>Ga0206836_10110_pt1 | contig 21285 bp, 21 predicted proteins | sample Alteio_BWOrgCont_28_FD_152871 | JGI IMG/M metagenome (GOLD analysis project Ga0206836, IMG submission 152871) | Enriched cells from forest soil in Barre Woods Harvard Forest LTER site, Petersham, Massachusetts, United States -... | ecosystem: Environmental > Terrestrial > Soil > Temperate forest >...
GTGCAATCTTGTATTAAAGGTGCCCAACCTTTTGTGTTTTACAGGCTGCCCGGTAAAGATGAAATTCATTTCATTGGAGAAATCCCTGATGGTAAAATTATAGCTGCCGAGGCGCCGGGTTTTATGTTTAATCCCTTTTTAAGGAATGAAAAAACACCTGCGCGCTTTATTCGAAAGGACAATCATTTTGCAGGCAAGCTTGATGATTTATCAAGCGTGAAATTTAGCATCGATGAAGTTTGCGGAACCGATGCAGCCAATGTAAAAGTTACGAAAGAGGAATTCTGTGAACAGGTGAGGAAGGCTGTAAAAGCTATTAAGCAGGGAAAATTGGAAAAGGTTGTTTTATCAAGAGTTGAAAAGGCTACTGTAAAGGAGAAAAATCCTGTTGCAATTTTCACTACACTATGTAAAAAGTATAATACTGCTTTTATAGCTCTTGTAGTTATTCCCGGCAATACAGTTTGGCTCACTGCCTCACCTGAATTACTTGTGTCGCTTGAAGGAGATACTGTGCGTTCAGTAGCTTTGGCTGGAACAAAACCGGCTTATAAAAATATTCCCTGGGGAGAAAAAGAGGAGATAGAACAGCAAATGGTGGCTGACTATATTCATAAGGTGATAATACATAATTGTGTAGACGTAACTACCAAAGGTCCCGAAGAAGTGGTTGCCGGAAACATTGCCCATTTGAAAACTGAATATAGTGGTACACTTAATACAGGTATGTACCAGATATTAGATGAATTGCACCCTACTCCTGCAACATGCGGATTGCCTAAGGAAAAAGCGCTTGAGTTTATAAAAGAGACTGAGTTACATCAGCGTAAGTACTATACAGGTTATTTAGGGCCTTGTAATATGGAAGGCAAAACGGAATGGTTTGTAAACCTCCGGTGTGCGGTACACATTCTGAAATTAAAAACATGCCACCGCCTGCATTATTAATTACAATTATCCTCAGGTTTTCGGGCAAATCTTTTTATCGGAGGCGGAATTACAACTGACTCGGACCCTGAAAAGGAATGGAACGAAACCATAATGAAAGCGCAGACATTACTTAATGTAATTGCCCCAACCATAAGAGTGGTATGAGCAGTAACAAGCCCATAGTTAATATGCTGGCAGAATTGGCTGTAGCTAAAGGCATGCGCCATGCCGTAATTTCATCGGGTTCGCGTAATGCCCCCATTATTATTGCCTTCGATGCCCAGAAAAAAATAAAATGCCTTTCGGTAATTGATGAACGCAGCGCTGGTTTTTTTGCCTTAGGTATTGCACAGCAAACCAATTCTCCGGTTGCTGTTGTTTGCACATCGGGTTCGGCTGTTCTTAATTATGCCCCTGCGGTGGTTGAGGCCTACTACCAGAAAATACCTCTTGTGGTTATAACAGCCGACAGGCCTGCAGAATGGATAGACCAGGACGACGGGCAGACTATTCGACAGCATAATATTTTTGGCCACTATATAAAAGCATCGTACACGTTACCTGCTGAAGCCAATCATGCCGATGATATGTGGTATGCCGAAAGAGCGGTGTCTGAAGCATTTAATGTCTCAACTGAAAAAGATAACGAAGGCCCCGTTCATATTAATATCCCTCTGCGTGAACCATTATACGGAGAAGCCAAGCAGGTGAACTCTTTTAAGAATGTTGAGGTGGCTGAAACCGAAAAAAAATTAAGCGCTAAAAGTGAAAAGGAATTACTGAGCGCCTGGCAAAAGGCAAATAAGAAAATAGTTATTTGCGGACTGCATAAACCCGATAAAGAATTAAATACACTTTTAAATAAACTGGCTGAAGATAGTTCGGTTGTTGTGTTGACAGAAACAAATTCGAACCTTAGCGGTAAGAAGTTCATCAATTCCATTGATGGTTACTTTGAATCATTGACGGAAAAGCAAAAGGAAGAATTGAAGCCGGAGATATTATTAACACTAGGTGGGCCGGTTACAACAAAGAGGTTCAAAGCATATTTACGTAAGTATCAACCCAAACAACATTGGCATATATCAGCTGCAATGGCGCATATAGATACCTATAAGTCGCTTACCAAAGTATTGGCGGTTGATGAAAGTAGTTTTATTTCTGCTTTAACTAAGGTAAAAACAAAATCGGGTTATGCGGAAGAAATAAGTAAAATAAATGCAAAAGCATTAAAACAACTTGATGTTTACTGCAAGCAAATTCCTTTCTGCGATTTAAAGGCTTTTCAACTTATTTCTAAAAACCTGCCTGCAAATTCCGATGTACAATTAGGTAATAGTACTCCTATACGTTATGCCAATTTATTTGATGTTAATAAGAATGGTAACCTGTTCTTTAGTAACCGAGGAGTAAGTGGTATTGATGGGTCGGTAAGTACTGCTGCAGGCGCGGCTTATGGTTCAGGTAGAATGACTACGCTTATTACAGGAGACCTTGCTTTTTTGTATGATTCTAACGGATTATGGAACAAACATTTGCCCGAAAACCTGAGGATAATTGTAATTAATAATGCAGGCGGTGGCATATTCAGAATTATTGATTCAAAAGATACTCCATTGCTGGAAGAATATTTTGAAGCCGTACATAATATGAAGGCAGAACCTTTTGCCAAAGCGTATAATATTCCGTACTTTTCTGCATCGAACGAAAAAGAATTAGAAAAGGCGCTCGGACAATTTAATAAACCGCAAAAGGGTAAGCCGGCAATTTTAGAGATATTTACTCCGCACAAAGTAAATGCGGATGTATTGTTAGGTTATTTTCAATTCCTTAAAAAGTAACGTATGAAAAACAGGAAATGGGAAACCATAAAAAAGTATAAAGAGATACTTTTTACATTTCATAAAGGCATAGCGAAAATTAGTATCAATCGTCCAAAAGTTCATAATGCATTCACTCCGCTAACGGTGCAGGAGATGATTAATGCTATGGAGATTTGCCGAGAGCGGACTGACATAGGTGTTATAATATTGACAGGTGAAGGAGGCAAAGCTTTTTGCTCAGGTGGAGACCAGAGCGTGCGCGGTCATGGGGGATATGTTGGAAAGGATACTGTTCCCAGGTTGAACGTGCTTGATTTGCAAAAACTGATTCGTTCAATACCCAAGCCAGTAATTGCCATGGTAGCCGGTTGGGCCATTGGTGGCGGGCATGTGCTTCATGTAGTGTGCGACCTTACTATTGCTGCTGAAAATGCACGTTTCGGACAAACAGGCCCTAAAGTAGGTAGCTTCGACGGTGGCTTTGGAGCATCTTATTTAGCAAGGATAGTAGGGCAGAAGAAAGCCCGTGAAATATGGTATTTGTGTGACCAATATAATGCACAAGAGGCATTAGATATGGGACTGGTAAATAAAGTGGTTCCGTTAAATAAATTAGAAGACACTACTATAGAATGGTGTAATAAAATACTGGAGAAAAGCCCGCTTGCGTTGCGTATGCTTAAAACTTCGTTCAATGCTGAACTTGACGGACAAGCAGGTATTCAGGAACTGGCTGGTAACGCCACATTGCTTTATTATTTATCTGATGAAGCCAAGGAAGGCAAGAACGCATTTATAGAAAAAAGAAAACCCGATTTCAGCAAGTTCCCTAAGTTCCCATAATGGCAAACATCAAAGCATGGATAGGTTCTTTTCGCCTCCGCACGTTACCTTTGGCATTATCGTGTACGGGTATGGGAAGTTTTCTTGCTGCAGGATATCGTTTATTTAACCTGAAAGTTTTTATTCTTACTTCTGCTACTGCAATTCTTTTGCAGGTACTTTCTAACCTTGCTAATGACTATGGCGATACGGTTAAAGGCACAGACAACGAAGAAAGAGTAGGCCCGCAGCGGGCTTTGCAGAGCGGGGCAATTTCGTTAAAGGCTATGCGAAATGCAATTATTATTTGTGCGGCAATGGCACTTGTTTGTGGTTGCTGGTTGTTGTGTGAAGCAACAGAAGGCAATAGCACAATGTTTATCTTGTTCTTATTGCTCGGGCTTGGTTGCATTGCTGCTGCCATTCGTTATACGGTTGGTAAAAAGCCATATGGTTACTCCGGGATGGGAGATATTGCAGTGTTTATTTTTTTTGGATTGGTTGGGGTTGATGGTACATTTTATCTTCATACACATGCGCTTCCGCCAAGTGTATTGTTGCCTGCAATCTCGCTGGGTTTCCTGAGCGCAGGTGTATTGAACGTGAATAACATGCGTGATATTAAAAATGACGAAGCTTCAGGTAAACGGACTGTTGTAGTCAGGATGGGACTGGATAGTGCAAAGCGGTATCATACATTTCTTATTCTCGCTGCAATTGCCAGCATGTTAGGATTTAGTTTTATGCATTACAGCTCACCCTGGAACTGGGCTTTTGTAGTTGCGTTGCCCCTTTTACTTATACAGTTAAAGAATATTCTAAAAGAACCATCTGAACAAATGGATAAGTACTTGAAACAATTGTCGCTCACCACACTTTTAATGGTTCTTTGTTTCGGGATTGCTTCCATATATTTCCCCTATGTATAAAGCCCGTTATAAGAAGTATACACTTGAAGCAAAACGCTCATTGGGGACTTCACGGGGAAGTATTGATAGCAGGGATATTTATTATATCATACTTCAAAATGATTCCGGCAATGAAACGGGGATAGGGGAATGCAGTACTCTTAAAGGCCTTAGTATCGACCATGTAAATGGGTATGAGGAAAAGATAAAAGAGGTATGCGATGCTATTAATGAGTATGTACAAAACCCGCTTCAAAGACTTTTTGAATGGCCTTCTATTTGTTTCGGGCTGGAGACAGCTTTAAAAGATTTACAGAATGGCGGGAAAAGAATATTGTTCCCATCTGCTTTTACCGAAAGTAAAGAAGGTATTTATATAAACGGCCTGATTTGGATGGGCAGTTATGATTACATGGAAGGGCAACTGAATGCCAAGATTAAAGAAGGCTTCGGATGTATAAAGATTAAGATAGGCGGAATTGATTTTGATGAAGAACTGCGATTGCTTTCGCTAATAAGAAAGAAGTATTCAGAAAAAGACGTGGAGTTAAGGCTTGATGCAAATGGTGCTTTTGAGAAGTTTGATGATGAAAAGGTATTGCAAAAATTGGAACAGCTATCGCAGTACAACATTCATTCTATTGAACAACCTATAATGGCAGGTTCATGGGAAAGGATGGCCGAAATATGTGAACATTCACCAATTCCTATTGCATTAGATGAAGAACTTATCGGAAGGTTTTCATTTGAAACAAAAAAGGAATTGGCTGCAAAAATACAACCACAATATCTTATTCTTAAACCTTCTTTGTTGGGAGGATTTGCAGGGACTAAAGAATGGGTAGATATTGCGGAAGAAAATGAAATAAGCTGTTGGATGACTTCGGCATTAGAGTCGAATATAGGGCTGAATGCCATAGCACAATGGGCGGCCTCCCTACCCTCCGAAGGAGGGAATAAGTTGCCTCAAGGGTTGGGTACGGGGCAATTGTACACGAATAATGTCTCCTCTCCTTTAGTTGTGGAGCAATCGAGATTGTGGTATAAGAATGGAGCATGGGATATTTCGCCAATTCTTAAATAAGAGAAATGCAGTTCGATTCACTTAAAATAAATTGTGCTCATTATAACAAGAAGCAATTAGCGACTTTGGTTAAAGATAAATTGAATGAAAAAGGACTAGTTGACTTTGAATGTTCATTCTACACTTTTATTAAAGATTGGATTTCAAACTCTGATACAGTAAGTATAAAGACCTCTGGTTCTACCGGCAAGCCAAAGACTATTAAGGTCAAGAAGACGCAGATGATTGCCAGCGCTCAGATGACCTGCAAGTATTTTAAAATTAATTCCAACTCAAATTTGCTACTATGTCTTTCTGCCGATTATATAGCAGGTAAAATGATGATTGTACGAGCGTTTGTAAGTGGGGCAAACCTTGTAACTGTTCATCCAGATGGCAACCCTTTAAAACTATTCAAGGGTAAAGTGGATTTTGCAGCCATGGTGCCATTACAGGTGGAAAACTCATTATCCACATCAGGTACAAAAAGGAAATTCCTGTCTATTAAGAATGTTATAGTTGGCGGTGCTGCGATTCCTTACGCATTGGAAAAAAGAATAGAAAAGTGTAGTAACAATATTTATTCAACTTTTGCCATGACTGAGACGTTGAGCCATATTGCACTCAGGAGATTATCAGGCAGGGGGATAAGTGACAAATACGAATTGCTTCCCGGTATAAAAATCAGGAAGGATAAAAGAGGTTGCATGGTAGTGGATGCACCCGTGTTAAATGACAAGCCTATTGTTACTAATGACATTATTGAAATGGTTGATTCACGACATTTTAAATGGTTGGGCCGTTACGATAATGTAATTAATAGCGGAGGCATAAAAATATATCCTGAGAAGATAGAAGAGAAGTTGGCGCCATATATTAAAAATCGCTTCTTCGTTGCTGCGTTGCCTGATGATAAACTGGGAAATAAGGTTGTGTTGATATTGGAAAATGTCGAAGACACTGAAACAATAAAGAAGAAAGTTGAGCAACTGTTAGGCAAATATGAATGTCCCAAAATTTACTGCTCAATAAAGAAGTTCAGGGAAACAGCCAACGGCAAAGTACAAAGGAGTGAGACACTTAAAGCTCTATTTGCGTAATATTTGTATCTTTAGCCTAACAAATTAATCGTAAAGTATTATGAGCAAGAATGCAAAAGTGTTGGTAGGGATATGGACTTTTCTACCCATAGTGTTTGTGATTTTAATAGTTGTAAACGCAATTGGCATGGCAGCTCATGTTGCCCTGCAAGGCAATAATATGACGGCACCTGAAGCAATAAACGCGGCCATACCCATAGTGATTTGTTACATACTTCTTATACTCTGTGCGTTGAGCCTGCTCATTTTCTATATTGTACATGTCGTAAATAATAAAAGCATAGAGAGCGGTGAACGCATAATGTGGATTCTGCTTTTTATCTTCATGGGCGGTATTGCCTGCCCAATTTATTTCTTTGTAAGGCTTATTAACGATAAACCAAAGCAGGAATCGATAGGCTTTTAGGCTAATTGTTCCTTTGTTTCAGAATATTTTCTATTTTTGTGGCCTTGAATTATGAAAACAACAGCAAATAATATTGTGAATATGGCTCCTGTAAAGGGTTTTACGGGTGTTGCTGCGTTTTCTTTTTGGTGGTGGAGCTAAGTAAATCAGCTCTTACTGCTATACTTTAAATTTATTAATTAATTGCAGCAAGAGAATCTCTCTGGGAGAGGTTATTTTATTACTATTTTTATAACATATTATGGAACAGAAAATGAAAAATACACAGGTGTCGGTTATAGCGGGCCCCTGTTCAATAAGCGAGAAAAACCTTAGGGAGGTTTATACCCTTTCGGAAATGGAAGTGAAAAACCGTTTTGGCGAGGCGCAAAGAGGGGTAACCGGTGTGCGAATAGTGGGCGTAAAATCACGTACATCATATTCTGAAAAGGAAGGCTCAATGGGCATTGACCGGGAGATATTCGTTAACAACATGAGGGTTTATGCGCAGGGAGGCGGAATTAAAGATATGAAGATGCTGCCCAGCATTACTATGACGGACGAATTTATCCGTAAAACAGGTATGATGGTGGCTACCGAGATAGTAGCTCCGCTTATACAGGTACCCTTATGCGATAAAGTACTGCGTGACCATGAATTGTTATTATGGACACCAGCAGTATTACAAATAGGCTGGAACCTGATGGAGATGTATGAATGCAGTAAGCACAATGCATGGAAATTGGGTATTAAGAACCCGAAATGGGTAGGCAAGGCGAGTGATGGCCTGAACAGCATGGAGAAAACATGGTTGGGCATTGGTACCTATGTACCGCAGATTCATGATATAATATATATACACCGTGGCGTTGATGTGGCGGAAAGTGGACAATTCAGGAACCTGCCTTTGCATGAATCGGCCAATAAGGTTAAAAAACTAAGTGGTAAAAAAATGTACTTCGACCCATCGCACACGTTTGGGCCGAAGATGAAAGATAAAATTGTGGAAGGAACACTGGAAGCCATGAAGATGAAAATTGCCGAAGATGAATACCTCTACGATGGTATATTGATTGAAGCCGGTACATCTGATACGGATACTGAACAGCATATTACTCACGGTGAATTGCAAACACTGGTAAATGCTTTAGCCAGGTTCCGCGATATAGTTCCGCATAGTGAACAAAAGACATCGGTAACTAACAGTAAAAAAGTAGGTTGATAAATTATGAGCGCAAAGTTGAGGGAACATACCAGGTTGACTGTCCCCCAGAGTAAAGTGTCGGTGCCTATATATGTAGGTAATGATATTTACGCTGAGGTGAAAAACATTATTGCATTAGATACTTTCACAAAAGTGGGGGTGCTGATGGATAAAAACGTAGCCTATCACTGGGGCGAATCATTGCATAAAGTATTTGGTAAGAAAGCTGTATATGTAATTATTCCGGCGGGAGAAGAACATAAGGACATGGCTACTGCTGAAAAAATATTTTCTTCATTAATTGAACATGGCTTCGACAGGAAATCGTTGTTGATTAATGTAGGTGGCGGAATGGTTTGTGATATTGGAGGTTTTGTTGCCAGTACATATATGCGAGGCATTGCATTTGTGAATATCCCTACCACTTTACTGTCGCAGACAGATGCTGCAATTGGTGGAAAAACAGGAATAGATTTTGGCGGATTAAAAAATATGGTAGGCACTTTTACGCACCCGCTTGCTGTAATATGCGACACTTTAATGCTTACTACTTTGCCCGAGCGTGAATTCAGGTCAGGTTTTGCAGAGGTGATAAAACATGCATTAATAGCTGATAAGAAACTTTTCCAGGCATTGTATCAATCTAGTTTTGGAGATATGGATGAGGAAAAATTGGCGGAGATACTATCCCGCTCATGCGATATTAAATGCACTATTGTTTCAAAAGATGCGGAAGAACAAGGATTACGCAAGGTGCTGAACTTCGGACACACGATAGGCCATGCCATTGAAATGCTGAGCCAGGATACAAATAACCCGTTATTGCATGGCGAGGCCATATCTATTGGTATGATAGCCGAAGCAAGACTATCGCTACTCGCTGGTCTTATTACTAAAGAAGATTTCTCAAACGTGGAAAAGATTATAGCTAAAGCGGGACTTCCATCGCAAATAGGAAAATCTTACAGGAAAGGCATTTATGAAAAGATATTGGGCGATAAAAAGAACGAAGGCAAAAAAATTAAGTGGGTATTACTGAATGGCATTGGCAAGGCTGTGATTGATGAAGAGCACCCTGATAAGCTTATCAATAAAGCAATAGATTACATTATTGCGTAAGCCCCATGCAAACCACAGGAACCATAGCGTATTTACATCCCTTAACCAGGCCAATTGATGTTAAAGTAGAAGTGCCCGGCTCAAAAAGCTATACAAACAGGGCATTGATTATTGCTGCACTGGCAAACGGCATTACTGCCTTACGCGGAGTATCGGATTCTAATGATAGTAAAGTGCTCATAAGTCTTTTAAAGCAATTAGGAGTTGATATAAACGAAGAAGATAATGTACTTTATGTAACAGGCTGTGGTGGAAAATTTCGGGCAAAAGATATAACATTGAATGTGGAGGATGCGGGAACTGTAATGCGTTTTATGACGGCCTTGTGCTGTTTGGTTCCTGCGCAAATTACGTTAGAGGGTTCTGAGCGTATGCACCAACGGCCGATTAAGGAATTGGTTGATTCGCTTGCTCAATTAGGCGCGCAGATTTCTTATTTGGGTAAGGTGGGTTATCCTCCTATAAAAATAATGGGTGGTACAATCAAAGGTGGCAGAGTAAAAGTTAATGGTTCTATCAGCAGCCAGTTTGTTTCTGCATTACTCATGATTGCCCCTTTACTGGAATTAAATACGGAAATAATAGTGGAAGGTGAACAAGTATCGGAGCCATATATAGAAATGACAATAGGGACAATGTTCCGCTTTGGAATATCAGTCAAAAAGAGAAGAGAAGAATATATTGTTACAGATTATCAATCGTACAATTTTACAGATGAAAGATTTATTTATAAGGCTGTTGAATATGATGTAGAAGGAGATGCTTCCTCGGCCTCTTATTTATATGCCATCGCAGCATTGTCTCAAAGTAAAATTACCGTAACAAATGTTCCTATACTTAGTAAGCAAAGCGACGCATTCTTCCCTTATATTTTAAGGGGAATGGGATGCACTATCAATGGTATAAAATACTGGGAGGTTACCGGACCTCCACACTTACGGGCCTGGAAAGATGAGTTGGATGATATGCCGGATGTGGCACAAACCTTAGCTGTAATTGCGGCATTTGCTGAGGGCGAAACATTTCTTACAGGACTGAAAACGCTACAAATTAAAGAGACGGAGCGTTTGACTGCATTAAAAATAGAGCTTACTAAAATGGGGATTGAATGTGAAACGGGTAACGATTATATCAAGATAAAGGGCGGCAAACCCAAAGGAGTGATAATCGATACCTATAACGACCACCGTATGGCTATGGCTTTTGCTGTGGCCGGTACAAAGATTGAAGGAATAGGTATAAGGAATCCGGGTGTGGTTAAGAAATCCTTCCCTCAATTCTGGAATACACTTAAGTTAATGGGAATAAATGTTGAATTAAGATGAAAAACATTGCGCTTATAGGATTTATGGGGGCAGGAAAAAGTACCGTCGCGGCCATTCTTGCGGAGAAAACGCACCGTACTCTTGTAGAGACAGATGGAGAGATTCTGAGCGTGTCGGAATTTTCGAGTGTTAATGCCATATTTGATAAGAGGGGCGAGAATTATTTCAGAACGCTGGAACAAAATGTGATTGCTGAAATTGTGAAGCGCGATAACCAGGTTATATCATGCGGAGGTGGCGTAATAAGTTCTAAAGAGAGTATGGAGTTGTTGAAAAAACATGCTAAGGTTATTTTTCTTCATGCAAGTTTCGAGGCAATTAAAGCTCGCCTAAAGCATACAGATACAAGGCCGTTGTTCAGGCAGGAAGAGAAAGCTATGCTGCTTTACGCTAACAGGCTGCCGATATATGAGGGCTTTGCAGATGTTACAATTGATACAGATGACAAAACTCCGGAGGAGATTGTTCAATTGATAATAGATAAATACTCAAATGAGCGCTAGTGCAAAGCATAAAATATGTTTAGTGATAGGTGACCCTGTTGCACATTCGCTATCACCTTCTATGCATAATGCTGCATATAAGGCATTGGGTATTGAGGCTGAATATGAGTTTGGTGCTAAGCGAATTGTTGAAGATGAATTGGCAAAGTTTATGTATGAGGTAAGAGAAAAAGATATCCATATGCTTGCAGTTACTATTCCACACAAGGAAGCAATTATGCAGTATTTGGATGCGGTAGATAATGTGGCAAAAGAGATAGGCGCAGTAAATATGGTTTTGAATAAAGATGGCAAGCTAATTGGGTATAATACAGATTACGTTGGGGCCGTTGAAAGCCTTAGGGCTGTTGTGGCATTGATTGGTAAAAGGGTTTCATTACTCGGTTCAGGTGGTTCAGCAAGAGCTATTGTTTATGGACTTGTTAAGGAGAAATGTGATGTAACTGTGTATAGCCGTAATAAAGATTCTGCAAATGAATTGAAGAAGACATTTGGTTGTAAGGTATTGCCATGGGAGGAGAGAAATAGTATGGTTGCCGATATTATTGTTAATACTACTCCAATAGGGAGAGACAACAATGTACGGCCTATTGATGAAAGTGTAATTCATAAAGGCCAGATAGTGTTCGATATAAATTATAATGCTAATGGAACCTCCTTGCTGAAGCTGGCAAAGAAGAAAGGAACAACTGCTGTTGATGGATTAGAAATGTTATTGAAACAAGGAATGAAACAATTTGAATTATACACGGGAATAAAGGCTCCGGAACAAGCTATGCGTAAAGCATTGCAAAATGACAAGGAACGTGCGGATGCCATTTAAAATATGTATGGTTGTAGAGGGTAGTACACTGCAAACTTTTCTTAAGAACCTTAAGAAAGCGCAGCAGTCTGCTGATATGGTGGAGCTGCGCGGAGATACTATTAAGGGATTTAAAGAAAAGGATTTTGATGCGATTAAGAAAGCTGTTAAAGGCTCTGCAATATTTACTTTCAGGCATAAGGGCGAAGGTGGTAACTATACTGGCAGTAAAGATTTTCAAGGCGATGTTCTTAAAAAAGCATTTAAGACTTTCAAGTATGTGGATGTGGCATTTGGCAATGAACTGGTGAAAGAGTTATCTGCAAAAGAGAAAAAGAAACTTGTGTTATCGTATCACGAGTTTGACGGAACCTCCTCAATTAAAGAATTAAAGTCAGTAGTCACCAAAATGCGCAAATCAAAACCTGCCATTATTAAGATTGCCACTTTGGTTAATAAAGAAGAAGATGTTATAACCCTTTCAGAAATACTTAAACTGAGAAAGCCTAAGGAGCAGTTTATAATTATCGGGATGGGGGATAAGGGCAAACTCACTCGCATATTATTCCCCATGATGGGCAGCTTCATCGCCTATGCGGCTATGGATAAGACAAACATTGCCCCGGGGTTAATGACAATTAAAGAAATGCAAGACGTATATAATTTCATTACTAACTTATAGATTATGGCCGGAAATTCATTTGGACAACTTTTTAGAATAACAACCTTTGGGGAATCTCATGGTCCCGCTGTTGGTGTGGTTGTTGATGGCTGTCCTCCGGGCTTAGCAATTTCTGAGGCTGATATTCAACCTGAACTTGATCGCCGCAAACCGGGTCAGAGTAAAATTACAACTCCACGTAAAGAATCGGATACAATACATATTCAATCTGGTGTATTTAAAGGAAAAACGACAGGTACGCCTATTTTGCTTATTACTTATAATAAAGATGCTAATCCGGCAGATTACGAAGCAATGAAGGACATTTATCGCCCCTCACATGCGGACTATACGTATGATATAAAATATGGCATACGCGATTGGAGAGGTAGTGGTCGAGCATCGGCGCGTGAGACATTGGCAAGGGTTGCAGCAGGAGCTATTGCAAAGAAATACCTGTTTGAGAGATTTGGTACACAATGCATGAGTTATGTTGAGCAGGTAGGAAAGATTAAAAGCAATATCTCGCTTGATAAAGTCACTTTACAGGCGATAGATAAGAGCATTGTCCGTTGCCCTGATAAAGCCGTGGCCGATAAAATGATAAAGTTGATTGAAGAAGTAAAGAAGGATGGAGACTCGATTGGCGGCATTGTAAAAGGCTATATAAAGAACCCTCCTCCGGGCCTTGGTGAGCCAGTATTTGATAAGTTCCCGGCTGACCTTGGCAAAGCAATGTTGAGCATTAATGCAGTGAAAGGCTTTGAATTTGGCTCCGGCTTTGAGGGAGTAATTAAGCGTGGCAGTGAACACAACGATATATTTACATCAAGCAAAGGAAAGATTAGTAAGAAGTCGAATAATGCGGGTGGCACATTAGGTGGAATTACAACTGGCGATACTATCGATTTTCGTGTTGCATTTAAACCGGTAGCAACTATTTCTAAAGTACAGGATACGGTAACACGTTCAGGCAAAGCAATTAAATTGGCAGCCGCTGGCAGGCACGACCCATGTGTATTGCCCAGGGCAGTACCTATTGTCGATGCAATGGCTGCATTGGTTCTAATGGATCATTATTTACGCCATAAGGCACAGAATATGTAAAATGATTAGCACGGAAGAGAAAATATCTGCTGTTGAAAGGCCCCATTTTATTGAATTGGGCAACCTCGATTTTTTTGCTTTATTCGAGAAAGTAGAGCAGCAATTCGATACTTGTTTCTTTTTGGAATCATTGGGTGAGAATGCGAAAGATGCCCGTTATTCTGTAATCGGTTTTGCACCCGATAGCATTATTAGTGCTGAGAATAAAAAGTTAATTGTCAACGGTAAAGCAACAGACTCTGATAACCCTTACTACGATTTAAGGAATTTCATTCCTAAGCATTATGTGCCATCTAATCTTTTCTCAGGCGGGCTGGTAGGTTATATTAATTATGATGCAATGACTCTGTTTGAGCATGCCTTGTCAATAAAGCCTCATAAACAATTCCCTCTGTTTCTTTTTGGATTATATGAAGATGGACTGCTATATGATAAGACAACGGGCATTGCATCTTATTTCTATCATTCAGAAAATAGGGTAGAGGTTGTGAAGGAGTTAATTGGAAAGAAAGCAGAAGATAAGAAACCTAGTCTTGCAATAAAGGATAACGGCTACAGCATGACCAAAGAACGTCATCATGAAGCTGTAAGAGAAATTATAGAAGAGATAAAACGCGGTAATACCTTCCAATGCCAGGTGGGCTTTAAGAGAATGTTTGAGGTGGAAGGAGATACTCTGAAACTTTATGCAGGGTTGAGGAAAATAAACCCTTCTCCGCATATGTATTACATTAAATTTAAAGAAAGAATAATTATAGGTGCCAGCCCTGAGCTTCTTCTGAATATTAATGATGGGGTGATGGAAACATACCCTTTAGCGGGGACAATTAAACGTGGTGCTTCCGAAACGGAAGATATGTCACTGGCAAAAACATTGTTGAGCGACCCTAAAGAACTTGCTGAACACCGAATGCTGGTGGATTTGCATAGGAATGATTTGGGCAAAGTGGCAAGAATGGGAACAGTAAGAATATCGAGATTGATGGAAGTGAAGCGTTATAGCCATGTGCAACATATTTCAAGCGAGGTTATGGGGATTATTTCTCCTGAGGAGGACATGTTCTCGGCTTTGGCGGCGACATTTCCTGCAGGAACACTATCAGGTACGCCAAAGATCGAGTCAATGAAGATAATCGAGCGGTTGGAGCAAAACCCTCGCGGGCCATATGGTGGCGCTATTGGTTACTTCGGATTCAATGGCGATTGTAAAATGGCTATTCCTATTCGCTCTATGTTCATCAGTAATGGAGAGGGTTTCACACAGGCTTCCGGCGGTGTGGTGTGGGATTCAACTCCAGAAGGGGAATACAATGAGATATTGAGTAAACTGGCAGGCATGCAGAAAGCCATAGAACCTTTTATAGTTTAACTATGCGCGTACTAATTATAGATAATTACGATTCATTTACGTACAACCTCTACCAGATGGTTGGCGATTTGCTGGCGCAGCAAGACGTTACTAATGTGCTTGATGTATCACGCAATGATAAAATAACGCTGGATGAGATTAAGAAAAAATACGATAAGGTTATTTTATCACCCGGCCCCGGTAACCCTGCTGATAAAGCATATTTTGGAGTATGTGCAGATGTATTATTGAATCCGCAAAAGAATTTGCCTGTATTGGGCGTATGCCTGGGAATGCAGGGTATTGCCCATTACTTTGGAGGTAAGGTAGTTCCATCGAACCAGCCTATGCATGGTAAAACAAGCCCCTTAAAACATGATGATAAGGGTGTGTTTAAAAGCATTCCTCAACTGGTTGAAGTAATGCGTTACCATTCATTGATGGTAGAAGAGAAATCACTACCTGAAGAACTGGAAGTAACTGCCTTCACTAATGATCCTACTAAAGAAATTATGGGGCTTCGCCATAAACATTACCCGATTGAGGGTATACAGTTCCACCCGGAATCGTTTGCTACGCAAGAGGGAAATACAATGCTCAAGAACTTTTTATTCCAGTGAAAGCTGCCAATAATACATATAGCAAACTAATTAAGGAGAAGAAAAACCTTAATGCTGCTGAGGCCTACCTGATGCAGAATGATATTCTTAAAGGCAAACTTGATAACGAAGAGCTTGTAAGGATATTCAAAGCAATGGGTAAGCGCTATCCGTCAATCGAAATGATGCAGGGTATTATTAAGGCTACCCGCGAGTCAATGATTCCTGTCGAAATTAAAACTGATGCTCTTGATATTGTCGGCACAGGTGGCGACGGGCTACGAACTTTCAATATATCTACTGTTGCTTCAATAGTTTGTTCTGCTTGCGATGTTCCGGTAGTAAAGCATGGCAGCCGTTCAGCCAGTAGCAAATGTGGTAGCGCTGATGTGATGGAAGCATTAGGGGTAAATATTGTAGTTGATTCTATACGTGCAGCCAAATGTTTTGAGGATATAGGTATGATTTTCCTCTTCGCACAGCGTTTTCACCCGGCTATGAAGAATGTAGCAGAAGCGCGCAAGCAATATGGCAAGCGCACCTATTTCAATATTTTAGGGCCATTAGTTAACCCTGCGGGAGTGAGCCACCAAACACTGGGAGTATTTGATTCAAAGATCACTTCTCTTATGGGGGAGGCCTCAGTTAAAGCTGGTATTAAAAAGTTATGGGCAGTAAGGAGCAATGATGGTATGGATGAGGCAAGTCTCTTTTCACTGCCCAAGGTGGTAGAGTATTCGAAACAAGCTCCCTATGGTAAGCCCAAGGAGATTAAATATAAACTGCGTAGGGGTAAATTGAATGAGATACAAATTGAGAATGTTACACAAAGTGCAAAGATTATATTGGATATACTGAATAATAAGGCGACCGAAGTGCAGACCGAGACAGTTGTTCTTAATGCGGCGGTAGGACTTATGACTTTTGGAAAGACTGATAACCTTGATGAAGGTAAGGCTATGGCAACTGAAGCTATAAAGTCGGGTAAGGCGTTGAAGAAACTCTACAAACTAATTGCTATTACGAACAATGTTTAGCAAAACGGGCACCATATTAGATGCTATTTGTGAGAAAAAGGTTGAAGAGGTTTCTGCAATTACAGAACGTGAGTTTCAATTATGGAAAGTACAAGCACTAAAAGCACCGGAAGCAATAAAATTCTCGCAAGCTATTATCCAAAAAAGGCCCGGCATCATTGCAGAGATAAAGAAAGCATCTCCATCAGAAGGCGTTATAAGAGAGAATATTGATGTTGCGAGCATTGCAAAGTCATATAAGACCAATGGAGCGTCAGCTATATCGGCAGTGACAGATAAACAATTCTTTAAAGGACAAATAGAATGGATTTCTGAAGTGAAGAAGGCCGTTGACCTACCAGTTATACGTAAGGATTTTGTCATTGATGAAAGACAGGTATATGAATCGAAGGCGGCTGGTGCCGATGCCATGTTGCTTATTGCAGCCATATTGGAAGAGTCGCAGCTAAAGGATTTATATGACCTCTGCTATGAATTGGGTATGGAATCCTTGGTTGAGGTGCATACGCTGCAAGAACTTGAAAAAGCCTTGAGAATAGGAGCAGAGATAATCGGTATAAATAACCGTAACCTGAAAAGTTTTGGTGTAGATAACTCTACTTTTTCGTCTATTGCCCAACACATTCCTGATGATAAAATTGTAGTTGCTGAATCAGGTATTCATTCGCGAGAGGATTTGCTATATATGAAAAATGCCAATGCTGATGCTGTGCTGATAGGCACACATTTTATGCGTGCCACTGATCCTGGTAAAGCTTTGGCAGAACTTATTGCAGGTATTATATGAAACGATGTGCAATAAAATTATGCGGAATGAGGTCGAAGGAGGCATTAAGTTATGCAGTTGATTTAGGTGTAGATTATTTGGGCTTTGTAGTAGATTACCCAAAAAGCCCTCGTAGCAATACGATAAAGGAATTCTTGTCGAAGGCTAAGTGGTTAAGGGAAAATAAGAAAGGCAAATACAAGATTGTAGCAGTTACTGTGGATATGTCTTTGAAAAATATACAATCTATTATTGATAGTGGCCTTGCAGATGTGATACAGTTACATGGAAATGAACAAAGAGAACTAATTAAGAAGATTAAGGGTATTGAGGTATGGAAAGCATGGAATAATAAGAGTAAGGGAAATGTGTTGGAACTTGCGAAGTACGCAGATAAGATATTGCTTGATTCAGGTAATGCAAAGGAGAAAGCAGAGAATACGTCGGGTAGGTTTGATGCGTTCGATTTGTATAAGAAGTTGAGGGCAAAAGGAGTGGAGGTGGTTTTGTCAGGTGGGATAGACAGTGAGAATGTGAGCACTTACCTGGATAAACTAAAGCCGGATATTATTGATGTGTCAAGGGGTATAGAAGCAGGTGTAGGGAAAAAGAGGAAGGTGAAGATGAAGGAGTTTATGAAAACAGTGAATGATTATTATAAGTCATGAAGAATAAAGAACGTAAGGGCTACTTTGGTGATTTTGGCGGACAATACGTTCCCGAAACGCTTATGTCGCCACTTGAGGAGCTTGAAAAAGCTTATTTGAAATTGTCTAAAGATACAAGGTTTAAAAAGGAAGTAAGCTACTGGCTCACCAACTTTGTCGGCCGGCCTACGCCTTTGTATTATGCAAAGCAACTGACTGCAAAAACAGGCGGGGCAAAAATCTATTTGAAACGAGAAGACCTTACTCACACTGGGGCACATAAAATAAATAATGCGCTCGGGCAGGCACTGCTGGCTAAGCACATGGGCAAAAAACGCCTTATTGCAGAAACGGGCGCTGGACAGCATGGAGTAGCTACTGCAACAGTAGCTGCAGCATTAGGAATGGAATGCATTGTGTATATGGGCTCTGTGGATATTGAAAGACAACAGCCTAATGTCCAGCGTATGAAGTTACTTGGTGCGCAGGTTGTACCCGTAAATGCAGGTAGCAAAACCTTGAAGGATGCCATTAATGAAGCTATACGTGATTGGGTTACTAATATTAAATCTTCGCATTATTTAATTGGTTCGGTGTTGGGCCCGCACCCATACCCGACTATTGTGCGTGACTTTCAAAAGATAATAGGAGAGGAGGCAAGGAAGCAAATCAAGCAACAAGAAGGCCGTTTGCCCGATTACCTTGTGGCTTGTGTGGGTGGTGGAAGTAATTCGATTGGGCTGTTTTATGATTTTCTGAAAGAGAAGAAGATAAAGATTATAGGAGTTGAAGCCGGAGGTATAAGTATTAAGAGTGGTAAACATGCAGCCCGATTTGCTGGAGGCAGGCCAGGAATATTGCATGGAACATTTTCTTATGTTCTTCAAGATAAGTACGGACAAATAACCGAAACACATAGTATATCTGCGGGATTAGATTACCCCAGCATTGGCCCGGAACATGCCGATTTGTATAGAAGTAAACTAGTAGAGTATACCCACGTAACAGATGAAGAAGCATTAAAGGCATTTATGTTATTGGCCAGAACTGAAGGTATTATCCCGGCCCTGGAATCATCGCATGCTGTGGCACATGCAGTTAAGATGGCCAAGAAATTACCAAAGAACGAGATTATAATAGTTAACCTGTCGGGCAGGGGAGATAAAGACCTGGCGCAGGCTATTTACCACATTGAAAAAATGAAACTATGAGCAACTTTTCAGCAGCATTTAAGAAATCAACTAGTGCGGGAAGGCCTGCATTTATGCCATTTTTAGTGGCAGGCGACCCTGATTATAATACCGGCCTTGCAATGTTTAAGGCTATTGTGCCTTATGCTGACATGCTTGAGATTGGCTTTCCATATTCAGACCCATTGGCTGATGGCCCTACAATTCAAGCGGCTGACGAAAGGGCTTTGCGCTCGGGTATAGATACCGACAAAGTGTTCTCTCTTATAAGCGAGATTCGTAGCTTCTTTAAAGGCCCCATTTCGGTGCTTGTATATGCTAACCTTGTTTACCAATATGGTATCGACAACTTTTACAAACAAGCTGCTAAGAGTGGTATCGACGGGGTACTTATTCCCGATGTACCTCATGAAGAGTCTGAGCTATTTGTTAAGGCGGCGAAGAAACATAAGGTCTCTCCGGTATTCATGATTACCCAAACAACTACCGATGCGCGATTGAAAAAGATATTGCAACAAGCTGAGGGCTATCTTTATTTGGTATCTGTTCTTGGGGTGACTGGCAGTAGAGGTTCATTGGGCAAAGAGACATTTGACTTTATTAAAAGAGTGAAGAAGCAAACTACTTTACCGCTTGCATTAGGGTTTGGTATTTCAAGTAAAGAGCATATTGATAATGCTGCCAAAGCTGGCATTGATGGGGTGATTGTGGGTAGTGCAATTATCAAAATACTGGAGGCTAATTTGAGTAATCCTGTTCAGGCCGCGAAGGAAACAGAAGCATTTATTAAGGAATTGGTATGACAGAAGAGATAAAGAAGGAGCTTGTAAGACTCGAAAAGGAGCACGATATTAAAATACTTTATGCCGTAGAGAGTGGCAGCCGAGCATGGGGGTTTGAGTCAACGGATAGCGATTGGGATGTACGTTTTATATACGTTCAGAACATAGATTGGTACCTATCAGTAGATGACCAGAAAGATACTATTGAAGAAATGCTTCCGAATGATATTGATTTAAGTGGCTGGGAGTTGAGAAAGACTTTAAAGCTCTTCAGGAAGTCTAATCCTCCTTTACTTGAATGGCTTGAAAGCCCTTTGGTATACATGGAGAAGTATTCTACTGCTTTAAGGATGAGGGAGTTAGTGAAGGAGTATTTCAGCCCGAAATCTTGCATGTATCACTATCTCCATATTGCAGTGGGTAATTATAAGGACTACCTTCAAAAGGAAAATGTAAGGGTAAAGAAGTATTTCTACGCATTACGCCCTATTATGGCCTGCATGTGGATTGAAAAGTACAACACCATGCCACCAATGGAATTCGATAAACTGATGAAGGAGCATGTGGATAATGCTGAATTGAAGAAAGAAATAGAAAACCTATTGGTGCGGAAACGAAGCGGAGAAGAGTTAAGCGAAGAACCCAGGATTGCAATTATAAACGACTTCCTGGAAGAGCGGATTGGTTACTATAGCGCCTTTGTAAAGCAATTCAGTGGTAAAGAACCTGATACGGCAAAACTTAATGAACTGTTCAGGCTAACGTTGGAAGAGGTAAAATAACTATTGTTTAAACAAGCTCTCTACAAACTCCTGCCTGTCGAACATGCGGAGGTCCTCCATTTTTTCGCCTATGCCAATGTAGCGAACCGGTATTTTAAACTGGTCTGATATACCAATAACCACGCCACCTTTAGCAGTGCCATCGAGTTTGGTGAGCGCAAGGGCGGTAACGTCAGTAGCTTTCGTAAACTCTTTGCACTGTTCAATTGCGTTCTGGCCGGTAGAAGCATCGAGAACCAGAAGCACTTCGTGCGGGGCAGTAGGTATAACCTTTTGCATTGCGCGTTTAATCTTGGAGAGTTCGCCCATTAATCCTGCTTTGTTATGCAGGCGGCCCGCTGTATCAATAATCACAATATCAGCTTTTTGAGCAACGGCAGAT
>Ga0206836_10114_pt1 | contig 20997 bp, 18 predicted proteins | sample Alteio_BWOrgCont_28_FD_152871 | JGI IMG/M metagenome (GOLD analysis project Ga0206836, IMG submission 152871) | Enriched cells from forest soil in Barre Woods Harvard Forest LTER site, Petersham, Massachusetts, United States -... | ecosystem: Environmental > Terrestrial > Soil > Temperate forest >...
TTCGTCATTGATATTAAACAGCAGGAGCTTGTTTAGGATGGTCGGATTTTCAAGAGCGGCCTGGCCGGCGTTCCCCCCGCGTATATTGGTCCCGAAAACCAACTGCCGCTGATGAGCACTCAGGGTGGGGAGGTCTGCCGGGCTGATCGTGAAATCGCTTTGGGGGAGGTGGCAGGTGGAGCAGGTTCGGCCGTTACCGTTAAAGGTCTGCGCATTGAAAATTTGAAAGCCCTGATTCAGGAGTTGGCCTTCGGCGCCGGTTAAAGCGGCTGCAGTTCGGGGCCAGATCAGCATTGCAAGAACGGCCAGCAGAGCGGCCGTTGGGAGAGAAGACGGATGTGAGCTTTCCGTGTTGATCCTCATTCGTGACCTCAAAGCTCGTTTTTCCCGCATTGTTCCGGAATCCCTTCTCAATCTGGCTTCTAAGGTTTTAATTCCTTGTTTAAATCTTTATCAACTGTTCACGCACCATCTTTACGGTAAATCCATGCAAATGAGAATCTTTATATGCTCTGAGCGTCTCTGCAGAGAGCCACGGTAGTTCTCTCTGCATGCAAAAGGTGCGCTTCTCATAGGTGTAATTAGTAATCTTAGACATGATTAAGACTATTTAAAGTTCTAACAGCTAACGATGCAACGCCGACATATACAACCGACTGATCGGACAGGGCAATCCTTCTTCGCTTAGTCTGATGTGGGCAGCTCTGCCTTGGTCAGTTATCGCCTCGAGCACTTCTATTATTGGGACGAAAGAGCGGATCGGGAATCTGCTGGATATCAATTTCGTATCTGTGCGTGGGTTCGGAGGCGCTCAGAGTAGCGGGTAGTTCCGCCATCCAGTGTTACTTTTGGTCTTGCGGCCGGCGTTTCGTCGTTACAAGCAAACAGTTCAGACAGAGGCTGGCGGTAGTACATACATCATATGTATTACCGTCCATTACTACCCGTACTTTCGCTGGCAGGAGGAATGGCTGCGCTCACAGTCGCAGCACATCTGCCGGGATCAGGGGTTCATCTTCATCCGATTGATAGGCTCTTTGGCATCGCGCTATTTTCGTATCCCATCTCTTCGCTAGGCGCTCGGCGCATTGCCAGTCATCTGCGGCAGCGACAAGGTCGCGGCTTGCGCCGTGTGCTGATAGTAGGCACTCGAGCCCAGGCAAAGTCATATCTGATCGCGCTTGATAAAAGCTTAGAGTTGGTGCAGGTCGTTGGCTATTTGTATCTAGATCAGGGCCGTCTTTGCCTCAGTGGTAAAGCGCTGTCGGACGACATCGCACGCGTCGAATTTGTGCTGGAAGATCTTGCTGTCGATGAGGTGGTATTGGCATCTCAGGATGCTCTCCTCAATTCTGAGGATCTCATGCATTCATGTGCCACCCGAGGAATAATATTCCGTACCGTAGTCCGGATGCCGAATGTTGGCCTCGGTAAACATGTGGCTATGTCCCTGTCGGGTGGCGATTTTTTGTTGTCGATCGAAACCGTTCCGCGCAAACCTTTGTTGCTAGGCGCAAAGCGCCTCGTTGATATCGTCGGCGCAATTTTCGGGCTCGCCATTTGCGCTGTGGTCTACGCCATATTCGCGCGGCGTATCCGACGGGAAACACACGGGGAGGTTTTCTTCAAACAGACACGGGTGGGGCGCAATGGTCGCCTTTTCACGCTATACAAGCTTCGAACTATGTGTGCCGACGCAGAGTATCGACTTCCAGAGTTGCTCAAGCGAAACGAAATGAAGGGTCACATATTTAAGATGCGTGAAGACCCTCGCGTCACTCCGCTGGGACGCACTCTGCGACGCCATCACATTGACGAACTCCCGCAGTTCTGGAACGTGCTGTGCGGCGATATGAGTCTGGTGGGTACGCGTCCGCCGACCTGCGCAGAAGTCTCTCAATACGAGCCCCACCACCGACGCCGATTGAGCATGAAGCCGGGAATAACGGGTCTATGGCAATTGCGGGGTAATGCAGCAGTTAGTGAGTTTGAGGAAATAGTTCGACTCGACTGCCGCTATATTGACAATTGGTCGCTATTTTTAGATTTCAAGATTCTTGTCGAGACGCTCCTCCACCTGATCCGTGGTAACGGCTGGTAAGAACGCCGTTCAATGATTGTAGCGGCCCGCCGACTCCAGATTTAGGGATTATCGGCCGGATATGTTTGAGATTGAGCGCGTCTTTACTGGCTAGCCAATCATTAACAGAGAATATTTCGCCATAATTTCGTCTAATATGATGAATTAAACACTCAAAGCAATAATTAGGCTTTTATAGCGTTAATTACTCCGTTTCCCTTCTTCGCAATTCCTGTCTATTTTAGTCTTTGTTACTCTTTTACATTAGTTACATGATTTTTCGCTTAAATCTTCTGGTGCCTCCCGGAGTCTTAGTCTTTAATGTGCTCTCTTGCTCGTTTTTAGTCATTAGTGCAGTTTTGTTCCGGGGAACTACGGAGGGAGTGCCGAAAAATGAAGGTGTTGACAAATCACGAAAACACTTCGTATCAGCGTTTACAGATACCAGAGCGGCTAAAGTTCTTTTTGGCCGATATGAATATAGAGGAGCTGTTAGAACAGCATACACGAGTCAGTTATCCGAAAGGCGCGCCCATCTTCCTGCAGGGCGCTCCGGCAGACGTTGTGTTTTACGTTATCGGCGGACTCGTCAAGGTCTATTGTCCAAAGGGCGATGGGAACCGAGTTCTTTTGCAGCTGGCTGGTCCCGGAGACATTCTTGGCCATATCGATTTGGTGGAAGCAGGAAGACGTCGAACGCAAATCTTTGAAGCACAGGCCTTCACGCGGTGCACCCTAGCACTCTTCACCCGCGAACATCTTCGCAAATCAGCTGAAATGCTGGAGCGAGACAGCTTGATGCGCGGAATCGAGCTCGTAAATACTGCGTGGGCTGCGGTTGCTCAATGGTATGCGGTGTTTTTGGGTCTTTCCTTCCGAGAGAGACTTCAAGCTGTTTTCCGAGAACTGGCCAACAGGTTTGGCGTGAAGGATAAGCGCGGGATCCTGTTGCTTCCGGAGCTTTCACATACGGACCTTTCCGAGATGATCCAGAGTTCGAGACCGATGGTGAGCCGCCTGATAGGCGAGATGGTAAGTGACGGAATACTTGGGCGCCGCGGCAGACAGTATATCGTCACTGATATCCTGCTATCCGACGGCGACGTTAGTCAAAAAGAGGTCAAATCCCCTGGTTTGTTTGCTACCCGGGCCAGCCTCCATGGTCCCAACCTTAGAGTCGCCCAGATCTCTACTTCCGCCAGTGCGCCGACGCTAAAACGGTCGCAGACGGCTTGAGCAGGACGCTCGATCTTGGGAGTGCCGCAGACAAATGAATCGATCTCTATTGCGTTGTGGGGCGAAGCTACGCGAAGCATTCCAAAGTCTATCCAGGTCCGTGATGGAGCAGGAAAGTTTCTCTGATGCTGGCAGCAGTAAGCTACAGATTGGCTATTAGTTACCATTTTTCTAGTGATTCAGGTTAGGGAGTATCAGCACGCTATAACAACTGATAGTACGCTCCATTCAGCTTGACCAAACTTAAATTTCTTCTCTGAGCAAGCCAAAACTTTTTCGATGATTTACCACAATTATCGTGTTTGACCTGTAGCTAAGCCCAGGAAGGCCGTGGGGTTTCTTTCCGTCGCTGCAGCATAAAGAAATAAATGATCAGGAAAAAGCTCGAGTGAAATTTATCTACAATCAGTCGCTAGGGATAAACGGTGAGCGCCGCCGGCGGACTGAAGCGGGCGTTACCAATATACGCCTGAGCCTTGCCAACCTAGCCACTCCTGCAATTGAAGAAAGGGATCAAGGTTTACAGCAAATCCAGCCTTTAAGTCTCCCTGTCCGTTCGCACCGGGATGCAATACGCGAACATGCCAAAAACCCTGATGACTCGGCGAAGCGAGCTGAAACAGGCGGCGCTAACCCTGAGACCAAGCCTTCGCTTCAACCAACCAAGGCTACTGAGCTTACGGAAATCTCGGAGACAGATGGAAAACGATCTGATGTGGGGGAGCCTCATCTGGCTGAGACCGCGAGAAGACCGGGAAGCGCCTACGAACCGAAAGACATCGGGCAAACACAAGGCGAACTCTCGCACGAAACAAAAAGAACCTCGGGCAATTGGTTTCCGCTGCTCTGGTCACGGCTTGCCGGTGGGTCTGTAAGTGAAGAGGACCGCCCACCCTTGATAATAAACAAGCTCGAGTTCGCGGGTGCAAAAGAGCAGATTCAAATCCTCCAGACACGGATCGAAAAATGGCGTGCTGATACTGGAAAACGCACCCTTCTCATTTCCAGCGCGATTCATAACGAGGGCAAAAGTTTTGTCGCGTTGAATCTAGCCGCGGCCTGCGCGAGCCCACGAACACCCGTTCTACTGGTTGATGCGAACTTACGTAGTCCGTCTTTGCATCGTCCTTTAGGAGTGAGCTCACGGGATGGCCTGGGTGCTTGCCTAGGCGGTGTCCGGGGATTTTCCAGTTGCTTATATCAGACAGGCATTCCGGGATTGACCTTCATCCCTGCCGGTGACATCAATGGGTCGATAATTAGACTGTTCGCGGAATCGCGGATGCTCGATTTTTTGGATGCGGCGCGAGCTCTCGAGCCCTCGCATCTGATTGTACTCGACTCGTCGGCAGGTCTTGCCGCTCCTGAAGTTCAAATCCTCGCAAACCTGGTGGACGCTACCTTATTGGTGGCGGCCGCAAATCGAACGTCACGAAGCAAGATTTTAGAAGTGGCGGATTTGCTGAAGTCGGCACCGCTGTTCGGGGTCGTCCTCAATAGATTTGAGGCACCATTCTCAACGCTCAAAACAAATCGTCGTGCGAGTAATTAGTCTCGCGGTGGCGACTCAACCCGATCCAGCGGCAGGAATGACAAACCGCAAGTCCAATCCGATTCGAGACCGGAAGGGATTCGAACTACAGCTTCCTGGGTCTTTTTCCCTGTGTCCCGAGCAAGCCTTAGAAAATGAAGCAGTTCAAGACCTTGAGAAGATCGTACTTAGTGCGGCGGAGGCATTAGCACAATATCCAGTTGTCGGCCTGATTCTAACCGGAAGCGTGGCGCGCGGGGAGGGCACCATAGTCCCTGATCGAGAGCTGCGCTCAAGGTGGTTGAGCGATATCGAATTCCAGGTTGTCTTGGATGAAAATCGATCCGTCAATGTTGGCGAAGTCGATGTCGCCCTTTCAAAGTTGCAGCGAACGATTAACACCGAGCCACGTAATCTCAGCCGCGGTATAAGTGTGAGTTTTACTTCCATTCTAGCCGATCAGATCGCCAGACTGCGCCCGGCGATCTTCAGTCGGGAGATGCTCGAACACGGGAAGTTGGTATGGGGGAGACCTGAGCGTGTGCCGGTTCCTTTATGGTGGCGCGAAGGCGAGGATGATATCCCCCAGCTTGATGCTTTCCGGTTACTTTGTAACCGCATAATTCAGCAGCTTGACACGCGTTTTCGGTGGCAATATATCGACCGAAATTCAATACACGCCACTTATATACTCAGTAAATTCTGGATCGAGTTGGCTACTTCCCTATCTGTGTTTATTGGCTGTTACCGTACGAGCTATCGAGAGAGACAGCAAGCAGTCGAGGATTATTTGAAAAAAGATTGCGACATTCTTGGCACTGCGCGTGAGTTGTTTATCAATCGGCTGCAACGATCGATGCTCGTTAAAGCCGGCCGCGCGAATCCTGCTCCCTGTAGTGCGGACGACTTTCGAGAGAGTGCGCAGGTAGCCGCACTCGTCTGGAAATTTGAAGTTCAAAAAATGCTGGGTCAGTCCCAGCCTTCTTTGGACGCCTGCGCGCCACGGGTGATCGTTTCCGCACTAAGGCGTTTGGAACCGTACGCTCAACGAACGCGTGATTGGGCCAGGTTGCTACGGCGCAACAGCATCCGCGCTGACTTCAGAGGCGACCTTTTATCGGCAATCCGAGCCGGCTCACTTGCAAATGCGATCTACGCATCGGGTTGCCTGTTACATTTCTTTTGGGATGAATTCACAACTGATTCCGGACTCGGCCCACACCTGCGCCGAACGGTTCAAAAGCTTTTAAATACTACTCCGCTTGAACAAGTCGATCAGCGGTTGATTCTGAGTCGAGCGACCGTTGCGGCTTGGGAAAGACATCTACATTTCGCTGCGCGGTGATGGATATGGCAGACGGCGTTACCATAGCAGTATTGACTTACAAACGGCCCGATTATCTGGAAGGAGCGCTCGCCTCGGCGTGTAGGCAAAGCGGCGACGTTCGTGAAATTCTGGTCGTCGACAATGCGGCGGATAAAGAGCTCCAACTCTGGTTGGGAGAGCGATTTCCCGGCGTCCGCTACCTACCAATGCATTACAACGGTGGATGCGATGGACGTAACCTTGCGCTTCGCGAAACGACCTCAGAAATCGTGATCAACATCGATGACGATGTTGAGTTGGTCGGTACAAACTGCGTTAACCGTGTATCGCAAGCGTTCGATGACGATCCGAAGTTAGCGTGTCTGGACTTCAAGATTCTGGATCCCCAGTATCGAGTCCGTCAACGCGACTGGTGCCATCCTCGACCGGTTACCGACGCTTCGCAACAATTCGAAAGTTACTTCATTCTCGAAGGGGAATCGGCACTAAGAAGGGAAGCGGCACTTAGGGTGGGAAGCTATTCGTCAAAGTTTTTCCTTTATCATGAGGGTTTGGATCTCGCTCTTCGCTTAATCGACGACGGATGGCGCATCATATACACACCTGAAATAGCGGTAGTTCATCACGTTGCGCCGGATGTGCGGCGTGCCTCGAGATTCTATTACTGTTCAGTTCGCAACGGTATTTGGATTGCCTACCAATATTTACCCTTCACTAGCGCGGTTGCGGATGTATTTGAGCATGTTGCGAAGATGACCTTCTTTTCCGTTCGCGCCGGGCAGTTTGGTGCCCATTTAAAAGGATGTGTGGATGCGGTACGGGGGTTGAGCTCGATCCAACGGCGACCCTTGCATGAAGAGGCGCTGCAAAGGTTAAAGGCGATACGAGCGCAGCGACCAGCACTTTCCGCTCGAGTTCACAGACACCTAGCGCAGCAAATTTTGTGAGAGCGTCAGCACTGCCTCCGCAAACGTATTCGGTTGGGCCGCGGCGAACCTGACACAGAGGATTCGGACCGAACCGAGCGACGAGCAGATTGATCGCACGTGAACAAGGAGAAATGGCGCCTGAACGGAGCGACGCAAATATCTAAGGAAGGGTCCACTCGTGGCCAAAGCAATGGTGCTTTGGACTCGCCGGTAGAGGTTGAAAATTGGAAGGGAAACCTCACTCGCAGCTTTAGCTGGGCGACGGCCGGTCGGGCGATCACGGCGGTGGGCAATGTATTCAAATACGCACTCTTCGCACGTTTGCTCACTCCATATGATTTTGGCGTGACCACTACGGCATTTCTCACTCTAGAAATGCTTTGGGCCTTGACAAATCCTAGCTTTGACGCGGCTTTGATCCAGCAACATGAAGGGATCGAACCGTATCTGGATACGGTATGGGTGGCAACAATCGCGCGTGGGGTGCTCCTGGCTGCAGTTCTGATGGTTATCGCTCGACCGATAGCTACATTTTTTAACCAACGAGAAGCATACAGCGTCTATTATGCCATAGCGCCACTCTCACTGATCCGTTGCACACAAAGCCCAGCGTGGATTTCTCTGTATCGCCGTATGGAGTTCCACTTCGTGCTGCTTTTGAACAGCGTTGAACTCGTCGGCAGCCTCGCGGTGGGCATCCCGATGATACTAGTCTTTAAAGATTGGCGCGGTCTGGTGCTGGCAACGATTGCAGGTCAAGCATGTAGGACTTGTTTGAGTTATTGGTATTTTCCATATAGGCCGAAATTTCAATTTAATTTGTCAAAAGCTCGAGCGTTGTTTCGCTTCGGGCGGTGGATGAGTGGGACTGCGATCGCCGAGTTTGCTGCTCAGCAGATCGACAATTTTGCCGTCGCCCATCTATTGGGTCCACAGGCAGTTGGAGAGTATCAAATAGCCTTTCGAATAGGAGAAATGCCTGCGAGTGAACTGGCGTTTTCCGCAGCGATCGTTACGTTTCCGGTAGTTTCGCGGTCAAAAGCACGGATCGATATATGTCGGCGTCTGTTCGTCCTGACCGGATCAGTAGTCGTCGCGGCCGGGGTAGGATATGCGGCGTTGTTGCTGGTTTTCGGCAATCATCTCATTACGAGTGTTTTAGGAGCGAAATGGCTCGGTGCGATGCCGGCGTTAAGGTTCCTTTGCGTTTACGGACTGTTTCAGGGAACGCTTACGCTCTCGAGGAGCTTTCTCGACGGTTTGGGCGCACCCGCGTCCTCGTTTCAGATCACCATTATTCGCTCATTGGTGTTGGCAGTCTTGATTTATCCTTTGACCGTTAACTACGGACTCATTGGATCATCATTGGCCGCGGTTTTATCCGTGGCTTCGCCGTTGCCGCTCGTTCTGTGGCTCTATCATCGCGCGGAGAAAGCCGCGCTGATGCAAGAAATAATCTCAAATACACCTGACAAAGTTGGACGCGCTGCAGGCGCACGGCTTTAGACGCTGAAGGGAGGCTTGTTTTGGTCATTGTCGATACCAATTGGGGAGTATTTCGTTATCGGGTGGCTTATTTTCCAACTCAGCAACTCTCGGAGATGTTGATCGATGAACTCGGCACGAACGAGCTCCTCCGTATCCGTCAGACACCCGCTGAATTAAATGATTCAGGAAGGTTGCTGCGTCGGAGCGTATTCAAGACTATTCGTCTTGATCTGTCTGAAGATTTGTCCGTGCTGCGCCGACAAATGGATGAAACTTGTAGAAGGTGGTTGCGAAAGGCCGAGAGACTATTGGGAGAAGTAGAAATTCGACGAAACACCCCAAGAGCAGAAACTGATTTTATAGCGCTTTACAACAGGTTTGCCAACCTCAGTAAACATAGTGGTCCGCTATCCAGCACGCGGCTCCGACGCTTCGCTCAAATGTCCGATCTATTAGTTCTCTACAGTCGGGACCGACCTATATGTGGCCACGTGTGGCTCAGAGACGAAGTAGCCAGTCGAGTGCGGTTGCTATTTTCGGCATCTTCAAGGCTTGAAGGAAAGGAAAACGCCAATCTTTCGGCGGCGCTTAACCGTTACTTGCACTGGCACGAAATAGAATGCTTCAAGAACGAGCAATTCCAAACCTATGACCTCGGAGGATTCGAGGCGGACGGCGACTTCGACGACTCGCTGACGAGATACAAATTATCGCTTGGTGGTTCAATCACCACCGAGAACAACTATTGCATCGGCCGCGGAGTAGCCAGGCTTGTGTTTAGGGCATACGAAGGCATGCCGCAGTTGAACGCACATCTGCGCGGTCGTTTGCCCGCCTAGCCCGGCGACGAAGACTAAGCATCAATACATAGGGCTATGCCATTTTATTACATTTTCTTGATGCTGGCGCCGTTCCAGGAACATCCCAAACTGGGTGTGGTCCTGCTTGATGCTGGACCCGTGCCGATTACGCCAACTAAGTTAGTGGGTATTCTTATGGTTTGCGCGGCTGTTCTTGCCGCAAGACCGAGTTCAGCTTCGCCGCGCCTCTCTACCAGCATTCCGACGCTGTACGCGCTGTTTGTCTCACTTCCGCTGGCTGAAGTGCTGATATTCGGCTTACCGACGCCGACAAGATCTTTTTCTGCGTTGCTCTCTTATGGCTTTCTATTGGTCGCAACACGCAGGCTCATCTGTACAAAGGATCGCGTGCGCAATGTGATCCGCGTTCTGGTGCTTGCCGAGACGGTCGGAAGTCTGTGGCTGTATAAGCAACAGTATATTGAGCACATCCCAAACCCGCATGGACCGTCGAGCGATTCCAATTACGAAGCCCTCTCAATCGTGATGATGCTTCCCTTATGCGTCTACCTGATGCGTCACGACTCGAATACTTTGTGGAGAACCACGGGAGCCGTTTTCTTGCCGATACTCACATTTGCGGTTTTCGTTTCACAGTCCCGCGGCGGCGTGGTGGCCCTCGTGATCTTGTGCTGCCTTGCTTGGATGAAGTCTCAGCGAAAAACCGCGCTGGCGGTGGGCGGTTTGATTGTATTAGTCGCATTGGCGGTCGCCGCTCCGAGTGTCACCTGGGCTCGGTTCCACCAAATTCAAGTCACGGGGCGGCCACAAACGGGCGCGGAAATGTCGACTCGAACCCGCATCGAACTGTGGCGCGGCGGTGTACGAATGATCGAAGCGCACCCAGTGTTCGGGATTGGACTGGATCAGTTCAAAGACCAGGTAGGGTATTACAATAGTGCGTTGTGGGACGTTTCCAACCGAACGTATATCGCGCACAACACTTATATCCATATCGCTGCAGAAGAGGGATTGCCGGTTTTAGGTATTTTCCTTGCCATGTTGTGGCTCGCTCTGAAAAATTTCGCATTTGCGCAGCGTTGCGGGGCATCGAGTGGCCTGGACGAAGTCGCGCTAGCGATGAAATTTGGTCTTATTGCATATTTGGTCGCGGCATTTTTTTTGTCCGCGCAACTAGAAAAGACTTTGTGGGTTTTTGTGGCGCTCTCGCAGAGCCTGCGGGAAATTGTTGTTGATAAGGTTGGACCCGAGAGTATCGCGAAACAATTTCAAAATAGTACAGCGGCGTAAAAGAATCAGCCTTGTGGAGTTGATATGCCCACTGCTAATGGACTGGACTCAGGAAGCTATACCGACCGAGGGCAAGACGTAGCCCGAAAAGAAGAAGTATGGGCGAAACTGCATGACTCGTTTGCTCGACGGCTACAGAATGTAGCGCGAATGCCTTTGAGGCTGCTGTGCCGCGGATCCGCCAGGCTCAGGCGTCGCAGAACGGTCGTCCTTGCTTACCATTCCGTTGGTGATGGTCGCGACGCCGTCGGTGAGCGCGAGTTCCAGAAACAAATGAAGTTTCTCCACGAGAATGCCCAGGTCGTCGACCTGGAAGCCATCGTGCGGGGCGATCACTTAAAAACCGAGGCGCGGTTAACCTGCGCGATCACCTTTGACGACGGTTATGCCAACGTTCACAAGATCGCGGGTCCTCTACTGTACGCCTACAAGTTCCCCGCGAAGGTGTATTTGACAGTCGGAGCCATCGATCCAGAAAAGTCGCGTTCAGCGGCAGAGTTTAAGGGACTTTTCCAGGACGAAACGATGCTGACTTGGAAGCAAGTGATCGAATTGTATCGTATTGGCTTCACATTTGGCTCTCATCTATGCCAGCACCATGACATGACGCAGCTCGAAGAAAGCAAACTGGCTTGGGAGCTGGAGCAATCCAAAACGATCATAACAGAAAGATTGGGAGTAGAGTGTCGGCACTTTGCGTACCCGTTTGGCTATTTCGACCGCCAATGCGTTCAATTAGTGAGTCGTGCCGGCTATGAGAGCGCGGTTACGGTAATGCATAGAAACGTTCCGAACGCCTGCGATCCGCTCAGAATTCCTAGGATGTGCATCGCCCCATTTCACACGCTTGCTGACTTTGGCCGGATGCTCGGAGGCGATTTTGATTATCTTCCAATTATACAACGGACGCGACGAGTGCTGCGGCTCGACTATCAGGTGTAAATCCTCTCGGAAGTTATGAACGGAGAATGGTCCATGATTGAAGCGCCATCGTCACCTTCGATTGCTTCAACGCAGCTCCCCTCAGCGCGGATCTGTAGGCCGACAGTGTCCGTCTTAATACCAACTAAGAATCGCGCGGAGGAACTTTTAATAACGGTGAGGAGCCTTTTAGCACAGTCGGTAGTTCCGTCGGAACTATTAGTGGCGGACCAGAGCCGAGATGATCGGGTCCGCGGGCTTATCGAGCAAGAATTGAGAGACGCAGGGCCGGGATCCGAGAATAATTTCCGGTTTCGCTATTTATTTGATCCAACCATCTCCGGCGCGGCTGAGGCGAGAAACCAACTAATGAATCTAGCAATGGGAGACATATGGTTATTTTTGGACGACGACGTGTGGCTCGAACCAACCTGCATTGAGAAGATTCTCGATGTCTATCGTGGGAGTCCAGAAATCGACGGGGTTGCTGGTCTCATCACAAACTACTCAAAACCGCCTTGGACGAAGCGATTGTGGTCCGGGACATTTGTGAGAGGCCCATTTCGCGACGAACGACAGCCGATTTATTGGAAAGCCGATGAGCTAGCAGGTCACCAGCCTATCCGAGTAAAAAAGTTCACAGGAGCGTGTATGAGTTTCCGCGCACGTGCGATTCGCAAACTCAGATTTGACCCAAGGCTAACTGGTGGTTCCCTGGCTGAGGACATCGATCTTTGTGCTCGAGTGAACTCAGGCTCGCTCGTGATTGCACCCGAGGCGAAGCTCGTTCATAGGCGTAGCGAGATCAATCGACACCGAGATCATTGGGTCAGGGAACACGCGCAGTCGTCCTATTACATGTATCGGCGGAATTGGAGGGGGGAGTTCAAGGGGAGATTGAGCTTCTTGTGGCTCCGGCTCGGATATTGCGCGATCGTCCCTGCTGGATGCCTACGACGGCGTTCATTGCAGCCTTGGCGGGCATTTCGTCAGGGAGTACGACGTGCACTTGCACTGACGAGTTGACGCAGTCTCCGTTTAAAGAGTCGTTGGAAAGCGCTGAAAAATATTGATGTGAAGGGAACGCGATAAAGATGCGAAAGACAAACCGCAGATGTGGGCTATCAACCTTGATTCTTCTTTTAACAGTTGGATGCGCTGCTGAAGCCAGGGCGGCGATATCCCTTATCGCTTTGAGTAAGAGTAGCGACGGTGGGGTGCTTTTGGGTGATATGGCTCTCACTATGCCGGCGGCGGTACCGGTCGGAACTATTTGCGTGGCAGACCTGATAACGAGCGGTGACAACATAATCACGGCGCCTAGCGGATGGAATATCATTCGCGAAGATATTAATGCTCATTTCGCAACCCAGAGCCTGTACTGGCATTTAACCGGGCCGAGTGAGCCTTCAGGCTACACGTGGACTACAGGCGGAGGCGTGTACTTTGAAGGCGCTATCGCTTGCTACTCCGGCGTAAACATCACGACGCCCATCGATCCGGGAGCGCCGAAAGGGTCCGGAAGTATCGGCACCGGCACGAGTATCACGGCGCCTTCGATTATCACGCAAACAAGTGGCGATCTTATAATTGGTGCCTTTCTTTCCGGTGAAAGCACGTGGGGACAGGGTGTTACAATCAACTTACCGGCGACTCTCACGCCGCGCTGGAGTTTTACGGACGCCAATGCTGATTTTATGGGCGGCGCCGCTGGCGACCTTACACAGGCCGTCAGCGGTGCTACCGGCGGTCTCACGATTACTACCAACGAGGGACGTGCTGGCGATGCGCTTATAGGAGCACAGTTCGCATTACAGCCCGCGGACCCTGGACCGCCGCCTCCACCTCCCTCGGGCAGCAGCATCTCATTCCTTGGCTCCACTCCCAGCAGCGGTGGAGGAAACCTTACTACGCAGCCGACCCTGAATATGCCTTCGTCGTCGGCTGTGCCCGCGGGCTCAATTTGCGTGGCAGACCTATCTATGACCGGCCAAAACGTGATCACTCCCCCTACCGGCTGGAATCAGATCCGAGTTGATAACATAAGCTATTTCGTCACGCAGGGCCTGTATTGGCATCTGACGGCTGCGAGCGAACCATCTAGTTACATTTGGAATAGTACAGGTGGGGTCTTTTTTGACGGAATAATAAGTTGCTATTATGGAGTGAATACGGTCACACCGATTGACCCGGGGGCACCAACCGGGAGCGGAGTAGCTACTACCGGTACCACGGCGACTGCTCCCTCGATTACCACGGCAAAAGCAGGAGATCTGGTTATCGGTGCGTTCGAGGTCGGAGAGACCCATTGGGGACAGGGAGTGAGCATCAATTTACCTGCTGCTCTGACTCAGCGCTCAAGCTTTACGGACAGCGACGCGTCTTACATATCGAGCAAGTCCGGGGACAGAGGCCTTACTGTCGCAGGTGCCTCAGGAGGGTTGACTGTCACAACAGCTAACGGGCTATCCAGTGACGCGATAGTCGCGCAACAAGTCGCGCTGCAACCGGCGGGCTCGAGTCCAACGCCGACGCCCAGCCCGACACCTACGCCGAGTTCTACACCTACACCGACCCCCACGCCCGCGCCTACAGCGACTCCCACGCCCACGCCTACACCTACACCTTCGCCAAGTGGCACGATTGCCTTTGCAGGCTCATCTCAAAGTGGCAGTGGCGGTTCATTAACTTCCACTATGGCCTTGGCCATGCCGGGTAGTATTCCTGTCGGGGATATCTGCGTCGCACAAATAGCTGTGACAGGACCGAACAATTTGCAAGTGCCTGCGGGTTGGACAAAAATTAGAGAGGATGTAAATGGCTATGCCGGAACGGAGGGTCTGTATTGGCATCTAACGGTTTCAAGCGAGCCAGCGAGTTACACTTGGAGCACGTTCTCCGGCCAGGCATTCTTCGAGGGAACAATTGCGTGTTATTATGGCGTGAACCGAACGACACCGCTGGATCCGGGTGCTCCTAATGGCAGCGGCGCCATTGCTAGTGGCACTGCCGGAGTGGTGGCACCTTCGATGACTACTCAAACCGCCGGAGATTTGATCGTCGGAGCCGCGATGGCTGCGGAGAGCTCGTGGGGACAAGGCGACATCGTCAATCTACCAGCTTCGCTGACCGTACGTGCGGGAGCCTCCGATGTCAGTGGAAGCTTCCTCGCAGACGCAGCTGGGGACAGATACAGTCCGGTTGTGGGGCCGACTGGTTCTTTTACTGTTTCGACAACTAACGGCCGTTCCGGGGACGGTCTTGTCGCCCAACAAATAGCGCTACAACCCGGCTCATAGTGGCTGGAAAAACCAGTCCTCCGGACAAGCGATTGTCCGGAGGACTCGACCGGAAGACTCGAAAACGTACTGACCAGAGGTCCTCGGTTTGGAGAAAACGTCGACCCAACGACTTGGAGTGGATTACTTGTGATCTTCTGCAAGCAACTTTGGCCAAATTCGGTCATTGTCCAGCTGAGGGTGCTATTGTAGTTGACGCCTGCGCGGCCACGACGGAACCTGGGCGATAAAGCACGGATCCTTTGAGCTGTTGGGAAAATGGGGCGACGATACATTCTTGCGTCGGAACCTGTAACTGTCCGGTCCATTGCTTCTTCGAAGTCGTAAAAGAAGGTGGGCAAACGATCCGACTGATGGCAGCCGGGTCGACCGCCATGGTCGGTCTCCGCCGCCTCTGAATGGCTTGTGATCAGATCGCTCAGGTGATCCTGAGGATGGAGTGACGAAGGACGAGATCGCGCGTCGCGACCGGTACGCGATTGCCGATGGCAAACGTAGTCCCGATTACTACACGGTGGAGAAACTCGTTGGCAGCGGTCACGGAGAAAGGGCTATGCGATGCCGGGCACTGCCGTGAGCATTTTCTTGATAGGATCCCTTGGCGCGTGATAGCGCCGAAAAAAGACCTTGTACGCTCGCGTAAAGCGAGCGGGTGCGTTTGGCGAAGACGAATTCAACCGAGATCGTCCGACCCCAGCGTTATAACGAAACGGCGCTGGTGCCGACCGATCCATTCTTCATCGAAGGGTTGTAAAGTCGAACTGCGCGCCTGGCGCTCTAGATCGGTCGCGAACCGAGTCGGCGACGCGGAATTTTGGTCGCCGTTTCCCTTTCGCTCCCTGATGGATCAAGAACGGGGAGGCGCCTTCTGTACAATCGGGTGCTGGGCGTCTTAATCGCTCAAAGGTCGTTGTACTATCGGTGGAAAAAGCTCGACCTTCATGCGTGCGGATCGGCCAGCTGCGAAAGCCGGCCTCGGGAACCGATGTCGACCTGGGACTTGGTGGTGAGGCAGACGAGTGGGCGTTACTCGTGAGCCTCAGGACACGGCTCTGGAATACAGCCATAGCATTCCTAGTCCCACAGCCAGGCAACTGCAAGACACGGTTAGCGTTCTCATATTGCTAAGAAATCTGTCTCGCGATCCTTCAATCTCATCGATCATCGGGATTGTTACCGCCATCTGGAGATTGCAGCTATGCAGATCGTCCACGGTTTTAATCGAGTTGTCGAGAAGGGAAAGCCCAAACCCTGTCCCGAGAGCTGTAATGACGCTCAAGATTAGACCTACAGCTAAAATTGTCGCGCCACGGGGCGATCCCGATCCCTTCGGCCGTAGCGCCGGCTCAATCACCTGCAAGGATTCGCCCTCATGACGTGCGACTAGATTCTGATAGATTTTCGCTGCGAGCTCCTTCTGCAGAAGATCCTGGTACTGCGCGGTGAGCACCGATTCGTCTCTAGTAAGAACAGCGAGTTGTTGCTCATGGATCGGCGTCTCCTCGATTCGCTGCTGGTAGTCAGATATCTGTTTCTGTACTTCTCTCAGTCTTGCATCCAGGCGTGTGCTTTCGACCGATATGGCATCCCGCTGCTTCGCGAGTTCGGCATTGAGAGGCGTCACCGCTAGCGGTTGGCTCGTCTGATCTTTCATATCGCCGAAACGCTTCTTTAAGGCTTCAATCTCTGCCTTGAGTTGCACGACGTCGGGATACTGGTCGCTATAAGTCGCTCGTAGTACCGTGAGCTGGGTTTCGAGCGCTGTCAGTGCTTCTTGCGGCGAGGACCACGTCATTTGACCCGATGGCGATCGAATAGTCACACCTTGCTGCATGGATCCGGCCAAGCTGCGACCCAGTTGCATCTGACGCTCTTCTAAAATGCTGTGTGATTCACTGGATTGCTCCAGCTCCGCTTGCAGATTCGCTTGGGCCCTCAGGTTTGCCTCGAGGTCCTCAGGCAGGCTTCCCTGAAAGTTGTTCTTTAGCGCCTTTATCTCATTCGTCTTGGCGTCAAGTTCAATTTCGCTGTGGGCGAGTTGATCGGCGAAAAACCTAACTGCGGTCGCGGCTCGTTCGTCTTCTTCCGCCCAATCCTGCTGCACGAACAGATCCGCTAACTTTTGTGTGACGTGTTGAACTGTCAACGGATCGCTGTGCCGAAAAGTAATACTTACAGTGCCGCCGTGTGACTTGTTATAGTCATCATCCGCAGTGACTCCTACTACGATACGCTTGCGCATGTAGTTGGCCAGATCCTCGGTGGATACGCCCATCTGGACCTCTCGCGAATAGAGTCCGTATGCGTGAATGACACGGCCGAGGCTCGGAGCGCTGAGTACTTCGTGCTCTAGTGCTTCGACACGCGTCTTGAAGTCGATCGACGTACGCGTAGACGCTTGTGTTGTCACCTCTGCGGGACTTGACGCTATCACCACAGAAGAAGTAAAGCTTCTCGGCAGCAACAGGACCGCGGCCAGCGTTAGTGCAACGCCGATCGAGAGGGCCCGAATGATCCACTTGCGCTTGCTATAAACAAGATCAAGGTACGGGTCTATATCAAAGACATTGTGCTCGTTCATAGACCTTTTCGAAATACCTCAAGCGGTATGGTGGCGCCGACTATCAAGGCGTTTGCTGACGTTGTTGTACCGATTAATGGTCCGGTTGGAGCAGGCGTCAGTCCGTCTCCACTGCTACCATATTCCCGAATAGCCACATATTGTACGGATACCGAGACTGACCGTGTCACTTGCTCGCTGATTCCCGCCCCGTAAATGAGGAGTTGCAGCGGGGCACCACCACCCTCCAGTTCGTAGTAGCTCATGCTAGTGAACAGGGAGAATCGACGGGTCCAGGCGTATCTGATATCAGCGAGCGCACACCGAGTGAGTCCGGCACCGCCGTTTGGAGTGATGCCGGGGCCCTGGCCTCCTCTTACACTGAGGTTCCAGCGGTCGGTTTCGTACCCGAGCGAACCATCATAACCGAGCTTGACCTCCTGACCCTCACCCTGCGGCTTTTCGAAGAGAATTGGTCCGGCCGACCCTCCGAAAGAGAGCTGGTGCGAGGCCTCCCAGTGCATCTCAAGTTGTGGAAAATGGGCCTGGACAGGGGAAGGAGCATCGCTGAACCGGAAGTCAAAGAACTGGTAACCCAGTCCGCCGCGCAGGGTTGGGCTCGGAGCATATTCCTCTTTCAGGCCAAGTTTGGTCTCCAGCGCCGTTGACTGTGAGGTGGCGAAGTACTCCTCATGGAGTTCGGCGCTCACCGCGGATTCCTCACTCCATCGATGTCTAATATTTATGTCGGCGACGTCGTCCAAGCTGTCGACCTTCGCAAGGATCGCCAGAGCGAGTTGTGAATTCAGTGTTTGTGGGGCTGTGAGTGCGCCCCCGCTCACAAAGAAGGATCTCGGTGTCTTGCCGGTCAAAAACCAGTTGTCCAGGTCCATGGTTGTCGTATCCGACAGATGTTCCTGATCGTGCATCTCGAAATAATGGGTTTGCCCGAAGTTGTCGTACTTCTGATAGTTAAGAAATAACTCTCCTATCGTTTCGTACTGGAAGCTGCCGCTTCGTTCGGGGCCAGTCCAATTCAGATAGAACCCTAGTAGCAGGTTCGATATAAAATCACCCTTTTTGTTGGTAGACGATAGATTGATGTTGTCATCATACAACTGGTTAAGTTGAACAACCGGTATAAACTGCAGCAGTGTGTACGCGTTGGCACGAACGGGCACTGTCAATAGGATAAGGAGAATGGTTTTCCACAGGCAACGCCGGAGCATAATCATGGAACCGTGATGGTATCGCCGGGCTCGAGCCCTATATCAGCGTTCAGGTCCTTTCCTTTGCTTACCGAATTATAGTTAACGACAACCTCGACGTCCTCCGTAGGTTTATGTCGCACGACCCTTACTGCACCGGCGTCAGCAAAGTCCGTGAGACCTCCCGCTTCCGCGAGCGCCTGCGAAAGCACCTCTCCGGCACCAAGCGGGTAGACTCCCGGCTTTTTGACTTCGCCAAGCGCGTAAAAAACCTGACTGCGAGCCTCCACAACGCTCACAGTTACATTCGGTTGCTGGGTGAACTTGCTCAGGCGGTTCGTGAGATCAGCCTGCAAATCCGTACAAGATCGGCCTGCTGCTGGAACCGTGCCTGCTAGCGGAACCGTAATTGTGCCATCGGTGTTGACTCGGGTCTTCCCGCTTATCTCTGGTTCTCTCCATACCACGACATTCAAAATGTCATCTTTTCCGATGATGTAGGGTGTAACGGGAGGATCCGGATGCTCGGTGATGCGCGTTGCGACTGGCCCGGATCTTAGAAGAGAACAGGCACATAACGATATGCACGTTAAAACTACCAGAAGCATCATTGCGAAGTGCTTATTGATTGCTGGGAGTATTGCGGCGCGCATTGGGAACTCCGTTCCATGCCAAATCATAATTTAGTCCGCTACGAGTTTCCGTAGGTCGATTCTGCATCGCTAACGATAGTCTGAGAAAGCATCGATAGCGTACAGTTTGTGACCGAACCTGCTCCTCGGAGAGTGGTTTTCTTGACCGCTATTGTCGCGAACCTTGCTAAAATTAACGTGTAGGGGTTTCTCATCGGTGAAGAATTTCCATCGTCAAAGAAGGAAGTGACGCGAAACGCTTCTCGACAGGCAACCAAAGCTTGTGAGTCATATGACGTCTTGTTGGCTGGTCTGATTCAGCTGCCGGACCGGAATCCGATCAGCGCAATTGCCCAGTCGGAGCCGACGGATACGTTGCCCTGAGTGGTACCGGTCGCTCCCGTTGGAGCTTGAACCCGCGTGAAGGCCGCTCCGTTTGAGTAGTCGCCTGCAATCAAATTCCACTGCTGCGTCAGCCCGCCGGCGACGCCACTGATGTCACTGTCGTGATTGTCGACGCTGATGAAGACGAGTTCTTCGTTATTCCCTGCCGTTGCGAAGCTCGGGACCGAGGCTGTCCCGCTCGAGCTGTTTACCGCCGCCGCCTTCACCCAAGTGTCTAACGGCGCAGTTGAGCTGATTCCTGATATCGCGAGGATACCACCAACAATGTCTTGTGGATCCGGCCCCACGGTCCACTTGAAAGAGGCTGGATCGCCATTGGCGCGGAATTTGTACCAAATGTCTAGGTTCACGTTATTGGTCGAATTTGCGACTTGACCCAGGTGTGTCCAGCCAGCCGGACCGGTGGTCACGTTTGCCCGATTCGTCCCCTCGTTGTCCATGGCGAGTGTCGCTAGCAAAAAGTTTCCGGTTGAACTCGCGGTCGGCGTCGAAATACTGATCGTCGCGCCGTTTGCCACGGTTGCGGTGCTCTTCCCGAGCACCATGGGAGTCGATCCCTGCACTGGCGTTGGAGTCGGTGTGGGCGAAGGCGTGGGAGTTGGCCTCGGGGTTGCTGTCGGTGTTGGTGTTGGTGTGGGTGTGGGCGAAGGAGTTGGCTTCGGGGTTGTTGTCGGCGTCGGGGTCGGTGTCGGCGAAATCGGACCGAGGAAAAACTCCGACATTGCCGATGCCGAAGACCATGGTGCTCCACTCGGAGTCGGATTCGGGTCACCGAAGCCCGTGAGGATGGTCGTTGTTAAGTTGGTGTGATTGTAAAACGTGCCGGAACTTTTGAGATAGCCGGACTTAACGCGCGGTCCATAAGCCATCCACAGGATCGCACCGCCGCCGTTAGTAGTGTCTACCAAGGCATTGTCAACCGTGAGCACTAAGACACCGTCACCACCAGGTTGAAACATAGGCAAAGCCAAAAGAGGCCCGATATGCTTGCCGAACCAAGTATCTGCGGCTGTACAAGGTGGATCAGAATCATGACAGTTGTCCGAGTCATTAGGTGCGATAATCGCGAACTGCGGCATTGAGCCACAGTTCCCGGCGGCACACGCCGCGACGGCCGAATCGAAGACCGACGTGTCCTGGATGTATTGAGCCTGCGTTGAATTGCCAACGACGTCGATCATATTGCGAGCAGGCACGTGATCCATATCCGGTTGCGGGTTGCAGTCGAAGCCGCAACCGTCGTATCCAGACCCGCAACCTGGACTTCCTT
>Ga0206836_10116_pt1 | contig 20951 bp, 17 predicted proteins | sample Alteio_BWOrgCont_28_FD_152871 | JGI IMG/M metagenome (GOLD analysis project Ga0206836, IMG submission 152871) | Enriched cells from forest soil in Barre Woods Harvard Forest LTER site, Petersham, Massachusetts, United States -... | ecosystem: Environmental > Terrestrial > Soil > Temperate forest >...
GCGCAGCCGTGCAAGCAAGGTGCGCCGGAAGACTTGGCGTGGGGACCACAAGCGCTTCAGTCGCGTAATTTTATCAATCGTCAACGACAAGCGGCGATCGCAGAACGACGGCCTGATTGGCATCGGCGAAACAGTTATTACTATGAGGTGCTCATGCGAGTGCTCAGGCATGTCATTGAACCTGGCAAGCGCCTGCTGAACCTACGCTGCCAGACGGGATTGTTTTTGGATGGCTTGAACGCAAGTCACGGAATCGGCGTGGACATCAGCCCCGAAATGATCAATGTCGCGCGCAGAATGCATCCGCGGTTCACGTATTTCGAAGCCTTCCCGGAAGACTTTTCAACGGCGGAAAAGTTCGATTATATCTTGTTGAACGATGTCGGAGAGATTGTCGATATTCAGAAAACGCTCTTGCAGCTTCATTGCGCATGTGGTCGGCATACACGCTTAGTCATCTACAACTACAATCATCTTTGGGAGCCTTTGCTGAAACTCGCCGAGAGACTCAGACTTAAGATTCCGCAGCCAGAACAAAATTGGCTTTCCGAGCAGGATCTTATAGGCTTTCTTGAGCTGGCCGGATTCGAATGGCTGAAAACTTACCGAACTACACTCGTCCCGAAATACGTTCCTTTACTTTCCGAGTTCGCAAACCGCGTCTTGGCAAAACTGTCGCCGATTAACCGTCTTTGTATGGTGCAAATTCTGATTGCGAGACCCATCCCTAAACCTGTGGACCCTTCAACAATAACCGTTTCTGTCGTCGTGCCCTGCAAGAATGAGAAGGGCAATATTGAAGACACAGTCAAGCGAATTCCGGAACTGGGTCTCCGAACGGAGCTTATATTTTGCGACGACATGTCTACAGATGGCACCGCTGATGAGGTTCGCCGTGTGCAAAAACTCTATCCTCAGCGTTTGATCCGGCTTCTAAATGGACCAGGCGTCTGCAAGTCGAAGAATGTTTGGACTGGCTTCGAGGCTGCAACGGGGAACATTCTGGCTATCCTTGATGCGGACTTGACGGTAATGCCCGAGGAGCTTCCCTATTTCATTTATGCCATTACCCAGGGCGGCGCAGAATTCGTGAACGGATCGCGTTTGGTATATCCCGTTCCGAAGGCGGCAATGAAGACGACGAACATGATTGGGAATAGGCTATTCAGCGTCGCATTCTCATATCTACTTGGGCAAAGGATCAAAGATACCCTGTGTGGCACCAAGGTTCTTTGGAGGACTGACTGGGAGCGAATTCGGCCAATGATCGGATCTTGGGGCACAATGGATCGTTGGGGCGATTACGAACTCCTGTTCGCGGCTGGCAAATTGAATCTTCGGGTGGTCGATCAGCCCGTCCACTATCAGGAGAGAATATACGGCGCCACGAAGATGACGAAAGTCCTTCAGAATGGACTCATCATGTTAAAAATGTGCTTGTACGGCTTCCTCAAACTGAAGCTTAGTTACTAGGAGCTTTGGCCTTGACCCGAGCGTCGTACCGGAGAACGATCTCGTTCAATATCCTCCCTATGTCATATTCTTGACGCCAGCGTGGAAAGTGCGTCTGAATCTTCGTGAGATCTGAAATGTAGCAGATGTGATCGCCGATTCGGCTGGTGGGGTTATAGGAGTATCGCAGTTTGTAACCCAGATTTGCTAGTAGATCGATGGTTTCCAAAATAGATAAGCTGTTTGCCCTCCCGCCCCCCAGGTTATAGACTTCTCCACACTTTGGCGCTTTATAGAATTCGAGAAAGAGGCTGGCGACATCGCGTGAATGGATTTGATCCCGGACCTGCTTGCCTTTGTAGCCGTAGATAGTGTACTCGCGTCCAGAGACCGCACAGAACACGATATAGGCGAGATACCCATGGAGCTCAACTGCGGCGTGCTGTGGCCCGGTCAAGCAGCCTCCTCTGAAGATGCCCACAGGCATCTGGAAGTAGCGTCCGAACTCCTGGCACATTAAATCTGCAGCGGCTTTGGACGCGCCGAAGAGTGAATGCAGACACGAATCGATAGGCATCGATTCATCAATCCCGCATTGCCCATCTGCATAATCAAAGCGCTTTTCCAACTCCTTCAGGGGCACAGTATTTGGCCGGTCGCCGTAAACCTTATTTGTACTGGTGAAACAGAAGGGAGCTTCGCGGCAGAAGTCCCGCGCGGCTACCAGTAGATTCACTGTACCGCCGGCGTTTACATCGAAATCGTCATATGGAATGGACGCGGCTTTGTCGTGAGAGGGTTGCGCAGCGGTGTGGATAATAAAATTCGGCCGTTCCACTTCGAGTAAGTCTCGTACAGCCTGCCGGTCGCGAATGTCTATGTTGAAGTGGCGGTACGCAGCATATCGCAGCTGGAGATCGTGAACGACAGATTCTGTACTCCCGGCCTCGCCGAAGAACCACCTGCGCAAATCGTTATCAATGCCTAGGACGTCCCAGCCGTCCTCGGACAAAAGTCGAACGCACTCGGAGCCAATTAGGCCCCCAGAACCCGTAATGAGAGCTCTTTTGGCCTTCTGCACTTTTTTCATAAACGTGACAGCTTAACACGACTGGGTATGGCACTTCGGTCGAAACCTCGCAAGGCGGAGCACCTTTTACGATGAAGTCTTGCGAAGCGCTCATCCTGACTCTGCAAGTATCAGCGCGTTGTCCCCTTCCGCCTGCCGGAACGCTTATAGAATCTGCTCCTCGGGATGACCCTTTCTCGGTATCTTCGCTCCTCCTGGTCGGTCTAGAAGACCACGTCACATAGGTGGGTGAGCCAAGGAAGCTTCTGCTATACTTCGCCATTCCGTTGAGGAGAGTGTTTTTGATTGAGGGGCGATGTCTCGTTCTGGGTGGTTCAGGCTTCCTCGGGTCGCATCTCGTCGAATTACTTCTCGAGGAGGGCATTCGTTTGCGGGTGTATTGCCGCTCAGCAAATTCGTATAACCGGCTGGCCTCCCTCGAAGACAAGATCGAACTGGTCGGAGGCGATATCCGCGCTTCAAAGGCTTTGGCCAAGGCCGTGGAAGGATGTGACTACGTATTTCATTTGATTGGCACGACGGTGCCGGCGACTTCCAATCTCGACCCAGTGTTCGATATCGAGACAAATCTGTCGCCCGCAATGCGGCTCCTAGAAGTGTGCGTGGAAGCGAAGGTGAAGCAGATCATTTTCCCTTCCTCCGGAGGTACGGTATATGGCAACGCCGGGAGTGAGCCGATCCCAGAATCGCATCCGGCAGAGCCTCGCTCTTCATACGGCATCACCAAACTCACAATCGAGAAGTATCTTGAGCTGTTTTATCGGCTGCACGGGTTGGACTACGCCATCCTTCGGATAGCCAATGCTTACGGCCCCGGCCTCCCGACCAGAGGGGAACAAAACGCAGTGGGAGCATTCTTGGCGCGGCTACGACGAGGCGAACCCATCGTCGTCTGGGGCGACGGTTCGGTAACCCGCGATTACGTTTACGCTAAAGATGTGGCGCGGGCATTCCGAGCGGTGTTGGGCCAACGGTCGCCCTACAAGGTTTTCAATGTAGGAACGGGAATCGGCACGACTCTGCGAGAATTGATTGCGTGTATGGAGCAGGTTGTCGGTTGCCGTGCCCAGATTATCCAGCAACCCGGCCGTCAGATTGATGTGCCGGTTAACATTCTCGATCCCACTCTAGCTCGCGAACATGTCGCATGGACACCTGCTACATCGTTGGAAGCGGGTCTGATTAGCACATGGAGCTGGATGGAGGCGAGGGAGGCACGATTCCCGAAAGTCTCTTGGGCCCGTAGTTGAGCTTTTATGTTCTCGTCCGTGAACATACTAGCTCACGCTGTTGAGCGAATTGCGTTTTTTCAACCAGTCCGAGCATTGACAAATAGAGACTCTGGACGGATTTGCCCGCACGAAATTGCAAGACGCTTAAATGGGAACCGGATACAACTCTAAAGTAGGCTTGCGCGAAACCTATCCACTGCATTAAAGAACAATACTCGAGACGCAAGCAGGGACAGATCATCACCTGATTATAGCTCGCTACTAGCTGTACCTACCTGTGAGCAGCCGATTTCATTTTGCGTGGATCCGTCGGTGACAGTTCCAACACAGGGTGATCAAATTCTCCTCCGCGTCATGGCCTAACTGACTTCTCGGAGTAATGTGGTGAACTTCCAATCCCACCCGAGAACCGCAGCATTGGCAACGCCAGCCATCACGTTCCAAAGTCGATCGATGCAACGCCGAATACTCCTCCTGACCGAGGCGTACCCGCGGGCGTTTAGTGCTCACGAAGTGGTGGCCACACTCTCAAGGAATTCCCGTTGTGCTACAGGAGATAACAGCCCGAAGAGGAGATCTAATGCAAGCCGTAACGGCTTCGTATCACCGGTCTCCAGATTTGCTCCCGCCAAGAAATCTGCGGAGATCATCTCGAGACAATAGCCACGAGATTTGTCGCTCCCCAACATTAAGGTGGCTGTCTCTAAGGCCTGCTCAATGACCGGCAGTTGGCTTTTGTATACCTTGAAATAGATGATCTCCCAGGGCTCGGTTTCTTGGTCCGTCAGGTGTTTTTCCACCTCTCGTTTGAACTCTTCCTTGGGCATCTCTGTCGCTTTGTGCAACCAGGTTGCACAGTCAAATTGATCTCGATCTCTTCGGGCCCCTTCACCAGTTCCGTTGCTTTGCTCCATCCCACGAGTTTCAGATCCGGTTTGGGAATTTTGGGAAGATGCTCGTGAATAGCCATTAGGTAGTACGCTTTGCGTCTCGATTCCGGGAATTTCCTTTCTAAAAACTCGTCGAAAGACCTCAGATTATCCAATTGCCAGTATTGTCCTGCCCGCACCTCACAAAGATGCCGACCCAGTTCCACGAAATTAGCATCTCGCGCGCGGTCTGAATTCTTCTCCCATGCCAGAATCTCATCGATCTTCGACAGCACAAGTGAGGCTTTTCTCGAATTGAGCTTTGGCTCCAAGGTGGGCCTTCCGTTAATCCACAAGCTGGTCAAGCCAATCAAGGTCACTAGCTCCAGGACGACGGACGAGCTTCGATTCAACGAGTGCCGGAAGACGTCGTAGGTCGGAGAGAGGTGGAGAGATACGGCGGACGCGTCGCTCTGATTCCCACCATCGACACTCCATCGAGTTCGCAGATTATTAAGGAAATTGTAGCCAACCATCAGCTTGCGAAGGAGTCTTCCGGGTCTACTTCAGATTGAATCCGGTCCGGACTCAGCTGACTCGCGTTCCACTAGATCTCAAAACATATGACCGATCAGGCTGTGACGCTTCTTGGATTCGTTGCGTGCTTTCGGACGGAACCGCGAGTAGCAGGTCTACATGGCGGGCTAAATCGCCTCCCGTCTGCCCGGTAAGTGCCACCGTGTAGCATCTTGCTGTCCGTGCTGATTCCACGCCTGGCAGGACATTACGAGAACGGCCGGCCAAACACCAGATCTTCCCCAGCAATTCAACAGAAAAATCTCGCTTTACGGAGCAACTTTCCTCAATTTGCTCTCTAAGAAATTCCAGCGCCGTCTCTCGCGATAAGCCCGTCTCTTCCCTCGAACCTGTGTGATCTGTGTCACTGCCGTAAAAACACGCTTCTCGTAGACTATGGCTGAGTTCGCGAGACTGCTGGCAGAAGGCAGAGGAAAGAACGATGAGCGGCATATCGCATTCGCTGATGTACCTGTTGACCTCCTGGGGCGCGGTAACGTCCATAGCGTTGCAGCGGGCGCGACGTGCCCTGTAATGACGGTCTGCAGTTAACGTCAAATTCCGTATCGTTACTCATGCCTGACAAAGGGTCGGACTCAAGGCGCTTCTGTGGCGATTCCGGCTATCTTAACGGGGCATCGAAAGTCTTCGAAGGAGGCACGATGAAACACTTGCTCAGGTTCAGGATTGGAATCGTGATTTTAGCCGCATCTTTATTTTCCCTCGGCACGTCTGGCCTTCACGCTCAGAGCGAAGCCGAAAAAACCTTTAAGACGAAATGCGCCGCCTGCCATGGGCCGGATGGCGGCGGCAGCGAAGTCGGCAAGAAAATGGGAACGCACGATTTCCATTCCAGCCAGGTGCAAAGCCAGTCTGAAGCCGATCTGGCCCAAATCGTCGCCAAAGGCAAGAACAAGATGCCGTCATATGAGAAGTCTCTCAAGCCCGACGAGATCAAGGCGCTTGCAGCCTACGTGCTTGAGTTGGGAAAAAAATAGACTCGATCGCCTGACCAGAACCGACTCCGCAAACCTTATCTCCGTGAAGGTTCCGCCGGGGGCCCAGTCCGCTCTGTGGGACTCGCGTGTCTCGTTTCTAAGAATCCGATGGCAAACCCGGCGACCGGTCGAGCATTTCGATTGTGTGTAGATGAATGATTTCGCCTGTGTCGGGATTCATTTCCGCGGTGATTTCATACGTCTCTAACCGGGCAATGTAGCCTTTAGTCTCCAGTTCCAGCACTCGCTGGTGGAATGTATCGGCGCTCCATTCTCGAACCAAAAGTGGCCCACTCATAATTCTTCCCTTGATTAGCTTCGCACGCGGCACGAACGAGCGATGTAATGCCGATCATCTGCGCCTGTGATGCGCGTCACATTGCGCAATTCGGTGCCGGGCGTTCTCTTCGCCTGCAACGCATTGGCAAGGGTTCCGGGGCCCTGAAGTAGGCGCACATCGGAAGGTGATGCGAATCACAGATTTCACAATAGCTGGCGCATAAATTGAGGCGTAGAGGAAAAGTATGACGCGGTGTTGAATCAGCAGAACTACAGCTCGTAGTGCCGTTCCGTCACGTAAGTTCTGCATTCATCGATAGCGTGGCCGCAACGTCCACTTCCGGATCTCTTTGGCGCGACTGGCCGTGGCCTTCTTCTTGCCGGCTCCGATTTTCCCATCCTGGCTTTAGGCTCAACATGGCGCTTTTGCATCTCGATAGCTCCTTCGCAGAGGATAGGCGGGGGAGAGATGTCTTTTCCTCTTCACCCCTGCCGTGTCGAAGATAGCCCCCACAGCTTAATGTCACCTATAGTTTGCGATTTTCGGCTGATCGCATCAGTGACGTGAGTCACAGGTGATGGTTCTGGCTGTCCTATGTGCTGGTAGGCGCACGGGTGTGGCTGAGCGCAGTGATTTGTCTTATTCTGGTTCTGCGCTAGCTTCTAAGCCACCCTCGAACGGCTAGGATCTATCCAATGGCCGAGTCATCGCCTAAGAATACCCGCCTAGCCGAAACCGAAGCCGTTTACGAACGGTTGTTCGAAGGCTCGCCAAACGCGATGTTGGTAGTTGATGCCGCTGGCAGGATCACCCGCGCTAATCCCCAGGCGCAACACTTTTTCGGCTACTCCATCTCCGAACTACTGGGCCATTCTGTCGAAATCCTGATTCCGGAGCGTTTTCGTCAGGCGCATCCCGCCTTGCGAGACCAGTTCAGCGCTCACCCGCGTATGCGTCCAATGGGTGCGGGGCTAGAGCTTTTTGGGCGCCGTAAGGACGGAACAGAGTTCCCCGTGGATGTCATGCTCAGCCCGATCGATACGTCGGAGGGGCCTGTCGTGCTGACGGTCATCCGGGACATTACCGCCCAAAAGCAGACGGAAACCGCGTTGCGCGAGACGGAGCAGCGCTTTCGCTTGCTTGTGGAGAACGCAGACGATTACGCGATTTTCATGCTCGATCCTGAAGGTAAAGTTTCCACTTGGAACGTGGGAGCGGAGCGGATCAAGGGTTACCGTGCCGATGAGATCGTGGGACAGCATTTTTCACGATTTTACACGCAAGAGGATCTCCTGAGCGGCAAACCTGATATGGAATTAGAGTCGGCAGCCTTGCACGGGAGATTTGAAGACGAAGGCTGGAGGATGCGAAAGGATGGTTCCCGCTTCTGGGCTAACGTGATAATCACCGCCGTTCGAGATCGCAATGGAACTTTGCTTGGATTCTCGAAGATCACTCGCGACTTTACCGAGCGCAGGAAAGCGGAGGAATCTGTTCGTTTGAGCGAGGAGCGTTTTCGCTCCCTATTCGAGTTTTCGCCTGATGCGATTATCGTGAGCGATCAGGACGGGAAAATTGCGGAAATCAATGCACAAGTCGAGAAGTTCTTCGGCTATAGCCGCGGTGAACTACTGGCCCAATCTGTGGAAACTCTGGTCCCCGAAAGATTCCGCCCGGGGCATCCTGCCCATCGCAAAGAGTACGGCGCCGAACCCCGGACCCGCCCTATGGGTATCGGACTGGAGCTTTACGGAAGGCGCAAGGATGGCACGGAGTTTCCCGTGGACATCATGCTCAGTCCTGTAAGAACCGATGGCGGCAAATTAGTTCTCAGCGTGATCCGCGACCTTTCGGAGAAGAAAAAAGCCGAAGAAGAGTTGGCGCGCAAAGAGCGCGAAAAGCGCTATCTCGAAGAGGAACTGAACACAGAGCACAGGTTTGAAGACATTATCGGTGAGAGCGTTGGCCTGAAGAGAGTCCTGAAACAGGTGGAAACGGTCGCCGGCGCGGATGTAACCGTGCTCCTCCTGGGCGAAACCGGCACGGGAAAGGACCTCATCGCCCGTGCCATTCACCAGCTCAGCCCTCGCCGTGAGCGAACTTTGGTGAAACTGAACTGCGCCGCGATTCCAACCGGCTTGCTCGAGAGCGAACTCTTCGGCCATGAAAGAGGCGCCTTCACGGGGGCCATCGCCCAGAAGATCGGCCGGCTGGAATTGGCTCATCAGGGAACCCTGTTTCTCGACGAGGTGGGAGATCTGCCGCTAGAAGTTCAGCCCAAGCTGCTGCGTGCCCTTCAGGAAAAGGAGTTCGAAAGGCTCGGTGGCACACGTACGATCCCCGTGGATATTCGCCTGGTGGCTGCCACAAACCGCAATCTTGAGAAAATGATGGCCGATCGCGAGTTTCGCAGCGACCTTTACTATCGCCTGCGCGTTTTTCCTATTTTTATTCTGCCTCTGCGCGAGCGCCGGGAAGACATACCTTTGCTGGCTCGTTACTTTGTCACCAAGCACGCCCTTCGTATGGATAGACGGATCGAGTCCATTCCCTCGGACGTGATAAAGGCGCTGACGAAATGGGACTGGCCAGGCAATATCCGCGAGCTCGAAAACTTCATCGAGCGGTGCGTCATCCTTACGAAGGGACCTGCTTTACGCGCGCCGCTTTCCGAGTTACAGATGCCCGAGGAAATAGCCTCGCCACATCAAGAGGATGTGACCCTCGAAGCCACCGAGAGAGAGCATATTTTGCGCATGCTGCGCGAAACAAAAGGCATCGGAGGACCGGATGGTGCGGCCGCCCGCCTGGGCTTGAAGCGCACCACGCTGAATTCGAAGCTGAAGAAACTCGGTATCAAACGCGAAGACTATATGTAATTGCTGGTCGGCGAGCGCTCAGGCTCTCGAAATCGCCATTCTTCAATTGGGCACGAAGTCTAATCTCACTGAGAAGCCGGCCATTCTTGAAAGTGGAGCAGTTTCATTCCTTGCTCGGGCCAATTCTTGTCGCCGTGCTCGACGGATACGGCCAGCAATAGTCCGTTTGTCGTCGTCCACACGACGAACTCGGGAGATAACGCGGCTTTGATCGAGAACTTGAATGCGCGCTGCGGCAGCCCCGCAATCTCGACATTCTCCTCGCCGAGGTATCGCAGCTCTCCGTCCAGGATCATCGGCAGTACGGGGATGTCCGCGCTGGGTTGCTCGATGGAAACGAGCTGAATCTGCGTCGCGTGGCGCGGGTCGCGCTCCGCTTCCCGCGTCAGGCCGCTCAGCGAAAATGCCGAGATCGGCCAGAGCAAGCCAAAAGGCTTTTGCATGGGAAGTCTGAGCTTGATCGCTTGCCCCGCGTTTTTCGCGTTCGAGGAGCAATGAAGCTCGCTCCGCAGGAATTCGCAGGTGAGTGGGCCGGAATCGCTCCTCCACTTCAGGCGCGAAAACTCCGTCACTCGCGTGATCGTCAAATCTCGCGAGAGTTCCGCCATAAAGCGATCTGAACGCGCCGTCCCTCGCGGCGATTCGAACCGTCTTTCCCCCTCGACTTCGTACCGCCCGTCGCCGTCGCGCCAAAGGACCCAGGTCTCGTGAAAATTGTAGACTTCCTCTCCGAACGGCCCAACGGCGCCGCCATTCGCCTGCTCGGAAACCACGTATTCTCCTTCAGCGACCTTTGTGCGCGGTCTTTGCTCCGTGGCCGCCGCCGCTTTCTGCCCACTCTGGACTCCTCCTGCAGCGGCTTTCATGGGACAAGCGAGTGGCGAAATGGCCGACACAACCAATGTAAGCAGTGCCCAGCGATGGAGGTTCATGTGCCTTTTATAACCCGCTATTGTGCTGCGGGTATAGTACTGATTCCTCCCGAGCCCTCGCACGCTGGAATGTCTCAAACGATGCCGAGGACCAAAAATTACACCCACGTGACATCCGCATGACAAACGTAAGTCCTCGCCCGCATAGCCTCTCGCTCAGAACGCGCGCGACTCGTGCTCCCGCACCTGGAGCTGAGTTAAACCTGCGCTAACAACAAGGGGGCAATCTATGAGTTTCGGCGCAAGGCGGTTGTGTGTCTTGAAGGTAAGCACTGCACGAGCGGTACTATTCGTTCTGGTTTTGTTCGCTTGCGGGGCCGCTCCCCAGCGGCTTGGAGCGCAAGCCGGTCAATCGCAAACTGGTTCGGCGCAGCCTGGAGATTTGCGGCCGACCTATCCCGGAGAACCCTTTAACAATCCGCCGGTGGAAATCGCCGCCGGGCCGGTCAAGCTTCGGCTCTACGGCACCGTCCTGCTGAACATGTCCTTTTCGGATTCCGATGAGGTTGGCCAGGAAGTGCCGCTATGGCCTTTCCCCAGTTCGACCCCTATCACCTTGTCAAACGGCACCACTAAATCAGCAGGATCGATTCACGATACGATCTTCACAGCACGACAAAGCATTTTAGGCGTCCTCCTCAATCCGGCGAATACCCCTGCCAGCGGCTGGACGCCTTCGGCCGAGGTCGAAATTGATTTCTTTGGGACGACCCCGGTGGATACGGATCTGCCGGAGGATCGCGTGCTGAACCAACCTCGCTTGCGCAAGGCCTTCTTCCGATTGCGAAAGGGCAATTTCGACTTGGTCGCCGGGCAGGACAACATCATCATCTCCCCTCTGGATCCTGTTTCGCTTTCTCACGTGGCCGTGCCGCTCGGATACGCGGCCGGAGACCTCTTCGGCTGGTTGCCGCAGGTCCGAGTGGATTACGGCCACAACTTCGGGAAGACCGGCACGCTGTTCCAATTCGGCGTGTTGCGGCCTTCTTTCGGCGATCCCCGACTGGGTGATGAGCCCACGTCCGGAATCACTCTTACCACATCCTCTGGGAATGGCGAGCGTGCCGGCCAGCCCTTCTACCAGACAAGGTTTGCTGTTTCCCGCCCGATGCAAGGCTCCGCCGCCACAATCGGAGTCGGTGGCCATTACGGCAAGGAGATTGTAGCTGCAACCCAGAATATCGATTCCTGGGCCGTCACAATGGATTTCCGAGTGCCGGTGCTGTCCCGCCTCGTCTTTCGCGGAGAAGCCTACACCGGCAGCAACCTGGTTCCGTTCGGCGGCGGGGTCATACAGGGTGTAGCCGCTGTGACAACTCCGGCACCGGTTCCTGCAGGGGCTCCCACTCTCACACAGATTCACCCAATCGGAGATACAGGCGGATGGGCGGAATTTACGATTCTGGCCTCTAGGAGAAACGTCTTCTATCTCGGCGCTAGCAGTGATGATCCCGTCCACAAGGACCTTGAGCCCGGCACCACGCGCGATAGAAATTCGGTTTTCTGGGCCAGTTATTTCCGGAAGCTCACGAACGAGATAACTCTGGCTACCGAATGGAGCAACTGGCAGTTCCATACGACGAGCTTCGTCGGCAACACGCCCGACGGGCGCGCGGCAGGCGGTAGGGGCAACGTCGTCAATATCGCCTTCGCCTACCAGTTCTAAAGCTGGCGCAAGAACAGACGTGCACCCCGCCGCCGCGCTGTTTCCGCGCGGTGGCGAGGTGCAAAGAGCTTGGGGCGTGAGCTGGATTTTTGCGGGTCGGACCTGGCGCGATTAGGCCGCTTTCTTTTGGTCCGCAAGTGCGGGCAGCGGGCAAACGTTCGCATGCCGCTCTCTCATGTGCAAATCAAGCAGTCGCTCGAATGAGATGAAGCCAAGACCGGTATGCCGTCCGCCGTTCGTCGTTGTGATCACCCCGCCGCAAAGCTCGCATACCGCCCGCTCGGTCGATCTGATTTCGGGGAACTCGCTGACGCTTCCCATGTTGGGTATGTGCTTCGATTTCATGTGTCGGCTCGTTGTCCCATTTGATGCGCCTAGGCAAGCCAAAGCTTCAGAGCTCCAAGCTGGCGTTTACCCTATATTGGTGCGTGCTCGGTGGAGTTCGAGCTGAGGAAGGCCACAACTGGTATAATCGGGGTAATCGACGGGGGCGACACGGTTTCGACGGAAGCTGTCGCGACTCGAAGGCATGCCGGGCGCCACCTGCCCGCAATCGGGTGGAAATATAGAACTGCCAACACTGAGTTGGCTTTGGCTGCCTAGAAAAACCTAGCGTAGCCCGTCTCCCCGAGCTTCGTCCACGGGCTCGGATCGAGGCGCCACACAGTGGGCTGGCCGGCGGACCTCGGTCCGTGGTTTTCCGGCGAGATGAATCGGACTAGTCGGTCGCGTGTCTTGCGCGTTCCAAACGCGGCTGGCGAAACAAATCGAATGCGATAAGCATGTAGTCTTCGAGCCGTAGCGCTTTTCGGACGGGGGTTCGACTCCCCCCGCCTCCACCATTTCGTTTACGAAAGCCCGCCCTTGGCGGCGGCTCGATCTCGGGCCAAATGGCACTAGCGCCTACCTGGCTACGCGCCACTATTGTCGCTGTTGACAACGCTTTTCCCCGCTCACAATAATGCTTTCATGCGTCCATTTTGGCGGCCGTCCGTATGACGCGAGGTAGCGAGTCGGAAAAGGCCGTTTCTCGAACTCTGCGCGAGACTCTGAATACACTCCAGCGCACGGCTGACGACTTGAACCAAGCGCTGAATGACTTGGTTGCCGCTTGCGGGAGCAGCCGCCCTTCGAATTCGCTGCCGCCCATCTTGCGCGCCCAGTCGGCTGCCGCATCCCTCGCCGCTTCGTTCGAGGTGCTTTCTCGGTTTGTGTCGAACTCCCTGCAATCTGCCCGCGAGAGCGATATCTCCGAGCCGGAACCGCCATCGGCCGCACCGCCCAGCAGGCGTCCCGTAGCAGTCGTTCCAACGCCCTGCGCCCAGGCGGAAATTCCAGTCGGGCAGTCGCCGGCGGCTCAGTCGTCGGCCCCCGTCGCCTTGCCGGACTTGGGCGAAGACCTCGCCCCGGTTCAGGAACCCGCCGTCAAAGATTTTGCTACCAGTCCCGTCGGCGCCCCGTTACACTCCCCTCCAGCGGAAACGGTTGAGCAGCCTCCTGCATCTGACGTGGCGGGGGAGCGCGGGGAGTACTTCGCGGAGATTTCGGTTAAATCGGCGGGGCATCCGCCGACGAACCCCATAGAAGAGCTTCCTTCCTCGACCGCGTCTTTTGATGTCTCGACGCTGCTTCCCGAGGAACAGGACCTGCACCGGCGAGCCAATCGCGTTGCCAAAGTTTCCATGCAGGATATCAAGATGCTCCGCCCCAACGAGGTTCTTTTGGGGCGCGAGCATAGAGACATTTGCGTACGTTTGCGAGATGATATCGAAAAGGCTCATAAAGAATATGGCCGGCGTTTTCAATCGATTCTTGGCCATCCCGTCGATTACTTCTATGACTGGATGGTGCAAATCTTGGGCGATGGCGATCCGCAGGCCCTTGGGGAATATCCTTATCGCTCTCCCGCTTTGCGGCGCTAGCTTGCCTGCGGTCGCGTCAGGCTTGACGGAAGCATCGCGCTTTTCTGTCGCCCCGCCTCCAACGGCCATCCCGATGCCCCGCGTCAAGCGATTCTGGGCGATTCTCTTGTCGGGCGTGTTCTGCTGCGGTTTCTCGATTCTCAGCCTGGCGGCGCCGCAGCAGGCCAACACTCCAAAGAAGCCAGTAGCCAAGAAGAAGATAATACCGGCTAAGCCCCCCGTTGCCGCGCCGACCTCCGCGCAGCAACTCGAGCGTCTTGCGCGCGATCTTCACGACCATCCCATGGGCGTCGCTTATGAACGCCTGACGCAGTTTGCGGATCGCGAAAAGGGTACGGCCGTAGGCGCGCGGGCGGCGCTGGCCTTGGGTTATTACGACTACACCCGTACGCATTTCACCGAAGCAAGAAGCTGGCTGGAGAAGGCCGCCGCGGATCCCGTGCTCGCTGATTATGCTTTGTATTGGGAAGCGCAGAACGACCGCGCCTCCGGAGCCGTGGACGTCGCCCTTGCCGAATTGAAGCGCTACCGGGAACTCTATCCCGATGTTGCCATGAGCGATTCTGCCGTCGAGGCGTTGGCCCAGGCGGCAATCTCCGCGGGTCAGCCTGCTGAGGCCGTGGCCGCTTTGACAACGTATCCGAAAGTAACCGCGAAGCCTTCTCTCTTGCTCCTCCGTGCCCAGGCCAAGGAAAAAACAGCTCTCGCCAACGGCGAAAAGCCCCTCGCCGCGGCCACCGACTACCTGGACGTGATTTACCGCTTTCCACTCAACAATGAGGCGAAGATCGCCGTTGACCGCGTTCCCTACCTGCAAGCAATCCTGGGCGAGCAGTTTCCCGGCACGCCCGTGGAAACGGAGATCAGCCGTGCTGAAGCGCTCTACGACGCGCGGCGCTGGAAGGATGTCCGCGCAGCCTACCAGGATCTGCTGCCCAAGCTCTCTGGCACAGCGCATGATCGTGCCACGCTGCGCCTGGCGCAGGTTCAAGTGCAATTGGGCGGCGGTGCCAGTGCCCTCGAATCTTTGACCCTCTCCGATCCTGAACTGGATGCCGAGCGCCTCTATTCACTTTCGCAGGTACAGCGAACGGCAAAGGTCGAGGCGGATATGGTCGCCGCCGTCGAACGGGTCGTCTCCGGCCATCCACAAAGCCCCTGGGCCGAGGAGGCTCTGTTTTCTGCGGCCAATTTTTATTGGGTGAATGTCGATCGCGCCCGCGCGTCCGAATATTACCTGCGGATTTTGTCCGCTTTTCCCGCGGGAAAGTATGCATCCACTGCGCAGTGGCGCCTGGCCTGGACGGCTTACATGTTGCGGCAGCCAGACGCCGCCAGCCGGTTCGAGCAATTTCTGACCAAGTACCCGACGGCTTCCCAGGCAGCGAATGCGCTTTATTGGCTGGGCCGCTGCTACGAGCGTGCAGACAATACTCCGCATGCCCGCAGCTTCTATCTGGCCGCCGTCGAGCGCTTCCCGCAAACTTATTTTGGTGAAAAGGCCGCCGAGCGCCTGCATGAAATCGGTTCCGAGCCCACCAATGCTGCCGAGATTGTTTCCGTGATTCCTCCGGCGCCCCCCTTGCCTTCGCTGGACGGCCCCTTGCCGGCCACCGCCACCGGGCGCTGGTCCCGCGCTCAGGCGCTGCAAAGCATCGCTTTTGACAGTTCTGCCGAATTGGAATTGCGTGCGGCTTATGCCGATACGCATGCTGGCGCTCTACTCATCGCCATCGCCAAAGCCGCTGAGCAAGCGGGGCACTACGGCGCGGGAATCGTTACCACTCGTCAAATCGTCACTCAGTTCGAGGCGCGTCGAGTCGAAGAAATTCCCGATGAGGCTTTGCATACCGCATATCCGTTGCCCTACCGTGATCTGATCGAGCGCGAAGCCCTGCACTTTCATCTCGACCCCATGCTCGTCGCTGGCCTTATCCGGCAGGAGTCGGCCTTCGCGTCCGACGTCGTTTCTTACGCCAATGCGGTTGGCCTGATGCAAATCGAGCCGTACACGGCCGTAAAACTGGCGCACACCCTCAAGTACAGCTATGCTCGAGGACGTCTGTTCGATCCAGAGTACAATGTAAAGCTCGGAGCGTTGTATTTGTCCCAATTGCTCTCCGCCTACGGCACGCCGGAGGCGGCGCTGGCGGCCTACAACGCCGGCGAGAGTCGCGTGGAGCAGTGGACTGCGGGTCAGAACTATGAGGAGCCGGCGGAATTTGTTGAATCGATCCCCTTTACGCAGACCCGCGAATACGTCCAGATCGTGGCCCGCAACGCCGAGCTTTATCGTCAGATCTATCGGCGCGGCCCCGCCACGGTGGCCAATGCTTCCAGCACGGCGTCCGACTCCGCTTCACCTGTTTTGCCGGATGGTGTTCGTCCGTAAATCCCTTCGCCTTCCCCAAACCAATAATGACCAGTTCCGCTGAAGCAAAACCGACTGCCGATAAGATCGCTGAAACGGCGCGCCTGATCCTCTCCGAAAAGGCCGAATACTTTACCGAATCCGTTATCCGCGAGATGACGCGTCTGGCCCTGCAGCACGGCGCCGTCAACTTGGCGCAAGGCTTTCCCGATTTCCCGGCACCCGCCGAGGTGAAAGAGGCCGCTCGCGCCGCCATTGCCGCGGATGATAATCAGTACGCCATAACCTGGGGAGCGAAACCCCTGCGCGATGCCATTGTCGCGAAGTTCGCCCGCACCCAAGGCGTGACCGTGGACCCGGAGCGCGAGATCACGGTTTGCTGCGGTTCTACCGAGGCCATGATCTCCTCCCTGATGGCCATCATCAATCCCGGCGACGAAGTCGTCATCTTTGAGCCTTTTTATGAAAACTACGGCCCCGACGCAATCCTCTCCGGCGCCAAGCCTCGCTTCGTGCGGCTGCATCCGCCCAATTGGGAGTTCGACCGCCAGGAGCTCGCGAACGCCTTCGGCCCTCGCACCAAGGCCATCATCGTAAACACTCCCAACAATCCCACTGGCAAGGTTTTCACGCTCGAGGAACTCGAATTTATTCGCGACCTCTGCCTGCGCTGGAATACCTTCGCCATCACTGACGAAATCTACGAGCACATCATTTACGATGGCGTAGTAAGAATCGGGCAGCTTGAGCGCGAAAGCTCCGGCCGCTTGCAACGGCGCCGCCGCCCCAACGGTATGTCCAAAACCTATGGAGTTACGGGATGGCGCGTCGGATGGGCCATTGCCCCGCCCGCTCCCACCGAATCCATTCGCAAGGTGCACGATTTTCTGACCGTTGGGGCGGCGGCGCCGTTGCAAGCGGCCGGAGCTTTCGCGCTCAAGCTGCCCGATTCTTACTATCAGCGCCTCGCCGAAACCTATCGCGTCAAGCGCGACCGCATGCTTGGCATTCTCGAAAATGCAGGCTTCGAATGTTTCCGCCCTCGCGGCGCCTACTACGTCATGACCGATATCTCCCGGTTCGGATTTCCCGATGACGTGGCCTTTGCGCGCGATCTGGTCCAGCGAATTGGCATCGCCGTGGTCCCGGGATCCAGCTTTTACAACGACGCCGCAGACGGTTCCCGCCAGGTGCGCTTCACGTTTTGCAAAAAGGAAGAGACGCTGGCCGCCGCCGCCGAGCGCCTCTCACGTCTGCGTCCATCCTGACCGCCGGCGGATGTGTTAGAATCCGCCACGCTTCAAGGAGAAAAGCTTACATGGCCATGGAGTTCGATCTGATTCCTCTCGACACCAAAGTCGAGGAGAACGGACAAGGCGAGAAGATCGACGTCAGCGCCGCTTCCACGCGCACTTTCTTTTGCATCATGCTCATCACCGACCAGATTGAGCAGGAGTCCATCGATGTCTCCATTTGGGGCTCGGCCGACGGCGAGAATTGGGGCACTCACCCGATTCTCAAGCTGCCGCAGAGTTTCTACCGTGGCGAGACGCGCGCCGTGCTTGAGTTGGTTCTTCGGCCTGACGTGAAATTCATTCGCGCCCATTGGGACCTCAACCGTTGGGGACGCGTCGCTCCGCTGCCGATGTTCAGGGTCGGCCTTCACCTGGAGGAAGTTCCGGCCATGCCGCAGCAGGTCAGCCCCGCGAGCGTTACCGCTTAACGCTGAATTCTCACCCCACGGGGCTGCATCATTCATCCCGCATTAAGGTCCACACTCTGCAGATAGTTCGCTACCGTCACATTCCAACGCAGTTCGGTCTTTATCGTCGCTTCCAGAGCTTGGGCCGCCGCTGGCTCTCCGTGCACTAGAAAAATCTGGCGGGGTGGCGCTGGAATTCCGCCGAGCCAGCGCATCAGCTCGCTGCGCCCGCCGTGCGCCGAAAATTGCCGCAGGTTGACGACTTCGGCCCGCACCGGCACAGTCTCGCCGTGAATTTGGACCAACTTCGCGCCATCCTCCAGCGCCCGCCCCCGCGTGCCCTCTGCCTGGAAGCCCGCCAGAAGCACGCAATTGCGCGCGTCCGGCAGGCGTTGGCTCAGATGATGAAGCACGCGGCCGCCCGTAGCCATGCCGCTTGCCGAGATAATGATGGCCGGCGTATGCACTTGATTGATCTGTTTCGATTCCTCGGGGCTGCGCATCACGTGAACGGCCTGCGTGGAGGAAGCGTTGGCGCTCAACTCCTCCGTTCCGATTTTCAAATCCTCGCGATGCTTCCGGTAGATCTCCGTGACGTCGATGGCCATCGGGCTATCCATGTAAATTGGCAGCGGAGGGATACGCCGCGCCCGTTCCAGTTGTCGTATGTCGTAGATCAGCAGTTGCGTGCGGTCCACTGCGAACGCCGGCACCACGATCACTCCGCCTCGGCGCGCCACGCGATTGATCACCTCGGCCAACGCTTCGTCGGGCGGCGGAACGGTTGGATGATCGCGGTCCCCGTAGGTCGATTCGCAAAGCACGAAATCCGCCCGCGGCGGCCTCTCCGGATCTTTCAATAGCGGCTGGCCATAACGGCCAATGTCTCCCGAAAAAAGTATCGTGGTGTTCTTGCCGTCCTCCGTAATCACCAATTCCAGGCTCGACGAACCCAGAATATGGCCGGCATCATGTGACCGAATCAGGAACTCGGGACTGATGCGGCATTCGCCCAGGCGCGGCAGGGGCGCGAATCGCTTCAGCGTTGCCGCCGCCTGATCCTGCGTGTAGAGCGGCAGCGCCGGCTTATGTGAACTATAGCCGTGGCGCGTTGCGTTGTCCGCGTCTTCTTCCATCAGGTGCGCCGAATCCGGAAGCAGCAGCCCGCACAGTTCTTGCGTCGCGGCGTTGGCAAAAATCGGCCCCCGAAACCCGCCGCTCACCAGACGCGGCAAATAGCCGGTATGATCCAAATGGGCGTGCGTCAGCACGACGAAATCAAAGCTTGCGGGGTTTTGAGGCAAGGGCGCCCAATTCCGTTGCGTTAATTCCTTGCCGCCTTGGAATAACCCGCAATCGATAAGCAGGCGCTTCCCCTTGGCCTCGATTAGATATTTGGAGCCTGTAACCGTACCCGCCGCACCCAGAAATGTGATCTTTGGCATAGGCGGGTTATTGTAATCGCGGTCCATCTCGCCGCAAGCGAAAGAATCCGTGCTGTTTGACCTTATCGAAACTGGGTGCTATAAGAACTTCATCCCTCCGGTGGGGCCGTGGCGCAGTTGGAAGCGCGCCTCGATGGCATCGAGGAGGTCAGGGGTTCAAATCCCCTCGGCTCCACCAATCTTTAATGGCCTTCTATGTCTATATCTTGCAGAGTGAAGCCACCGGCCGCTATTACGTCGGGCAGACTAAGGACTTGCAAGATCGGGTAGCCTATCATCGTGCAAACTATTCCAAAGCCCTTAAGAACCGGGGACCCTGGATCCTAGTTTACTCGGAGAAATTTGAGACCCGCAGCGAAGCCGTGCGACGCGAGCGGTACATCAAGCGGCAGAAGGACCGCCGATTTATTGAAGCGCTGCGCAGCGCGTCCCGGTGAAACCGGGAAGGTCAGGGGTTCAAATCCCCTCGGCTCCACCAATCTTAATAGCCTTCTACGTCCCAATTTGGGCCAGCTTTGTCAGGTCAAATACCCATTTGCAAATAAGCGTCACCGGCGGGAAAATACCTCACATGCGGGGAACATCCCCGCCCCATTGGTGTCTAACCTTGCAAGTGGAGAGAGGTGGCTGTGTCTGACTTGGCGCACGTCCTAACCTGGCCTCAGGACGAAGCCGGGATGATGGACGAGTTACGCAGCGGCTCCGAAGCGGCCTTCGACTGGCTCGTCACTTATTACCACGCTCCGGTCTACGGCGTTATCTCTGGGATTCTGCGTAATCCGAACGATGCTGCCGACGTTACCCAAGAGGTCTTTCTGAAGGCATTTCGTGGAATCCGCGGCTTTCGTCAAGGCAGTTCGCTGAAGACTTGGCTCTATCGCATCGCGGTGCGCGAGAGCCTTAATTACAAGCGTTGGTTCTGGCGCCATTTGCGTTTTCAAACCTCCATCGACGAGGATCAAGACGGCGCAATTGAGCTTGAAGGTTCGGGGTGTTCTCCCTTCGAGGAACTCGCCACTCGTGAAATTCAGCACGTCGTGCAGCAGGCCCTCGGAGAAGTCGCTCCCGTCTTCCGGGCCGCGGTGATTCTCCGCGATTTGGAGGGGCTCTCTTACGAAGAAGTGGCCGAGGTCCTGGATGTTTCCGTGGGTACCGTGAAATCTCGAATTTTGCGCGGCCGCCGCATGCTGCGCGAAATTCTCGAGCCTGTCCTGGTTCCGCATAAATCGGCGCCCAATGCGGCATTTCTGTCGCTGCGCCGGGTGAAGTGTGGAGATTAAAAAATGACCTGCGCTCGAGTGATACGCTTCCTGCCAGGATATCTTGACGGCGCTCTGCCAGACCGTCTCGGCCCCGATGCGCACGCCATCATTGGGTCGCACTTGGATGCCTGTCCCTCCTGCCGTCGCGAACTGGAGCGCTATCGGCGCATACAGCGGATCATGTCCTTGGCTCCTCGGCCGGCGCCGCCCAAGGAATTGGGCATGAGTATCCGTTTGGCTATCTCCGATGCTCGCGCCTTAGGCGGATTGCAGGA
>Ga0206836_10117_pt1 | contig 20823 bp, 19 predicted proteins | sample Alteio_BWOrgCont_28_FD_152871 | JGI IMG/M metagenome (GOLD analysis project Ga0206836, IMG submission 152871) | Enriched cells from forest soil in Barre Woods Harvard Forest LTER site, Petersham, Massachusetts, United States -... | ecosystem: Environmental > Terrestrial > Soil > Temperate forest >...
GATGCACTAATCAGTGAAAATAAAAGCCTGGAGTTGGGGAGGCAAATAGGCTCGCAAAGCTGCATTATGAATGCTGAAAAATCAATAAGCGATATATACCGGCAAAAAGGCGACGGGATGAATGCATTGTTGTATTTCCAGTTATATATAACTACGCGTGATAGTATTTTCAGCCAGGAGGCCACTTCAAAAATTCTTAGTGCCGAAATGAATTATGAGTTTGAGAATAGGATTGCGGCTGAAAAGGCAGATGATGAAAAAAGAGAAACCATACGGAATGGAGAGATAACGCAGCAAAGAATAATTATATATTCCGGTTCCGGTATTTTACTTGTGCTGGTTGTGTTTTTAATTTTTATTTATCGTACCGGGTTAAGACGCAAAAAGGATAGTGAGGTTATAGAGGAGAAAAATTACCAGATTACGCAAAGTATTGCTTACGCAGAAAGAATACAAAGGGCAATGTTACCCGCAGCTTCTGAAATAACAAAATTACTGCCGCAAAGCTTTATTCTGTTTAAGCCCAAAGATATAGTAAGTGGCGATTTTTATTTCGTATCGTTGCAGAATGGTAAAATAGTACTTGCCGTAGCCGACTGCACAGGTCATGGCGTTCCGGGAGGTTTTATGAGTATGCTTTGCTCAGAAAAACTTAAAGAGGCAGTTTACAATAGCCAGAATACCGGGGAAATATTGAGGTCGCTTAACCGGGGAATAAAAGATACGTTGCGTTATTCAGATGAGGATGACGCTACATTCGATGGAATGGATATTGGATTATGCGCTATTCAGCCAGGTACTAATGGAATGAAGCTTAACTATTCGGCTGCTTTAAGGCCGCTGTGGATTATAAGAAATGGCTCTGCCAACATTGAAGAGATTAAACCAACACCAAGGACCATAGGCGGCTTTACGCCTCCGGATCAGGATTATGGAACAAACGTTATACAATTATGGCAGGGAGATATCTTCTATATTTTTACCGATGGATATGTTGACCAGTTTGGCGGCAATGAGGGCAAAAAGCTAGGGGTAAAACAGTTAAAGGAGTTTTTATTATCAATTCATGAAAGAACCATGGCAGAACAGCAGAATGAGCTGGAAAAATTTATTAAGAAATGGATGGGCTCTATGGCACAACTTGATGATATGTTGTTGGTGGGGGTAAGGGTATAAAAGGGTACCGGAACTAACGAAGATTACGTGAAATTGTAAACCTTAAGTTGTATTTAAACTTTAATTCCCATTACACAAATATCATCTACCTGGTCAAGTGATCCTTTCCATTCATCAAATCTTGCTTCCAGTATTTCCTTTTGTATATTCAGCGGCCGGTGGTGAATTTCCACCAGTAAATGCCTGAAGTTATTTACCATGAATTTTCTCCCCCTTGGTCCTCCAAACTGGTCGGCATAGCCATCAGATGAAATATAAATACAGTCGCCTTTTTGTAATTTAATTGTATGGTTGGTATACGTTTTCTGCTGGTCGCTGTATGAATATCCTATAAAAAGCTTATCGGCTTTTATTTCCTGCATTGTTTTATTACGAATGAGGTAAAGTGAGTTCATGGCGCCTGCGTATTGCAGTTCCATCTTTGTATAGTCGAGCATGCATAGCGCTATATCCATGCCATCTTTTGAAGATGACTTATTATCGAACTGGTGAAGTGTATTGCGCACGCCCTCGCTTAATGCATCCAATATGCTGGCAGGTTGCAGGTTGTGCCCTGTATCTGTTATTTCTTTCAAAAGATTATAACCCACCAGCGACATAAATGCACCGGGAACGCCATGGCCAGTACAATCAATAGTTGAGAAAAGTACTTTACTTTCACTTTCACTTACCCAGTAAAAGTCACCGCTTACAATATCCTTTGGTTTATAAAAAACAAACGAATCAGGCAATAGCTTATGTATAACATTATCGGGTGGAAGGATAGATTCCTGTATTCGTTTTGCATAACGTATACTGTCTGTTACGTGCTTATATAATATTTCAAGCTCGCGGTTTTTAACTTCAATTTCCTGCTTTTGCTGCACAACTTCTTCTGTACGCTCAACAACTTTCCTTTCAAGCACCTGCTCGTTTTCATATAAATCTGTTCTCATCTTCAGCAATGCCTGCCCGAGAGTATCTTCTTCGCTTAAAGGAGTATATTCTGATTCGAAATTGCCTCTTCCCACTTCATTAGCGAATACAGTTGTCCGTTTCATCCCTTCTATAAGGTTATTCATGGCGGCTGACATCTGGCCAATCTCATCACCTGTTTCCTTGGTTTTTAATGTGGGTAAAACACCCTTTGCCATTGAAAGAAGCATGTCCTTTAGCTGTTTTACAGGGCGTACAATACTTTGTACAGTAAAGAAAGCGATTATTATTCCACCTATGAGCAAAGCAATTCCTAAAAAGCGCACTATGCGGTCAAGTACATCAAATGAATGAAGCATCTGGTTAGTTACATCAGTGGCTTCCTGTTGCTGGGCTTCAATAATAAGTTGTAATTTACCGAGAATGTCTATTGATTTTTTAGTGATGTCACCATCGGCATCAACTAATGGGCGCATTAAAAAGTCAACCGAAGCGTCTTCATAACTGGCAAAGGAATTCAGCTGTCCCATTATCATACGGTCGTTTACGTTAAAAAGAGTATCAATTTCCATAAACAGATAGTCAAGTGCAGTAATTGTTTGCTGGTTGGTCCAGTGTTTTTCGTAGACCTGTATTTTCTTCTTTAAAGCAGGGTATTCATACTTTATAAGAGAATCGAGGCGGTGCTTATCCTTATCTTCAGGGGAACTTTGTATCATTACCCAGTTTGTGATTAACATTTTGGCATTTACTACTTTAAGATTAAGTTCTTTAAGAAGTGAATCTGAAGGCGTGTAGATGGTGGTTACCTCATTTGTCTTTTCGCGGCCACTTTTCAGTGTAAGGTTAGTAGATAGAAAGGCACCCAATGTCAGCATAATAAGAACACCGAAACCTGTTCCAATTCTTCTGCCTATGGTAAAGCGAAATTTCATGCTATAACAACGGGTTAAATAATACTATAAAGGTAACATTAATTAATATTAATTAATTACATGGCGGCTCGTGGTTCCTGATTTTCTTTTCCAGCTCATCCATTTTCTGGAAGTTATCAGGGTCGTGTAATAAATAATAGCAACCCTTCAGGCCTATAATGGGTTCAAGTTTGCAAGGTTCAAGTTCATGGGCCTTTTTAAGATATGGCAAGGCCAGGCGTGCCAGGTGTACGCATGAATCCTGGTTTTGGTCAACTGTACTTATTGGCGCATCGAAAGGAGTGTTATTTATAATATTAGCTGCATGATTGAAGTAGAGCCTGCCAATGCTGTAATTAGCGTGGTAATTTCCCGGAGAAACCTCCAATACAAAATCAAAAGCCTTTTTAGCGGAATCAAGGTACTTTCTTTCTGTGTTAAAGGTAGCTGAGTTAAAGAATTGGTTAGAATAGATATCGCCCAGCGCGTTATAGAATTCAATATCGGAAACGTTTAAGCTATTACCCAACGACATCTTCTTCATAATATCCCTATACTTTTTGTATAGTTTTATAGAAGATAGATAATGTATGGAATCCATTAATGGTTGGGCATCATTATAATAGGTGGCAGCAAGAAATTTTATGGTTGAGTAATTGTTGTCTTTATTGCTGCTGCTTGTATCTAGTTTTGTAGAAATAAATAAGTCAATAATGGCAGTATCGCGGTATTTGGTTTTTATATTTCCAACCTCATATTTCTTGTATAATTCCTTATAAATGAATCCTCTTATATACCAGGCCTCTGCATTATTTAAAAGGGTTTTGTCTTTCATTGCCCTGTCAATAAAAGTTTTAGCGCTGTCTATACTTCCCCGCTGCACGCAATTATATGCTGTTTCCAGGTCTGCATTCTGGGCATAGCCTGCCAGGCCGCCCAACAGCAGTAAGAAACATAATATGTAACGCAAATGTTTCATTTTATTCAATATTTATTGCGGCCAATGTTTTAAGGCTGGAACTAACCACTAGGTGGTTCTTTTCAGCATTGGACTTATTAAGTTCAAAAGCCTGTTTATTGTCCTTCCATATAAAGTTTATAGCTGATCCTTTCCTTGCATCACCTTCTCCTTCTGTAATTACAAGGGTACTTTGACCATGTATTTTTTTTAACGCTTCGGCAAGTAAAGAGTTACTGTTTTCGGGTATAAATAGGATGTTGCATTTGTCTATTTCATTAACCGACTTATAGTTCCTGATTACGAACTTCTGGTTGCCGGCAGTTTTGGCAGCGGCCAACTTGTTTAATTCGTTTAGCAGGGTGGGGCTTGCATTAAGCACGCCTATTACGAAATCGCCCTGTTTGTATTCGGGGGGCCATTCTACAAACTTGGTGAAATTGTACAGGTAAATCACCTTGGTGTGGGCAACCGCCTGCTCAGCCTGGTTATCAGCCTGACCATTTGCGCCTGCCGAGAGCAGTAGAAATGAAAAAAAAACGAAACACAGTCTCCTCACCCTGATTGGATAATTAACTGCCAAATATACAAAATTAGAAATGCAGCCGCCCTGTTTTATTTGCTGAATATGGCTACCAACTTGCATTAGATGAAGAAAGCGGGCCGGTTACCTTTCATTTATTTTCCGTTAGAAGGATGCAAAATGTACAAAGGAAACAGTGTTGGCAAAGTTAATTGTTTTGCGATTTTTCATGTTCCATAACCCATATAGCATTAAGCTTAACAGCCGAATCAAGGGGAATTCCCTTTTCTTTGGCTCCATTTACTATGCTTTCCAACCATTTCTTGTTTTTCCTTATGTTTTCCATTGTTACATTCAGTTCTCTGATATATGCTGGGTTATCTTCAGGTTTAATTTTATGGCCATTATATATGTTATAGGTGCTTTGAACAAATCCCCATCCAATATCTGCCCAATTATGAGCCGTGGCCAGTATAACTATTACATCTTCGCGGGCTAATTCTTGTTGCAATTCATTTTTTGTAACGGTGTCGTGTTCCAGTTTTTTGAAATAATACCAGAAATCACTTTTATCTGAAAAAGCATTTTCTATGTTATAAGCAGCTGAGAGCCCCCAATAATAACTGTCTCCAACTATCAAAACGTTTGGCCTTATAGTATTTGGCCCATTTTCAAATTTAACCTTCGGGTACTCCATTAATTGCCGTTTAAACCAGAAAATTAGGTTAAATGAGTTTTCAATATCAACATCGAAGGTTGAATCATTTCGCAAAGGGCCATATGTTATATCAGCTTTTGGAAGCTCTATTTTCCTGACTTTTTCAATATAACGGATCAAGGAATCGCCGGCAATTGTTGCACCGTACATACTCCAGTGGGTTCCGTTTTTAGGCATAAGCGGATACTTCGATATGTTTTTTTGTGCTATAAAATAACTATTGAAGTCAATGTTATGGAGCCCTGATGTTTTAAGTTGCTTAATATATTCGGCATAATTAGTAGTTGCGTTACAGGATTTAACACTGTCAGGCAGATATTCAGGGTAATAAGCTGCTTTGTTTGGGGCAATAATTAATATCAGAGTCTTATTGAGTTTTTCCAGTGTATCATTAATAAACCGCAACTGCTCAATTACATTTGTAATATTTTCTTTGCCTATAAAATCGGTTCCACAATTGCCATTTATATAACGTTTATCAAACAAATAATCATCTTTTCCGAATACTACGTCCCTGGCATGGTATTTGCCAAATAAGCTGTAGTCAATCTGGTTACGTATTCTTACAAAAATATTCCGGAACCCGAAAGAATCATTCAGAATAACTACTTCCTCTCTCTGGTAATTGCCATTAAACCAGTTTTTTATTGAAAACCGGGGAACAGTATCAGTCTGTTCAGTTGCTCCCTCAAGTTTCTTTACCCCTTTTATGTGGGTAGTGCTTTCAAACAAGGGGATAAACAAAAGACCCAATAAACCGGTAAAAATGAAATTACGGTATGTGGCTACTGTATACTTCATTTCAGAACCTGAAGTAGATAAATGGATTGAACCCTGTAGCCGTAATTGATGCCGTTGATAATACAAGCAGTAATACTGAAACAATGGCAATTAAAGTATGCTTTACATTGGAATATTCACCAAAATAAATTGCATCCTGTAGTTTTTGACCCCGTTTAAAAAAAGCAAAGAAAGCAAAGAAAACAGCGATGAATAAAAAGGTATAAGCCTGGGAATCAAACGAGCTCAAATGGCTTTCAGAAAAATGAAAAGTAAACATGCGTTTAAGATAAACAAATGAATCATGAACTTTATCGACCCTGAAAAATACCCAACCCGTCATAACTATAAAAAAAGTGATTAGAGTGCTTAGGAACTTGCCCAATTTTTCATAAACCTTCAACAGAAAGAGCCTGTCCAGTACCAGGAAAAATCCATTATAGGCTCCCCACAGAACAAAATTCCATGAGGCGCCGTGCCATAAACCTGAAACGAGGAATACCAACCAGAGATTAAAATACAAGCGCAATTTGTTGTTTACACGGTTACCGCCAAGGGGTATGTAAAGGTAGTTTTTCATCCAGTTGCCAAGTGTAATGTGCCAGCGTCTCCAGAACTCGGTAATGCTTTGTGATATATAGGGGTTGTTGAAGTTTTCAGGAAACCTGAACCCAAGCATTTTCCCAAGCCCTATGGCAATATCAGAATATCCTGAGAAGTCGAAATATATCTGGAATGTATAAGCAAGAATACCTATCCATGCCATATAACTATCTAAGTTGTGGTAATTCATTCCAAATATAGCATCGGCAATAATGCCCATTTGGTTTGCTATTAAAACTTTTTTTGATAACCCTAATATAAACCGGTAGAATCCCGTTAGCCTGTTATCTACAGTCTCATATTGCGAACGGTCGGTTATCTGGTCTGCCAACTCATGGTAACGGATAATGGGCCCGGCAATAAGCTTGGGGAATAGAATAATGTAAAGCTGGTAGTCCCAGAAATTATGAAGAGGCTTATGTACCTTTCTATATACATCAACTACATACGTTATTGTTTCAAATGTATAAAATGAAATACCAAGCGGTAGAACGAGTTTAGTCCATGTTAACGCTTTAGCGTGGAAAATGTGAGTAAGGAATACGTTTACATTTTCTACAAAGAAGTTGGAATATTTAAAGTATACCAACAGACCAAGATTTACCATAACCGATAATGTGAGCATTAGCCTGCGGTGAAGTCGGATTTCAGAACGTGACATTAAACGCACAAGGTAGAAATCGAGCAGGGTAGTACCCAGGATAACAAAAATGAATCTGGGCGCCCCCCAGCTATAAAAGAAAATACTGGCGACAAGTATAAGGCCGTTTTTATATTTCCTGTCTATAAGAAAATAAGCAACCAGAAAAATCGGTAAGAAATAATAAAGGAAAACTATGCTGCTGAATACCATAATCTGTTTATATTATTTTTTATTGTCATGTTCTACTACCCAAATGGCATTAAGTGTAATAGCAGAGTCAAGTGATATGTTCTTTTCCCTGGCGTCTTTTTTTATATTTGCCAGCCATGTTTTATCTGTCCTGATATAATTGCTCAGGTCTTTTACCTTTTTCAGGAAAACCGAATCATTCTTAGTGTTGTTGCCGGCAAACACTTTGTATGTGTCTTCTATAAATCCCCACCCTAATTTTGGCAATGTCGCTTCTGTAGCCATTATTATAAAAACATCGTGATGCTCTATTTCGTTTCTCAGGTTCAATTGCGAGGTGTTGAGCGGAGTTGTATATGAATCGGGATAAACCTGCTGATTATAAAACCAAAAATGGCTATCGGAAAATAATCGTGAAATTCCGAAATTGAACATTCCCCAATAATAACTATCGGCTACTACAATAGCTGAAGGTTTTTGCTTCCCCGTATCAGATTGGAAGCGTAAAACAGGGTATGCCATTTTATTCTGCTTAAGGCTGAACAATAAATTCATCCCATCTTCTATATCATCATCCCTGGTATCATTAGCGGGGTAATGAACTGCAACTGAATCCCAATATATGTGAGGCATTTTTATGTTTCTGGCCTTCTCAATATATTTTACTATGGAATCAGCTGCCAGGCATTCACCATACGTACTCCAGTGAATACCATACTGCGGATATAAAGGGTATTTCGATTTGTTTTTGTTCTCAACGAAATATTTGTTGAAATCAATATAGTTTATTCCTAGCTTTTTCGCAACCTCAGCATAGTATTCATAATTAGTCATTTTCTTATCTGATTTATAGTTGTCAGGAAAATATTCGGGATAAAAGGAGCCTTTCCCCGCGGCAAAAATCAGGATAACCGTTTTATTCAGTTTGGCTAAAGTATCTTGTATCGATTTTAATTTTTGCATCTGGTAAAGAATACTATCCTTACCAATAAAATCTTGCCCGTAGTAAGCCTTTAGATAATTATTCTCATACAAATAATTTTGTTTGCCGATTATAACGCCATTAGCCAGAGCTTTATTAAACAAGTCAAATGCCAGTTGGTTGTTTATGCGGATAAAAATATTGCGGAAGCCAAAAGATTTAGAAACATAAGCATCCTTCTTTTCCTGGTATTCACCCGCAAACCATTGTTTAAATGAAAACCCGGTATTAACAGGCTTTTCTCCTTCCCAGCCATTTAAATCCTTTACCAGTACTATTCCGCTTTTACCCTGGAGAAAAGGTAATAACAAAATAACCAGGATAACAGCCAGGAGAATTTTGCGGTAAGTAATAGCTTGGATATTCACTTTTACGAGTTAAGTATACCTGAGAGGCTTATTTTAGTAAGGGTGGCTGATGGGTCTCGAACCCACGACCCTCAGAACCACAATCTGATGCTCTAACCGACTGAGCTACAGCCACCGTAAAAATGAAGCCGCAAAGATATGATTTTACTTTAAACTGAAAATTAAATAATGTTTAAGTTTTTTTCCTTCCTTTGCACCCATTAATCTAACCGCAAGTAATTTACTATGGCAAACCTATTCAAGTTTTTAATACCGCAAGAGAAGAAGTTTTTTCCACTGTTTGAAAAGGCCTCGGGCAACCTGCTGGAGACATCGAAAATACTCACAAAAATGGTTAATTGCTCTGACCATGAAAAAAGAAAGGAATATTTAAGGGAGATTGAGAAACTTGAACATATTGGCGATAGTGTTACGCACCAGATATTTACCGAATTAAGCACCACATTTATAACCCCATTCGACAGGGAAGACATACATGCCTTGGCTTCAGCCGTTGATGATGTAGTGGATTTTATACATGGTTCAGCAAAGCGTATAGAGATATATAAAATTCCGGTACCGGATAATAATATAAGCAAGTTTGCAGAACTTATTGAGAAAGGCTCAGAGGAACTGAACAAGGCCATTTATGGTTTAAGGGGTTTGAAAGTAGATGATATAAAGGTGGCCTGCGTTCATATTAATAGTATTGAAAACCATGCAGATGATGTTTTTGACAATGCTATTGCCCGCCTTTTTGAAGAAAAGAAGGACGCGATTGAAATTATTAAAGTGAAAGAGGTGCTTTCTGTGCTTGAGACTGCCACCGACAAGTGCGAAGATGCAGCAAATGTGCTGGAAACTATTATTGTAAAGAACGTTTAATACCTGGTTTAAACTATGTCATTGCTGGTAGTAATTGTCATTTTAGCGTTAATGTTCGATTTTCTTAATGGGTTTCACGATGCAGCAAATTCAATTGCCACAGTTGTTTCAACAAAAGTGCTTACCCCGGTGGTAGCGGTTGGCTGGGCAGCGTTATTCAACTTTCTTTCTTTCCTCGTTTTCGGGGCTAAAGTAGCAGCAACCGTTGGTAAGGGTGTAGTTGACCCGCATATTATGACATTAAGCGCGGTGGCCTGTGCATTAATCGGGGCTATTATTATAGATATACTAACATGGATATGGGGATTACCAACCAGTTCTTCGCATGCTCTTGTAGGCGGGCTTTTAGGTGTGGCATTGCTTAAAGGCGGGCCAGCCGCAATAATTTCGTCGGGAATATATAAAATATTGATTTTTATAGTGGTGTCTCCTGTACTTGGCATGTTGCTTGCATTATTTATATCGTCGTTAGTTGAGGTAATAGTTAGTAGAAGCAATCCTTATAAAGTCGATAAAGTATTTCGCAAACTGCAGTTTATTTCTTCTGGGGCCTTCAGCCTTGGTCATGGCGGTAGCGATGCGCAAAAAACCATGGGAATTATATGGATGGCATTGCTGGTGAGTGGTACCCTACCGCAAAGTTCATCGCTCCCTTTCTGGGTTGTTCTTGCTTGCCAGGCTGCTATGGGGCTGGGCACACTGTTTGGCGGGTGGAGGATTGTTAAAACCATGGGGCAGCGAATTACAAAACTTCGCCCTTTTGAAGGTTTTTGTGCTGAAACAGCAGGTGCGCTTACATTATATACTACCATATTCTTTGGTATACCTGTAAGCACCACACATACCATTACAGGGGCTATAATAGGAGTTGGTGCCCGGAAAAGATTCTCTGCCGTGCGCTGGGGAGTTACCCTTAACATTGTCTGGGCGTGGTTACTAACCATACCCGTTTCGGCTATTATTGCCGCGGGGTGTTATGAATTAGTAACATTATTTTCATAGCCTTATCTTTCTTTCCTTCAGTTCTCTTTACTATATTTACTGCTATATATTCGTAGTTTATGCTTACAACTGAACTAAAAGTTGTTAAAAAAGACTTACTTAAAATGTGTATTCTTGTGCAGGCCCAGATGCATAAGGCTAAGCAAACGCTGCTTAAGTTCGATAAGGATTTAGCCTACGAGGTGGTAATGAATGAGCAGCGGATTGATTCATGGCACCTTAAAATAACCCGAGACTGCGAAACGATACTCGCCCTTTTCAAGCCCACGGCCATTGACCTGCGTTTTGTAATTGCAACATTTAAAATTGTAGGATGTATTGAACGTTGTGCCGATTTCGCCGAATGGGTATCGCTATACATTTCTGAAATAGAGAACTCGTTTGACAAGGGCCTGCTTAACAGTTGCAACCTGGTGGAAATGTTCGAGGAAATTGATGCCATGATGTACGCGGTTTACAAGGCTATAGATAAAGACGATACATCGTTTTTAGATACCGTTTTTGAAAAAGATACAATGATTGGCAAATACCGCCTTATGGCTATGGATGCTATAAGCAACTATATACGCAATAATCCTGACCAGGCACAGCGGGGACTTTATCTTTTTTCTGTGGTTATGAAATTGGAGAGGGTAGGCGACCAGTTGAAAAATGCAGCCCAGGAAGTTATTTTTTACCGTGAAGCGGTAATTCACAAAGGAGCAAGAACAAATACTTCGGTTAGTTAGGAACTGTGAATGGGGTAGAGGTAACTACATTGCTCTTTATTCCATTTCTATCAACTACCCATACTTTGAATTCTATTATACTTGGTGCATCTGTGTAAATAGGGAATGGAGCGTACCACGTGCTATCTCCAGATAAACCGGTAGTATTACTCAATTTTAGTTGTATTTCGCCACTTATTCCTTTATCCTTTCCAGTCGGTGTTAAACTTGAAATATTATAAGGTAGTATAGAATATGAGGTGTCGCCTTTACCGGAAATGGATATATAAGGTATAAACGTTGTTGAGTCTTTAGGAAGATACATCCATTCGTAATATATTGTGGGTGGTTGATTTTGGTCATTTGAGGGATAGCCAAGTTCCCCATTACCATCTGTAAAATTAACCACTATATGTGCTGAATCGGGACCATAAGAAGTGAAGCTTTTAAATGTAATAACCGGATAATTGGGATAAACCGGCTGTTTTTGACAAGATGAAAGTGCTATTGCAACTATTCCTGTAATAAGTAGTATTTTGGATATTTTCATAGTGGTGCGATAGTATAAGCAGGAGTAGTTACTACATTACTCTTATTTCCGGCACGGTCAACCAGCCAAACTCTGAATTCAATGGCATTGGTAGCTTTATAATATATGGGAAGAGGAGAGTACCAGGTGGGCTGGCCTTCGGTTTCAAGTTTTACCTGTATTTCACCACTTAGTTCTTTGTTTTTCCCTGTAGGAGTAATATTGGGTATATAATAAGGGCCAAAAATAGTATCAGTTTTGGTGCCCACCGTTGCGGTCATAGGTAAGAAATTATTGGTGGCAGAGTCAAGGTACATATATTCTACCCAAAAATTTGGTGGGGCGCTGGTATCTGAGGCGGGATAACCAATATCTCCGTTCCCATCGGTAAAGTTTACCTGTATGTAAGCAGAGTCTTGGTTGAAAACAATAAAATCTTTATAGGTAATAACAGGATAATCGGGGTAATTCTCATTTTTCTGGCAGGACGAAAACCCCAGTAAAAGAAGAAAAGCAAGGCCGAGTGCAGAAAAAAGTTTCATATTATGTTATACATAGCAAATATAGCTATTATTTTTGAATGTCCTATATTGCAGGCATATGAATATCACAGATAAAAACGCTATTCAGGCGAAAATATTTTCCGTACAAACAAATAATGATTTTGAGCAATTGTCATTGGATGTTTTCAGGTTGCAATGCAAGGAAAATAAAGTATACGGGCAATATGTGCAGGCCTTGGGCATAAAAGCCGAGGATATCAGCAGGGTTGAAGATATCCCTTTTTTACCCGTTTCATTCTTTAAAACCCATGAAGTAGTTTGCGGTAAACCTAATGAATCTGATACTGTATTTACCAGTAGTTCAACTACTTCCGATTCTCCATCGAGGCATATAGTTAAGGATATTGAGTTATATCGCAGCAGTTTTCGTAAATGTTTTAGCCTTTTTTATGGAGATATAAGAGAATATACTGTACTTGCACTTTTGCCGTCCTACCTTGAAAGAACAGGGTCTTCGTTGGTATACATGGCAGAAGATATGGTAAAAGAGAGTAATAACACTGATAGTGGCTTTTACCTGAGTAACTACGACGAACTGGTTGAAAAGTTAAAAAGGCTCAATAAAGAAGGCACAAAGGTGTTACTGCTAGGTGTTACCTATGCGCTGTTAAAGCTTGCCGAAGAATACCCTATGCAACTAAGCAATACCATAATTATGGAAACCGGGGGTATGAAAGGAAAAAGAAAAGAGATGCCCAAAAAGGAAATGCACGAGTTGCTTAAAAAAGCCTTTGGGGTAAAGCAAATACATTCTGAATATGGAATGACGGAGTTATTATCGCAAGCTTATTCCAAAGGGGAAGGTATCTTCAAATGCCCACCATGGATGAAAATTATGGTAAGAGATATATACGACCCGCTAAAGGTTACTGTGGTAAATTCTTCGGGTGGAATTAACATTATCGATCTGGCTAACATTAATTCTTGTTCCTTTATTGCTACCGATGATGTCGGCATGGTGCACAGCGATGGCAGCTTTGAAATATCAGGGCGTATTGATTATAGTGATATACGTGGCTGCAATCTTATGGCTGAAGAATTATAATTTAGCAGCATGAATCAGGATAAGCTTTTCCGGTCCTCTTTAATTGGCCTTGTCTTTCTGGTGCTGCTTACATATTCCAACCATTTTAATAACAGCTTCCATTTCGACGATACGCATTGTATAACCGACAATGCATACATACGTAGCCTGAACAATATCCCAAAGTTTTTTAAAACAGCCGAAGCTTTCAGTTCATTACCTGCTAACCAAACATACCGGCCCATGCTTACTACGCTATATGCGTTAGATTATAGCATAGGGCAGTTTAACGTTATATGGTATCACGTTCCCATATTCCTATTTTTCCTGCTACAGGGGTTTCTCATGTACCTGCTTATTATAAAAATATTCAATGTTTCCTGGCCAAACCCTCTGAATAAATACTTTGCCTTGTTTGCGGTAGGTTGGTATATGGTGAGTACAGCCAATGCCGACACCATTAACTACATTTCTTCTTCTTCAGATTCTATATCTACTTTTTGGGTAGTGGCAGGCCTTGTGAGTTATATCTATCTTAACGGGTGGAAAAAATACCTTGCCTGTATAGTCTCTCTTATTATAGGTACTCTTTTCAAACAATCTGCCTTAGTTCTTCCTGCATTGCTTGCTGTTTATGCCTTTCTGTTCGAAAAGACAGATAATGGTTTATTAAAAAGAATCATTCATTCTGCAGTAGTTGCAATTCCTTTTTTTATACTAAGCGCAGGGTTGTATTTATTACAGGCAAAGCTTACTCCGCCCACCTATGTTACGGGTGGTAATACCTACAATTACATTATTACTCAGCCATTTGTTATCCTTCATTATTTCCAAACCTTTTTCTTGCCAATCGGCCTCAGTGCCGATAGTGACTGGGTACCGTTAACATCTATTACCAGCACTCGTTTTATGATTGGCATAGCTTTTTTAATAGTTATAGATGGTGTTGCAGTTGTGCTTTATAATAAACCAAAGTATGCGCCAATAGCATTTGGTATAGCTTTCTTCTCCATTGCTTTATTACCTGCTACTCTTGTTCCATTGGCCGAGGTTATGAACGACCACAGGGCCTTTTTTGCATATATAGGTATTGTAATTGCTGCTACATGGGTAATACGCCTTGTGTTTGAAAAAGCAGAAAGTGATGAAAACTTTAAAAAGGTGTTACCGGGCTTTATGATGTTAATTATTCTTGGCAACGCTGTAGGCACTTTTATGCGCAATATGGTTTGGCACGACGAGGAATCGCTGTGGCATGATGTTAGTGTAAAAAGCCCTGAAAATGGCAGGGGGCTCATGAATTATGGGTTAGCCTTAATGGCCAAGGGAGACTATAAGGGCGCAGATGATTATTACGGTAGGGCATTGAAGCTGTTGCCCGATTATTCATACTTGTATGAAAATATAGCTATCCTTAAAGCAGCGCAAGGCCAAAAAGAAGAAGCCGAAAATAATTTCAAAAGGGCCATTGACCTCGGCCCTGGGGTGCCTGTGCTATATTACTATTATGCAAAATACCTGCGTGAGCAGGGCAGGGATAATGATGCTATCCAGATGCTGAAAAAATCTATTGAACTGTCACCGGCAGAAGTGAATTCCCGCTATATGCTTATGCAAGTGTACCAGGATGAACAGGACTGGCCATCGCTTGCACAGTTGGCAAATGAAACTTTACGCGTATTGCCTGGTGACGCTACTGCACAGGGATATCTCAATAACTCATCCGGTAAAAAATCAAAAATTGATATTGCTATTGGCGAGGCAAAACAGCACCCTTCAGCTGAAAACTATATAGCGCTTAGTGTTTTGTACTATAACAGTAAGGACTATGATAAATGCATTGATGCTTCACAGGAAGCGATAAAACTATCGCCCGATAATTCCATTGCCTATAACAATCTTGGCTCAGCGTATAATATGCAAGGTGAATGGAAGAAGGCAAAACAGGCTTTTGAGCATGCACTTAAATTAAACCCCGATTTTTCGCTTGCGAAGAATAATTACGCCCTTGCTGTAAAGCAAGATGCTATTACCGATAGTATGAGTGCCATTGCTGCTAAGAAACCTACTCCTGAAAATTATCTGAACCTCAGCCTCACGTATTATAACCAGGGGTTGTATATGAAAGCTATTGAGGCTTGCAAAGAGGCAATAAAGCTAAACCCGAATTTCACGCTTGCTTATAATAATATGTGCGCAGCCTACAACAAAATGGGAATGTGGGATGATGCTATTAGTGCAGGTGAAAAGGCCGTAGCGCTTGATCCGAATAATCAACTGGCAAAAAACAATTTAGTTGTAGCAAGGCAAGGTAAGGCGCAGAAAACTAATTGAACATTTCCATTACTTCCTCTACCTTTTTTGTTTCCTTATAATAGGAAAGGAGTTTCATTAGCACATCTTCAACCATAGAGTCGGGGCATGAAGCACCGCTGGTAAGCACTATTGTTACCGGAGTTTTATCGGGCAGGAAATTCAATGTTGTTTTTCTTTTTTCAGTATGTATGTCAAAGTGGTGAATAGTATCGGCAGATTCAATTTCTTTAGCCGATGTTACAAAGAAGGTGGTGAATTTCTGTTCGCACAATTCTACAATATGCGATGTGTTAGAGCTATTGTAACCACCCACAACAATAGCTATATCTGCATGCTGTTTAAGTAACTGGTGGGTGGCATCCTGGTTTTCGTTTGTGGCGTAACAAAGGGTATCGCGCGTATCGGCAAAATGCTCTTTTATTTTATCTGCTCCGTATTTTTGAACCATTATATTTTTCAGGTAATCGGCAATACCTTGTGTTTCTTCAGCCAGCATGGTAGTCTGGTTAATTACACCTATTTTCTCTAGGCTTAACTCAGGGTTAAATGAAGCAGAATAACGGTCTTTAAATGCTTCAGTAAATTGTTCCCGGTTAAGCTTACCCAATATATAATCGCCCAGTAAGATAGTTTCTTTCATATCTTTCACAATAAGCGAAGGGCTTTCCGCAGCGCTATGTGAAAAGGTTGCGCGTGTTTCTTCGTGGTAAGGGCGGCCATGTATTATTACACTGTATTTATCGGCCCCAAGTTTTTCGGCTTTGTTCCATACACGGTGTACAAATGGGCAGGTTGTGTCGTAGCTATGAATTTCAATACCCCTGTTCGATAACTCATTTTTTATGTCCAATGTGGTTCCGAAAGCGGGAATAATAACTACATCTTCTTTTGTAAGCTTATCAAATGGAGTAATTGTGTTGCCATAGGTATCCATTAAAAAACTTACGCCCTGTTCTTGCAGGTTGGCATTTACTTCAGGGTTGTGAATCATTTGGCTGAGCAGGAAAATGCGCCTGCCGGGGTTTTCCTTTACTGCCCTGAAAGAAAGCTCAATGGCGTTTTGCACACCATAACAAAAACCAAAATGGCGTGCCATTAAAAAACGTACCGGGCCAAAATCAAGCAGTGTGGGGGAAAAGTCTTTTTTCTTGGGGTCCTGGGCTGTGCGCCAGTCTTTTACCCTGGCTAATATAGGGCTCTTGTAGAACTCCGGTATTTCAAATGTTTTCATGTTATTGCAAAGGTAGTAAAAAGTTACCCGTAACATTTTTATAAAACTATATTTGTGCTATATAAATTGGTGACAAAATGAAAAAATCAGCGATTACCGTTATGCCGGAATATTACGACAAGTACATACTACCTGTTGATGATATAAATGTGGTAGATGCACTGAAAAAATATGATGTGTCAATGTTTGATAAAGCCACACTGGCAAGGATTGGCATAAATGTTTACGAGCCAGGTAAATGGACGGTGAAAGACATAATTCAACATGTGATAGATGCCGAAAGAGTTTTCAGTTACCGTGCACTGCGTTTTGCACGGAATGATAAAACGGCTTTGCCCGGTTTTGAAGAAAACGAATATGCTGTAAATACTAATGTTGCCAAACGCAGCCTCGATGATTTACTAAGTGAGTTTGAAACTGTAAGGCGTTCAACCATTTTTCTCTATAAGAATTTTACGGATGAAATGCTGCAAAGAGCCGGTGTTGCTTCGGGCAGAGATATATCGGTGCTGGCTATAGGCTTCATTATTGCGGGCCATGCATTGCACCATAGTAAAGTTATAAAGGAGCGCTATTATAATATTAGTATTAAGAATTAGGTATTAAATATTAAGAAAGACTAATTTAAAATGAAATCAATAAGCAAGATAGTTTTAATCTCCTGCATGGTGTTGATGTCGGCGAGCGCATTCAGCCAATATTTTTACGATGGTTCCGGCAATATGCTTGGACGTAAGGATGGTAACTTTTTTTATGATGGTTCGGGTAATACAATGGGCCGTATTGATGGTAATTATGTATACGATGGTTCGGGCAATACTATTGTCCGTATTGATGGTAATTATATTTATGACGGGTCCGGCAATACCAAAGGCCGTATAGATGGTAACTATATTTACGATGCTTCAGGCAATACTCTTGGCAGGTTGGATGGCAATTTCATATATGATGGCTCTGGCAATACAATGGGCAGGGTGGAGAACATAGGAAAGCTGGATACTATCCTGTTCTACTTCTTTTGTTTTGGACAGAAATAAAAAAGGCCCTCAAAAGAAGGCCTTTAATACAATATAATCGGGATATTACTTTTTATCAAGGCTGCCGAATACCTTTTTAAGTATATCGCTAACACGGGCTGCCGGGTTCTGGCGTATTTTTAACTCTTCGCCTGCGAGTAGTGTAAACAGTCCCTTTAGTGCCTGCTGGGTTACATATTCATTAAGGTCGGTATTCACTTTAGGGTTGCCGGTAAGGAATGTGGTCTTATTATAAGCATCGGCCAATGGCGTCCAGTACTTTGTAACATTTACACTTGCCACAGCCGCCTGAACAATGGGCAGAAATGCGTCATGTAATTGCTGGCTGGTTTTACTTTTCATGTATTGTGTAGCTGCATCATTAGGGCCTTGCAAGATAGAAAGCCCGTCGGTTATACTCATTGAAGTAATAGCATCGAGGAATATAGGGGCAGCTTTTACAGCAGCCTGCTCTGCAGCGCGATTCATACTAAGCACAAAATCATCAACCTGTTTTTGCTGACCTGCAGATACGGCTAAGTCCTGCACTTTCTGGGCATCGGGAGGGAAAGGGATTTTAATAAGACTGTCTTTGTAAAATCCATCGGTTTTTGAAGCCGATGCGCCTGAATTGTTAGAACCTACCTTTAATGCTTCTTTCAGCCCGTTAACAATATCATCGCTGCTTAATCCTCCTGAAGTGGAATCTTTCTTCCCGGTAATAGCACCCACATCTTTTTTTACATCGCCTTTCGCATTGTTAAGGGCATTTCCTAAATTAAATTGCGCGAATGATGCTACAGAGAAGGCAGCTAAAGCAAGCGCAGTGAGCAGGATTTTTTTCATGACAGTTGTATAATAGATTATTAATTAACGCAAACGTATAACAGTAAAATGAAGCAATAATGAAAATACAAAGAAAAGAAAGAATATTTATAAATAAATAAATTTAATATCCTGCAGAATATCAGGATGCAGGCTAATGCCCACAGGGCAGGTTCTCGCTGTATGTTCCAGAATGCTTTTTTTCTTTATCAGAATAATTATTAGCTGGCATAGTAACACTTATATGCACCTCAGATACCCTGCGAGGATTGGCAGCCATGACCTTTGTAACCTCGGCCGATGCCCCGTCCATATTAATATGGTGGGTATTGGCTGCAATACCCATAGTGGTAAGCATGCAGGTAGCCAGCGATGTGGCCATAAGGTCGGTAGGAGAGAAAGCCTGCCCTTTACCATGATTATCTAATGGGGCATCAGTTGTTATTTTATTGCCTGAAGCAAGGTGGGTGGCTTCGGTGTGTAGTTCCCCGGTATAAATTATTTTTGATGTTGCCATAGAGTAAAATAGGTTATTTTTATTAACTTTGTATTGCAAATATAATAGCACTGAATTGAAAAGGTACAGTATTATATATATAACTCTCATTACCCTGTTATTTTCAGGTTATGCCCGTTCGCAGGATGTGCTTACGCAAATGCAGAATGGCGAAGACGTGAACGTGGTTTTTAAAGATATGGCCGTAGGTGGTATATTTATACATACCGAAGGCTGGGGCCTGTTTTTCCGCAGGGCTAAAATATTGACTATTCACAGAAAGTGGTTCTGGGAAATTGAGACAGCCACCATGCATAGTGATAAGGAGCATAAGATACAAAACGCATCGTACCCCGATGCTACTGCTTATTATTTTGGCAAGCTTAATGGTATGCAGGCTTTCAGGGCGGGTACAGGGTTTTATACTATGTTGTGGAGGAAAAATAATGAGCGTTGTGTTGAAGTTGACGCATTGTATGCCGTAGGTATTTCACTGGCTGTTCTTAAGCCGGTATACCTGCAGATTATTCAACCCACCCCGTCGCCTGATACTTTTATACTCTCCTCAGAAGAATATAACCCCTTAACAGATACCCCGGAAAATATTTATGGACGTGCTTCAGTATTTGACGGGTTAGGGCAGCTGACATTTTATCCGGGTGCTTATGCAAGGGCAGGCCTGAACTTTGATTATGCTAACCGTCACAATACCGTAAAATCTATTGAAACAGGCCTTGAGTTGGATGCCTTTTTGCAGAATGTACCCATTATGGCGCCTGAATATACAAGCAATAGCCAGTTTTTTCTTAATCTTTACGTAAATATTAACTTCGGCAAACGCTGGTTCTAGTTAAAAAACATTCTTTGTGACAAATAATACTACCGAGACATTGCCTAAAGCCAACCGTAAACCCGATTGGCTGAGGGTTAAACTCCCTACAGGAGAAAACTACCTTAAAGTTCGCGAGGCGGTTGAAAATAATAAACTGCATACTATTTGCCAGAGTGGGAATTGTCCGAATATGGGCGAATGCTGGGGGGCAGGTACTGCCACGTTTATGATATTGGGTAATATATGTACCCGTTCGTGCCAGTTTTGCGCTGTGGCTACCGGCCGCCCTTTAGCTGCCGACCTGAAAGAACCTGAAAGAGTGGCAGATGCGGTCGTGTTAATGAAAGTAAAGCATTGCGTAATTACTTCGGTTGATAGGGATGACCTGGCTGATGGTGGAGTAAGTATATGGACAGAAACAATAAAAGCTATAAGAAGAAAAAGCCCCCGCACCACGCTTGAAACCCTTATACCTGACTTTAAAGGAGAACCTGAACTAGTGGCTAAAATAGCTGAAGTGCATCCTGAAATAGTATCACATAATCTTGAAACGGTAAGAAGGCTTACCAAACAGATAAGGGTTCAGGCTAAATATGACCGCAGCCTGGCTGTTTTACGCATGCTAAAAGATGCCGGTATGAGAACAAAA
>Ga0206836_10111_pt2 | contig 20783 bp, 19 predicted proteins | sample Alteio_BWOrgCont_28_FD_152871 | JGI IMG/M metagenome (GOLD analysis project Ga0206836, IMG submission 152871) | Enriched cells from forest soil in Barre Woods Harvard Forest LTER site, Petersham, Massachusetts, United States -... | ecosystem: Environmental > Terrestrial > Soil > Temperate forest >...
CATGTTCTCATCTAACACGGGCTGGAAGCCCGTGCTACGTTCAGGCGAGATTGCGTTCGCGATTTCACCGATCGCCCCCGCCGCCAGTCCAACAAGCCCCACCAGCGGCAGATAGATGAACTGGTCCCCCACCCGCGCGATATGCAGGTAGTACATCGGCACGAAACCCAGGACGGGCGCGAGATTGATCAGAAAGAAACCGAGCCCAAAAAGCGCGTGCCGGCCCCATCCCGCGCGCTGCGACCAGATCCAGCCAAGCCCGGCCGCGAGCGCGCCCCAGGCGAGCCAGCACATGGGTGAGCGGGCGCCGAAATGCCAGGACGGATAAATGGGCAGCGGATGAAGCGGAATCACGCTCTTGAAGAGATAAAACCAGACCCCCGGCCCGGCGTCCGCCGCGCGCGCGGCGAAGCCGGGCATCCGCATGACATCGATTCCGATCGCGCGGTGGCTCTGGAACCAGAGGGTCACGCAACCGAAGAGGATCGAGAGCGCAAAAAAAGGCGCCGTGGCAACAAAGTCCGCGCGGGTCAGCCGACGCCGCTTCCACCAAGCATAGAGCAAAAGCACAAACGGGAACATAATGACGGAGCTTTTGCAGAGCAGCGCGGCGAGGAATAAAAGTAGCGCAGGCGTCTCGCCTGCCGTCGTTGAGAATGCAGGCAAGGACGCCTGCGCTACTTTCCGATCCCGCTCGATCCACGCCAGCATCGCCAACAGTAGAAGCGGCAGCGACAGCGTATTCTTAAGCTCAGAGATCCAAGCCACCGACTCCACCGTGAGCGGGTGGACGGCGAAGATGAAGCCACCGACCCAGGCCTGGGGGACATTCAATTTGCGCAGCAGACGCCATAACAGCAGGGCACTAAGCACGTGCAAGGCGACGTTGACGAGGTGGTAGCCTTCCACGCGGTCTCCCCACAGATGCCATTCCACCCACTGCACCGTCGTCTTGAGCGGGTAGTAGTCCGGGTCGGCCGGCGAGAGCCAGATCTTGCCCAGGCCCCGCAGGTCGCGCAGTTCGGGGTTTCCCGTGATCTCGCGGGGATCGTCCCAGAGCAGGCGCCCGTGCATCGCCGGCCAGAAGACCCAGCCGGCGGCGAGCAAGATCAGGGCGATCTTGCAGAAAGTCGAGACTTGAAACCTGAATCCTGGGGCTTCCGAGGCGCCGAATTCATTTCGACCGGCATCCATTCCTTCATTGGAGCCTTCCCTTTCACCGCGGTCAAGGGGACGGAACCCGAGGTAGTGACGCATTTTGCCTTGAAAGTAGACGCGCCGAGCCCGCCGCGTCCAGAAGCGGCGGGCTCGCCGCTTCTACCTTGAATTCCAATAGCTGCTCAAGGGACGGCGGCCAGCGCCACGTCATTTCGGTGCCAGCCACCACCCAGGGCCTTGATGAGGGCGACGCTGGTGTTGAGCCGCTCCGTATCGAGCTGCACGTCGGCGCGCTCGGTCGCAAGCGCGGTGCGCTGCGCATCGATCACATCGAGATAGGACACATAGCCGGCGTCGTACCGCGTTCGCGCGAGCACCGCCGAGCGCCGGGCGGAACGCAGGGCCCTCCCCTGCGCGCCGGATTGCTCCGCGAGCAATCGCGTGGCGGTGAGCGCCTGCTGCACCTCGCCGAATGCGACGAGCACGCGCTGGCGGAAAGCGGCCACACTCTCGTCATAGGCTGCCCGGCTCCGCTCCAGGTTGGCGCGATTGCGCCCGCCCTGGAAAATCGGCAGGTAGAGGCTCGGACCGATTGACCAAATCCGCGAATCGGCCTGGAAGAGCCGGTCGGTGTCGGCGCTCTCGAAGCCGGCGCTGCCGGTGAGCGAAATCGCCGGAAAAAAAGCGGCCTTGGCGACGCCGATGCGGGCATTGGCCGCGGCCAGCGTGCGCTCCGCCGCCGCGATGTCGGGACGGCGCTCCAGGAGGTCCGAGGGGAGCCCCGCGGGAATGAGCGGGGGCGCGATGTCCGTCACCACGGACGCAAGCGAGAAGGAAGTTGCCGACTCGCCGACGAGCACGGCCAGGGCGCCTTGCAGGGTCTCCCGGCGCACGGCGACTGCGTCCGAATCGGCCTGGGCGGAAGCGAGCTCCGTCTCGGCCCGCGCCGTGTCGAGCTCGGTGGCAGCGCCGCTCCTGCGCCGGGCGGACATGAGATCGAGTTCCCGCTGACGCAGCGCGATCGTGTCCCGCAGGATGGCGAGTTCGCGGTCGAGCCCGCGCAGGGAGAAATAGCTCTCCGCCAGATCGGCGGTCAGCGACAGCCGCACGGACTCGAACATCGCCGCGCTGGCGTCGGCCTCGTCCCGGGCGCTCTCGTTCAGACGGCGCACGCGCCCGAATATGTCCAGCTCCCACGACGCCACGAGCGGAACGCTGTAGTCGCTGGCCACCGTATCCGGATAGGGGTTCGCGATGGTGGGCGAGAAGCGCTCACGGACGGCGTCCGCCGCGAGGCTGACTTGGGGCCAGTAAGCGCTGCGCGCCAGGCCGGCGGAGGCGGCCGCCTGCTCGACCCGAGCGGCGGTCGCCCGAAGATCCTGGTTCGCGGCCAGCGCGCGATCCTCCAGGCTGTCCAGGGTCGCGTCCTCGAAAAGCTTCCACCAATCGCCACGCGCGAGGGCGTCGGCGGGCGCGCCTGTGGTCCAAGCGCCGAGATCACCGGTAGTGCCGGATTTTGCCTCGAAGGATTGCCAAGGTAGAAGCGCCGTGCCCGCCGCTTCCGGACGCGGGCTGGAGCTCGCGTCTACCTTCAAGTCAGAATGCGTCACGACCAGATCACCGTTGTCGCGGTAAGGCGCGGGCGCGACGGTCGTCGGACGCTTATAGTCCGGGCCGACACTGGGCAGGGCGGCGAAGGCGCTCGCCGCCGCAAAGGGAAAAAGGAAAGCCAGTTTCATGGTAAAAGGAGGATTTTTCAGGCATGTTCCGGTTCGGGCGAGATACCGGCGGTCGCCGGATCGGCGGCGGGCTTCGCCTTGCGCACGCCCAGTTTTTCGAGAGCGACGTAAAATACCGGCGTCAGGAAGAGGCTGAAAAACGTCACGCCGATCATGCCGCCAAAGACCGCGACTCCCATCGCGCGGCGCATCTCGGCCCCGGCGCCGGTGCTGACGACGAGCGGAAACACGCCGGCGATGAAGGCGATGGAGGTCATCAGGATCGGACGCAAGCGCAGCCGGGCGGCGTCGAGCGCGGCGGCAGTGATGCTTTCCCCCTCCGCCCGGCGCTTGAGCGCAAACTCGACGATCAGGATCGCGTTCTTGGCCGCGAGGCCGATGAGCACGATGAGGCCGATCTGGGTGAAGACGTTGTTCTCGCCCTTGGTCAGCCAGAGGCCGAGCATGGCGGAAAAGAGCGCCATCGGCACGATCAGGATGACGGCGAAGGGCAGCCGGAAGCTCTCGTATTGGGCGGCGAGGACGAGAAACACGAGGAGGATGCTCAGCGGAAAGACGTAGACCCCGGTGTTGCCCGCGATGATCTTTTGGAAGGTGAGCTCGGTCCAGTCCAGGACCATGCCCTTGGGCAGGGTCTCGGCCGCGAGTTTCTCCATCAGCGCCTCGGCCTGCCCGGAACTGAAGCCGGGCGCGGCCGCGCCGCTGATGTCGGCGGCGGGATAGCCGTTGTAACGCATCACGTCGTCCGGGCCATAAGTCTCATGGACCGTCAGCAGGGAACCGAGCTGCACGAGGTCGCCGGATTTGTTCCGGGTCTTGAGGCGCAGGATATCCTCGGGGCGCTGGCGAAAATCGGCGTCGGCTTGCGCAATGACCTGATAGGTCCGGCCAAAGCGGTTGAAATCGTTCACATAGAGCGAGCCCAGGTTGATCTGCATGGTCTCAAAGACATTTTGCAGCGGTACTCCCATCTCCTTCGCCTTTACGCGATCCACGTCGGCGTCGAGCTGCGGCGTATTGATCGTGAAGCTGGAGAAGACTCCGGCCAGTCCGGGCGTCTGGTAGGTCTTGGCAATCAGGGCCTGCGTGGCCCCGTAGAGCGCGTCGAGGCCGTTGTCGCCGCGATCCTCGACGTAGAGCTTGAAGCCGCCGATGGTGCCGAGGCCATTGACCGCCGGCGGCGGAAAAATGGCGACGTACGCGTCCTGGATGGACGCGAATTCCCCCTGCAATTGCTGCGCGATGGCCGGGCCGGAAAGGTCCTTGGTCGTGCGTTCCTCGAAAGGCTTCAGCGTGACAAACACAATGCCGGCATTGGGCGCATTGGTGAAGCCGTTGATCGACAGACCGGGGAAGGCGACGGCGGCCTGGACCCCGGGGTGCCTGAGGGCGATCTCGCTCATCCGGCGGATAACCGCGTCGGTGCGGTCAAGCGAAGCGGCGTCCGGGAGCTGGGCAAAGGCAACGAGGTATTGCTTGTCCTGCGTCGGAATAAAGCCGGAAGGGACGGTCTTGAACAGCAGCGCCGTCGCGCCAAGGAGGCCGGCATAGACCACCAGGGCGATGACCGACAGCCGCAGGAGCCGGGCGACGCCGTTGGAATATTTTTGGGAAGCCCAGAGGAAGAAGCGGTTGAACGGCCGGAAAAACCAGCCGAAGGCGCGGTCGATCCCGCGGGTGACGGCGTCCTTCGGCGTCCGGTGATCCCGCAGCAGCAGCGCGCTCAGCGCCGGCGAGAGCGTCAGGGAGTTGAAGGCGGAAATGACGGTGGAAATCGCGATCGTGATGGCGAACTGCTTGTAGAATTGGCCGGTCAGCCCGCTGATGAAGGCAGTGGGGACGAAAACAGCCGAGAGCACGAGGGCGGTGGCGACGATTGGGCCGGTGACCTCGCGCATGGCCTGCCGGGTGGCCTCGACGGGGGTGCGCCCGAGGGCGATGTTGCGCTCGACGTTTTCGACGACGACGATCGCGTCGTCCACGACGATGCCGATGGCGAGCACCAGGCCGAAGAGCGAAAGGGCATTGATGGAAAAGCCCAGCGCGTGCATGACCGCAAACGTGCCGATCAGCGACACGGGCACGGCGGCCAGCGGGATGATCGACGCCCGCCAGGTCTGGAGGAAGAGGATCACGACCAGCACGACGAGGACGATCGCCTCGATCAGCGTGTGCACGACCTTCTCGATGGAGTTGCGGACGAAGATCGTGGGATCGTAGACGATATTGTAGTCGAGCCCGGCGGGGAAATTCTTCTTCAGCCCGATCATGGCCGCGCGCACCGCATTGGAGGTGGCGATGGCGTTGGAGCCCGGCAGCTGGAAAATCGGCAGCGCCACGGCGGCCTTGTTGTTGAGCAGCGAGCGGAGCGCGTAGTCGGAGGCGCCGAGTTCGATGCGGGCGACGTCGCGGAGCTCGACGCGTTCGCCGTGCGGCCCGACCTTGACGATGATGGCGCCGAAGTCCTCCTCGGTGATCAGGCGCCCCTGAGTATTGATCAAAAGCTCGGTGTCGACCGTCTGCGAGATGGGCTGCTTGCCGATCGCGCCCGCGGCCACCTGGACATTCTGCTCGCGAATGGCCTCGACCACATCGGAGGCGGTCAGCCCCTTGGCCGCGACCTTGTTGGGATCGAGCCAGACCCGCATGGCGTAGTCGCCGGAGCCGAAGACCGGAACGTCGCCGACGCCGGGCAAGCGCGCCAGGACGTCGCGCACCTGCAGCGTGGCATAGTTGCGCACGTAGATGTCGTCGTAGCGGTTATCCGGCGAGAACAGGTGGACGACCATCATGAGATCGGGCGAAGTTTTCGTCGTCGTCACCCCCAGGCGGCGGACTTCCTCGGGCAGCTTGGCCTCCGTCTGCGCCACGCGATTCTGCACCTGCACCTGGGCGTTATCGAGATTGGTGCCGAGCTTGAAGGTGACGGTGAGCGTCATGACCCCGTCGCTCGTCGCCTGGGAAAACATATAGAGGGAATTCTCGACGCCGTTGATCGCCTGCTCGAGCGGCGCGGCCACCGTCTCGGCGATCGTTTTCGGATTGGCTCCGGGATAGCTGGCCTTGACGACCACCGTCGGCGGGACGACCTCCGGATATTCACTGACCGGCAGCTGAAACAGCGAGATCAGGCCGACGAGGAAAATGACAATTGAGACGACGTCGGCGAAGATCGGGCGCTTGATGAAGAAGTCGGAGAAGTTCATGGCGGGATCAGCGGACGACGGCGGCCAGGGCATCGGCCGATGAGTGCGGCGCCGCGGCGGCAACCTCGGGATCGACGGACATGCCAGGCCGCACATGCTGCAGGCCGTCCACAATGACCCGGTCGCCCAGCCGCAGGCCGCTGCGGACGATGCGCCTGCCCTCCACCGTGCCGCCCAGTTGCACGGTCCGATACGAGGCGATGTGGTCCGAACCGACGACCAGGACGAACTTCTGGCTCTGGTCCGTCTCGACGGCGCGTTCGCTGATGAGCAGCGTCGGTTGCGCAGCGCCGATCGGCACGCGAACCCGGGCGAAGAGGCCCGGCACCAGCGTTTCGTCGGGGTTCGGGAAGATCATGCGCAGGGTGAGCGAACCCGTGTCGGGATTCATCCGGTTGTCGCTCGACTCAATGAAGCCGTGGCGCGGGTAGCCGGTTTCATCGGCCAGTTCGAGATCGACGGGCACGCGGCCGCCCTCGGTGGCGACGCCGTGCTCGTGCGCGAAACGGTTGAACTTGAGAAACGTCGCCTCGTCGATGTCGGCGTAAACATAGGCATCGCCCACCGAAACGATGGTCGTGAGCAGCGTCGCGTCGCCCGGCGAACCGGAGACGAGATTGCCCCGGGTGATGAGGGCCCGGCCGATGCGGCCGGTGATCGGCGCGCGCACCTCCGTGTGCTCGAGATCAAGCCGGGCGATGGCCAGCTCCGCTTGCGCCTCGGCGGCCTGGGCGTGGCGCCCCTCGGCCTCCTCGCTCGAAATCGCCGCCGCCGCCAGCAGATCGCCGGCCCGCTTCGCCTCCCGCTCGGCGTCTTCGGCGCGGGCCGTGGCCAGATCGAATTGGGCGCGGTACCAGCGGGGGTCGATCGTGAAGAGAACATCACCCTTCTGCACGATCTGGCCGGCCTGAAATTGAACCGAGTCGAGGTGTCCGGAGACCCGGGCGCGAAGCTCGACGGTTTCGATCGCGTCGACATGGCCCGTAATCTCGTCATAGTCGGCCAGCGACTCTTCCTCGACGGAAGCGACCGTGACCTTCGGGCCGGCCGACGGCGGAGGCGGCGCGGCCTGGGGCCCGGCGGCGGAGGCGCGGATCGCCGAATAGGCGATCACGGCGGCCACCAGCGCAAGGCTGGTGAGAATGGCAGGAACGAGGCGCGAGCGGCGTTTGGTATTCATGAGAATGGATTCTGATCGGTCGTTCATTCGGGGAACCGGGTGAGCGGTTCGCTCAGATGGTCGAGCACCCCGAGGAGCCAGGGAAAATCAAACGCGGGTTGAATCTCGGCCCTGCGTTCGCGGGGATGGACTGTTACGAGTCCCGGCGACGGCCGGCGCGACGCAGTCTGCCGGCGCGATGCCCGGCCTGCGGTGGATTTGAAGTGGTTGATCATGGGATGAAAAGAATTAGTAGTTGAGTATTTAGCTAGTTTTTGGAGGAAAAAAATACGCACAATTATCGTGCGCGGAAGAATCGGAGGAGGAGTAAATCAGGCGTGGACTGCGGCGGGAGCCGGAGAACTGCTCTTTGCCTTCACCCTGAGCAATCCCAGGGCCATGGCCGGAAGTTTTCGCAGGATCTCAGGATCGTTCGTGATGCGGGCCTGGCTCACCATCCCCTCAAGCAGGGAGAAAAGGGCCAGGGCCTCCTGGGCCGGATCGCAGGGCTCGATGGCGCCTTCGGCCAACGCGTCGCGGATGGCGGATTCATAATAGCGGCGTTTGCGGGACATGATATCGCGGATCACGGCGCTCACATCCACCTCCTGCGTGCTCACCTCGGAGCCCACGGTGCAGACGGGGCAGCCGAGCACCTTCCCGTACTTTTTCTTGATCGCCAGCTGCGAGTCATAGATTGATTCGAAGTACTTCGTGAAGCGGACGAGCGGATCGACCGAGGGCGAGAAAGTCTGGTCGAGCGAGGGTTTCCACTGTTCCTTCCAAAGTTTTTCGAGGGCGGCCACCGCCAAGTCGGCCTTGGATTTGAAAAAATAATAGAAACTGCCCGTTTTCACCCCCGCCCGCTGGCAGATGTGATCGATCGTCACGGAACCGTAGCTCTCCTCCCACATGAGATCGAGCGAGGCATCCATCAACTTCTGATCGGCGTTTGAGGTTCTTCCCATGACAGGGACAGTAATAGTTGAGTACTTCCCTAGCGCAAGTATTTTTCGTAAATTTTTCGAATTTATTCACCTGGTCGCTCGATCCCATCTAAGTTGCGCTGACGATGGCGGTATTCTTTCAGCTTGCCGCCACCTACCCTCCCCGCCGTAATCTCACCCTTCGACGGTGAATATGATTGCCTGGTAGCTCAGTGGCAGAGCAGGTGACTGTTAATCACTTGGTCGCTGGTTCGATCCCAGCCCGGGCAGCCATTTTAAATCAATGGCTTATGCGATTTCCGAGATTCCCTTAAAAAAAGTGCTTGGCCACTTCTTGGCCACTTTTTCCATCCTGGTACGGTCAAGGATTTGTTCAATTGAGCCCCATTTCCCGCACCGCGACCCAGCACGAAGTCACCAACTCGCCGTAAACCCGAGTGCTGAACAGATCCCGATTCCCATGTTGGGCTTTCAAATCCGGGACCACTTTCATCATCCGGCGGTAGAGCTTCATCACTTCTGCGGTCGAAGGATTGCCGCCTGGTTTGTTGAGCACCTCCAAAACAGCGCTGATGGCGCCCCGAGCCGTGCCATGGTGAATCTTGGGGTCGATTCCGCCTACGTCGCTTAAGTGGTGATGAAGTCGATGAGGCTTGCGCTCCAAGATGAGGAAATTGTGATTCCCGGACTGCTGCTTGATCGCACAGGCCAGGCCCAATTCAAAGGGCATGTTGAACCTCACGGGCATCCCAACGGCACTCAAATCATGGATGGAAACCCGGCACGATTTGAGGAGAGCAAAAATACGCCTCAGTCGGCCTTGGCCGCCATCAGGGATTTGAAACGTGAGCTTCGGAACCCGGCCTACCGCAACCAATGCGGCCGTCAAAGCTACGAGCATCCGCTCGTAGGACCGATTATAGGGAACGTTGAGAAAGACCCTAGTAGGGCCGCTCCCCCGCTGGAATCCCTCACCGGGCATGAGCGGGCTCTTTGTGCAGATGACTCAGCACAATGCTCCGCACCCGTCGGTAGTCCGCTTGCTTCAAGCCATAGGCTCCAAGCACTTCCTTCAATGTCGCCGGCTTCGCCGTGTGCTTGAAACTACCATGCCCCGACGACGGTTTTTGGCCGTTCGCTCGTTCTGTGGACTGGTGCTTCTTTGACATGAGGAAATCCTGTCTTAGTGGGCTCCTACTGGGCAATCCAAATTAGGGCCACAATTGGCATTTTTCAAATGCCCGGCGAAGTCTTCACGCTGGTCCGATATGACTGGGAGTAGGTCACTTGGGTTCCCATTTTCAATCCGACATGCCGCTCGCAGCGCGGACGGTGCCCTCAGACTACGCCTTCCAGAAGGAGACTACAAGTCCTCCGACGAGGATTAGGCCGCCGCCCACGAGAATAGGCGCATCCGGCAGGGTCCGGAACGTGAAAAAGGCCACCACCTGCCAGACTAGGAAAAGCGTCGCGATGTAGAACCCCACGATGCGAGCAAAAGGCAGCGGCGCGAGGTTGAGCATCACTCCGTAAACGAGCAGGAGGACCGCCCCGCCGAGGATGGTGGCGCAGCGCACGGCGCCGGTTTTCTCGAATATGCCGATCCGAATGGTTGCGTCACCAAACGATTCCGCGACAGTGGCAACGACGAGGCAGGCGAAGACAATCAGGTACTTCATGGAGGAGGGCGAGTGCAGGAGCAGCGGCCCGACTGCTCCCAATGCCTCCGATGCCAAAGCATCGAACCCGCTCGGAGCAGGCCAGCGACACTACGAGCATGCAAGGTAGATTTTTGCCCCCGACGATCTGAGCAGGCTCCGCTGCCTTTCGGACGCTCCTCGTCCTTGCCCGAACTCGGAAAGATCGCCACGGGCCGGCGCACCACCACCAGAGACATTGATCAGCCAACGCGGGCCCGATTCGATGAAGGCAACAACCTCCGCCTCGACGAACAGAACGACCCGGGCGTTGATTTTATGCCGGGTGATCATTCCCTGATCGGCCCAGCGGAAAATCGTCCGGGGCAAATATCGAGACGTACCGCCAACGATTTGGGTAGACGTCTTCGGGAAGTGCACCACGGTCGGTCCCAAGCGACCTGCCGAAACGATCAGCGCTCGCCAAGTTGCAAGCTTTGTGAGTCCGGGCGCTGGACCATAAATCGCTGGCCGGCGACGGCGGTGCCGCCAATAGTTGCGGCCATGCCAGCCGTCACCGCGAAATATTGGCAGATAGCCGCCGGCTCCGAAGGTCGAGATTACTCCGAGGAGTTTCTCCGCTTCGGCATGGCGTTCGTCGGCGGCGACGATCAGTGCGCAGCGATGCGGCGTGTGGAGGCAGGCGATGGCGTCATTCTCAAACGTGGTCGGGGTAGGATTGTCGCTGCGGGGCGAGTGGTCGCTCGCGACGGTCAGCACCGCGGAGAGAGGGATAAACCCTGGCTTCTGGACTTCGATGGCTGGGAGTTACCCGCTTACTGTTACGTCGATTGGTGCGTTCCTCCGGCGCCCGTTCCGGCATCCGGTCTCACCCGAAGCACTATCGAGCAGGTGCGGAAGCGCGATTTGATCGCGGCGGCAGAGGAGATCCTCAAGCTCGAGGTCAGACGGGATTTCAGGGAACCGAAGGCGACGGAAAAACTGACGGATCATGCCATTCTGAATTTTCTCATCAAGCAGGGCCTGCGCCCGTCAGCCGCCGAAGAATTGACCCAAGCCTTCAACCGCATCCGCCTCCTGGCGAACTACTACAAGACGGAGTGCCGGTGGGACGACGTTCGCGAACACGAAACGAGGACGTTCCTAGTGATGCCACTCCTCCTCGCTCTGGGCTGGTCCGAGCAACAGATTAAAATCGAACTCGCGGCCAAAGGCGTCGGGAAAGTCGACGTGACGTGCTTCTCCAAAGCCTATCGCCGCGATGAGCGGGGCCACCCCAACCACAAGGACTGTGTTCTTGTCATCGAAACCAAAGGGTTCCAGTCCGGCCTCTCCTTCGCACACGAGCAGGCCAAGCGCTACACCACGGAGTTTCCTTCCTGCCGAGCGGTCGTCGTGACCAACGGCTATTGTTACAAAGTCTACCCAAAGGATGGAGCCGGGATCTTCTCCACCCGACCCTCTGCGTATTTGAATCTCTTGAGCCCGCGGGACGCTTATCCGCTAGACCCGGATAACGTGAAAGGTGGCCTCGAAGTGCTGCGCCTGCTTTTGACCCAATCCTGGAGGTGACCGTGGTCCCTCCGAGGCAGAACCCTTTTCCCACTCGTGTAACGATCGCCCACGAAGTGGGGCATTTGATGGCCGTGTACAGGACGGCTCCCACGGGCGGCGGCATCATCGTGTTTTATGGATGGGACAACGGCACCGCAGCGCAGACAGAGTTTTCCGGTCAGGGCATACCACCCAATGGCCGGGTGATGATCGCCGTTGCCGGAGTCGTCGCACAACATTTGGCGGGACAATGCGGATTTATCCCTCCGCAGCCTGAACCCCTGCAGGTCTTTCTGCCGGCTTCAGGCCACATACCGGAGGAGGTTCGTGGAGATTACAGCACGATCCGGGTCTATTCCGCTTGGATTCGCCCCAGAGTGCCGATCGAGGACACCATCCGAACGGGAGTCGCCGAAGCCACATCCCTTCTTGAGCGCCTCGGAGGAGGGCCCCTGATCGCCCAAATTAGCCTGGGCGTCGCCGTGTGCCTAGAGGAGGACAACCGGGCGCGATGGCGGCGAGCAGTCGAAGAGCACCAGTCCGCCGTCTACAACGAAAACCTCTTTTATCCAGCACTCGAGACGATCGCCGCAGCCGATTCCGCGCTGGCTGCTGGAGCCAACATGCTGCGGGAGGATATTCAAGCCGGGCGCGCCCGCCGTGGGGTGCCCCCACTTCCATAATAAAAGCAGATGGGCGCCCGATTGGGGCTGATTCCGGTGGACCCCGGCAAAGGACGGCCGGAATCATCGGTCAACGCCGGGCGAGCCAGGTGGACGGCGATCCGACGGACCGACCGTAGCCGACGCTCATCCCGTCGCCAAAAGCCGCGGGATGAGCAGTGCCATAGTTCCGAAGGCGCTGGGCTCGGGCGCACCACCGATCGCGGCGGCGCTCGCATTCGACCGATGGCAGAGCGCACAAGGACGCCCTGCTCTGCGCGATGTAGATGCCCTCTTCACGGAGGACTTGGAGTTCGGTTTTAGCCATAGTTTTACACAGTAACTACTGCCGCCGCTTCCAGCACATACGATCACGCAACTGTTTTATATTTATACTCTTAATGAAATCCGCTCTGGGTGTGATCCAGGACCATGAAATCCGGGGAAAATGCAGGCGAACTGCGGCGAGTCTGCCATCCGTTTACATTGGATAGGCCGGCGCCATCTTGTAATGCGGCGATCACGCAGCGCGAAGGCAAGAAAATGGCCCCTGAGCCAAAAACCGGGCCCGGATTACGTGTATACCTCCTTAGTAATACTTAGTTAAGTTAATGGTTGCCGATGTCGGGGATTTTCTGCACGCTTCCGGCATGACGGAAAAACAATTGTCGGGTGTGCGCACGCGGCTTGATCGGTTTTTGGGCGATTTGGTTGAGCCCATGGGGCGCAAGGACCGTCGGCACTGGGCACAGATCTATATCCAGGGCCTTCTGTTGGATGGACAGCGCAAATCGGTGCAGCCGATCGCAGAACGGATCGCCGGGGCGGACGAGCAGGCGCTCAACCAGTTCCTGAATCAAAGTCCCTGGGAGGTGAACGAGATCCAGCGACGTTTGGCCCGGCGGTTGGCGGAGGATGGGGCCGATCCGGTCTACTGGGTGATCGACGAGACGTCGTTTCCCAAGGCGGGAGAGCATTCGGTTGGCGTGGCGCGGCAGTATTGTGGGGCGCTGGGGAAGATCGCGAACTGCCAGGTGGCGGTCAGTCTGCACTGGAGCCAGAGCGAAGTGAGCTATCCGATCAGCTGGCGATTGTTTCTGCCGGAGGATTGGATCAAGGACGCGGCGCGGCGCCGAGCAGCCCGCGTTCCCGTGGAGACGATCCACCGCACGAAACAAGAGTTGGCGCTGGAGTTGATCGCGCAGGCGCGGCAGTGGAGTTTGCCGGCTGGCACCGTCCTGGCCGACTCGGCCTACGGCAACGACTTCGACTTTCGTGCCGCCCTGCGGGCCCAAGAGCTGGGTTATGCTGTGGCAGTTGAGCCGAACACCGTGGTCTGGCTTGAAGATCCGGCCGTGCCGCTTCCGCCACCGAGCGGAAGGAAGGGGCGACCGCGGCGCCATCCTGCCTTGGCGGATTTGCCGGCGGTGTTTTCCTTGCTCAAGGTCGCCAACAAGCTGGCGCCGATTGCATGGCGCACGGTGACTTGGCGGATTGGAACCAAGGGGCCCCAGACTTCGCGCTTCGCTTTGGTTAAAGTTTGGGCTGCTCACGGCTGGAGGAAATCGGAACATCCGTCGCGAGTCTCTGAATGGCTCCTGATCGAGTGGCCCAGGGACAGCGCGGCGCCCTGCGACTACTGGATGCTGTGGAATCCGGAGAATACCGTTCCCTCCTTGCGCTCGGCCGTCCATGCCGCCCGGGGTCGTTGGAAGGTCGAGCAGGACTACCGAGAACTCAAAGACGAACTCGGCCTCGATCACTTCGAGGGCCGGGGTTGGCTCGGCTGGCACCATCATGTCACTCTCGTTTCACTCGCCTTCTGTTTCCTGCGCACTGAACAAAATCGCTCTAAAAAAAACTTCTGGTGTGACGCTGCCGATGATGCGCCAATTGCTCCAAGCCAGTCTGATCCGAATGGCGGGCCGATGTCCGTGGTGCCTGACAAGGTTCAATGACACGTCTTAACTTAACTAAGTATTATTAGAAAGGAGGTGATTCGATGATCCCAACGATTCCAATAAGCGGTAGCGGCTGGTGCCCCTGCAACGTCCTGGTCTCAGGCGTGTTGGTGCTTTCCGGCTACTACGTCCCATTTACCTACTATCGGTAGGCGGCCCATGGCGGCGGCGGGCGACGATTCGTCATCAGCCGGCGGCCGTGCCGTGGAATGGTATGGTTGGGGCAATCAGAGTGGCGAAGTTCCGCCGGGCCGCGGAACCCAGGGCGCCAGGTCATCGAACGACAGAAAGCCTTCGCGCCGCAACATGGTCGCGAATGCCCGGTGCCGCGTAGCGCCAGCAATCGAGTTCCAGAAATATCGCAAGCGGCTGTCATTAGGAAGTCGAGTCAAACACATGCGGCAAAAGCGCGCACCGTGTTTAAGGGCGGCAGAGCTTCGCGGTGAGGCGAGAACCGGACGTAGGATGGCCGCTTCGATGAGCGGCAGGAGGTCGGATGGCGGAATCATATCTCTATATACGCTGAACCCCGTTTTCGGGGGCGAGGGTCTGTGGTGGCAGTCTCGGCCAAAGCGCCAGCCCTGTCGTGTCCGGTCTCCGCGCCATTCTTCGGACCACATTGCGATCTTGGCGCGTCGCCGGACAGACCGTTTGGCGGCGCCGTTAGCCTCCGATCCTGGGGTGTCCGGCAATGGTACCGGTATGGGATGGCACCGGGCCCCTTTTTGGAGCCGAGGCGGTGGATGCGGGGCGTTTTCCCATTTTTGAAACAAAAAGCAGTATGCTTTTGTTTCAAAAATAAGGGCGCCGCAATCGCAGTCAGCCAACGCGGGCTGATTCGATGAACGCGACGACCTCGGCGTCGTCGAACAGGACGACCCGGGCGTTGATCTTGTGACGGGTGATCATTCCCTGATCGGCCCAGCGGAAAATCGTTCGGGGGCAAATATCGAGGCGCATCGCCAATGATTTTGCCTTGCTGAATCGGCGGATCGCCGCGGCGTCGGCCTGCGACGGCCGAGGTAGAGTGGCGTGGTTCATGTTCATATCGGAGATTCTAGCAGGGTGCTCCGACGTACCGCCGGGGTCGCGAAACGGACATAGCGACCATTTATCTTCAAAGCCTTACGGCGGCAGGAAAAACCCGAACAGCCGGCATTGCAGCCAAATCGCGGTCTGAAAGACGGCGATGGCCGCCACCGTCCATACCAGGGCACGGACAGCGTGCCCGAATGCCTCCCCAAGCGTGCCGCCGGCCTCGATGATCCAAAGCGCATCCCGTCCGGCTGGAGCGGCGCGGCGAAGGAAAAGAAAGGCCGAGAGGGCGAGCCCTCCCCACGGCAGCATATAATGGCGGATGTGCGTTACCGGAGTGGGCCAACAATGCGCGAAACGGTCGGTCGGCGACCGGTGGTTGACCACCCAAACGTCGGCTGCGATCTCGATGGCGTAGCCGGCGATAAAGATCAGGCCGGCGGTGATAACGGTGCCAAAAGGATTGCGGGTTAGTCTGCTCATGACTAGGTTTGATTTGGGGGTTGAGGTGGGTCTGCCGCTACCAGGCCAGATTGCTCCAGGAGCCCAGCAGTTCGCGGTCGGCGCCGGTCTGATGGAGGGCGCCAATGCACATGCCCGCCATCATGATGAAAAAGAGCGTCAGGAAGGCAGCGAAGGGATGCTCGCGGCAGAAGCGCAGGAGCGAGAAGGGGCGGTCGTAATTGTCGTCGTCGTCAGAGGATGGAATCATGGTGATTGTTGGGTTGCTGTGGGCAGATAAAGGCCCGTTCATGCCGCCTCACCTTGCGGCCGGGAATATCGGGCGGATTGGACTGGCCGAAATCGGCGCCGCGGAGCTATCCTGCCTTTAATACGAGGCATGACCCCTCAGATGCAAAAACTCACCAAGGCTCTCGATCAAATCGAGCGCCGCTATCCCTCGGGAGGGAAGCGCTACAGCAGGATTGTCGAGAATCCTTACGAGGCAGGCTATATGCCACTCCCAAGGCTCTCAAAAAAGGCAATTGCCGCGGGTCGCCGTTTGAAAAAGCGCTAGGGTCATTTCGTTGCGAAATAATCCGGGCGCTGGGCGCTCCGGCCGCTCTTCTCCCGACGCTTTTGGAAGCGGCGATCGGGGTCGCGGTTCAAGCGAAACTGAGGGCGGACTAAAAAGCCCTCGGAACCCAAAAAGCAAAAAATCGCGAAAAATGGCCTCCCGCGGCACCACAAAAGACAAAAATCGGGGGGTCAGCAGTACCAGGCCGGAACCCATGACGACGAAAAACCCTCGATTTAGGGTCGTGGCGGAATACCCGACGACGAAAAAGCCCCGACTTAGCGACTTTTCCCGGCCAAAAACATGGAGTATCCTGATGGGGCCCCAACGCTTCCGGAGCCCATGTGCCGGTCCAGCCAATCCCCGTGAAGCGCCCGCCTCCCGGCCAAGGTCAAAGCCGATGTCCGGCCGCTGAATCCCAACCATGAGGCCGCCTTCGTCACGTCCCGAACGGCTCGGTCAATGGCCAGGTGGCGGTCCCCAATAGCCTTTTCCCACAGCTCCTCGGAAGGTCAAATTGCTTGGGGGCAAGCCATCCGGCAACCCGCCCGCGGAGACTGGCTCTGGGCGCCGAGGGCCAGGGCTCCGCCGAGCCGCCCGCCCTACCGGCCCAGGCCCCGGCCATGGCAAGGCCGGAAGGCGGGTTCGCGAATGTAACACTTTACCGGGAACGTTACCTTCAGGCCGACGCCGGCACCGAAGCCACCTCCTTTCCCGTGAAAATTTCCACCGTTCCGGCCGGTGCGCCCAGCCCCAAAATGGCGGCGGAAACCGCCCCCTCGTCCGGCGAAACATAGCGGGCCGTGGTCATAACCGACGAATGGCCGAGAGCCCGCTGGGTCAGCACTAGATCGTGCCCGCTGCGCGCGAAAACATCGTGGGCAAAGGTCTTCCGTAGCGAGTGGGTCGCCACCCGTTCCGGCCTGCCGGTCGCGGCAGCGGCTGACTTTAAAATCCGGTATGCCTGCACCCGCGAGATAGGGCGGTTCTCCCCGATCCGGCTGGCAAAAAGGAAGGCATCCGCAACTGGTTCCGCGCCCTCGAAGCGCTCATCGAGATAAGTCTGGAGGGCGGCCCGAAGTTGGGGATTCAGGGGCACCGTCCGGCTGCAGACCCGGCGGCGCTGGACCCCCTGCCCACCTTTGAGCCGATGGCGGGACAGGGTGATTTCGGATCGGACGCCGGCCACATCCCATATGTCCCCGACCCGGACGGAGAGTAGTTCCGTGATACGGAATCCCGTCAGCCGGCCGAAGAGAAAGAGCACTTGGTCGCGCCGCCGGTCGAGGGCGCCCAGCAGTTGGACCTCCTCCTCGGGCAGCAGGGGACGTGCACCGGCCATATCTCATAGATAAGGAGCTTAGTCCGCTAGCCGAGGCAACGTCGACGCCGGCAGTCCACCCAGCCTCGCGAGCCTTTGCGAAAGAACGCAACCCGCGGGTCGGCTGGCTGGACGGGCTGCGGAAAGTTTGGAAGATGCATCGCCCGGCAAATGCCGGGCCGTCGGGAACTTCAGCTCCCGAGCAAAGCCGTGCCAGGTCCAAACAGGGCGGCCACTGTCATTTTGGGGCCGAGGATCGTGGTCTGGGCTTGCGTCAGAGCTTCCACAAATTCGCGGGGTTTCGAGCCCGACAGCTTGATCTTCATCCAATTCTTGCCCACCACGAACGTTGCGCGGTTTCCGGCGATCTTGATCGAGACGTAATCCGGATCGTCGTCGTACTCGATGGTTATGCCGGACAAGCTTCCCGCTTCGATCCGGTCAATGAGTGCCTCTATGTCCTGCTTCATCGGGAGTCCCAGCTTCAGGAAAGAAAAGCGCCCGGCGAACACCTTGTTAAAAGGCTCTGTTTTGACCACCTCCGGGCTGGAGAACTTATCCACCTCGATCTCGAACCGGTACTGGCTCGGGTCCGACTCGCGTTGGCTGAGGGATAACGCCACATCAAAATCCTTCGCATTGATGATCGCGCTACCCGTGTCCCGCGTCACCCGTATATCCTGCCGCAAATACCCGAATTCCCTCTTAATTTGATCGAATAGTGTGGTGGCTTCTTCCTGAATCAATTCATCTCCGATGCCGGCGACGAAGTCTTGAGCTTGGCGCGAAGACCGTTCCGGAACGAAATGTCCTTTTTTCTTATTAAATCCGGGAAGACGCGTGATGGAACCGAAATCCACGTCACCGAAATGGCCTTTCTTCACCTGGCCTGAGATGACACTTTCGTCCGCCCCCGGCTTCGGCAGAACCGGATCAAGGTCGGCGATCAGAAAATTGTTGCTCATCGTGCCGTAGAGCACGGGGGTCTGGTGCTTGCGCTCAGTGTATGACTCCCGGAGTGTTTTTGAGACGGCGTGCGCCAGATAATCCTGAAGTTCCGCCGCCCGCAAATATCGGTCCTTTTCAAGGATCGAAGGCACCTTTCCGGTCAGTGCACGGATGAGGTGGTAACTCCAAACGCCATGGCCAAGGGAATCGACCCAGTACGATTTCTCCGAATCCTTACACGATCCAAAGCCAACCCGGAATTCCGATTGGCTGAAGAAGCGCTTGAGCGCATTGTCATCGAGCTCGGCCAGGAGGCTCTTTTCTTTGGCGGGGAACGTGAGACCTGCATGGCAGCAGTCCAGGAAGATGGCGACCTGTTTGCTCTTCGACTCTTCGATCCACGTAAAGACATCCGCCAGTGCGATGCAAGTGTCCGCCAAGTCTCCAACCCGAGAGTCGTGGGCCACCAGGTATCCTTTCCCTCCCGCTGAAAAGCCGTGACCTGAAAAGAAGATATAGACGGTATCGTCTGGGCCAGCGCAGGTGAGATATTGCTTCATACCATACCGAATGCTCATCACCGTGGCCTTTTCGTTGAGCAAAATCTCCTGATTGGCTTTCTCAAAGCCGAGGGCGTTAAGGGCTCTCGCGATTTCAGAGGCATCGTTGGCGGCATGCCCGACCGCGCCTATTTTTCGATCGGAGTAGATTTCAATCCCCGCGAGGAATGAATAGCACGTGTTCAATGTCACCTAGGAATAATCACTTGCGATAGGAAAGCCAAATTAGAAAGCGGGCACCCAAAGTCATCCGTTTGAATGCTCACATTTATCGGAGACATTAAAGCACGCCTATCCGCGGCCCATTCGGGGGCAGCTCCCTCATTTTCAGAAATCCGAAAAGGTTGGGCCGTTGTGTGGTGCTTCAGCAATGGACCTATGCGCCCTGAAAATAATAATGCCGGCCAGAAGCTTTCGCCAAAGCGTTTAGCGAGGACTCGTTTATTGCCATGGAAAGAGCTGTCGGCGTCTGCTCTGGCAGTCCGGGCGATCCATGCCGCCTTCAATCTCGCTGCCGGTGATTGAATCGCGTGCTGCATCGCATCCTTATACGTCGAGTCTTGCTACGCCTCCGCGTTAGCCGACGGGTAGCAAAGGTTTATCGCACTTTTATTTCTGGATTAGGCAGATTTGTCCTCGTTCTGATCGTGGCTGACCTTTAATCTCGACAACGATGATTTCGTCCTCAGAGCAAAACGGGACTGCCCGGCGCGCGATGGAAGCCGGCGCGCCGCAGGGAGCGCGCGTGGTTGATCTTTGCTGCGGACTTGGCGGCCTCTCGCTGGCGGCGCAACAGCTCGGCATGCGGGTCGTTGCGGGCGTTGACCTGAATCCCACCGCCCTAAAGACATTTCGCCGCAATTTCCCGAGCGCGGGGGCAATTGAGGGCACCGTGCGCTCTAAATCAGTATTGGCGCGCTGCGCCCAATTGCTCAAACCCGCAAAGCATGATTCATACCCTTCCCTGGTTTTGTCGGGACCTCCATGCCAGGGATTTTCGGCAGCGGGCTCCCGCGATCCTAAGGACCTCCGCAATAAGGTCTTAGTTTCGGTCGCCCGCGCTATCGCCGAATTGCAGCCGCGCTGCGCGGTGATAGAAAATGTTTCGATGGTACTGGCTAAGAAGCACGGAAAGCGCCTCAGCCGTTTTGAGGAAGTCCTGCAAGATGCGAAATTTTATGTTCAGCGGGTGTTGTTGGACGCGTCCGAGTTTGGCGTTTCCCAGAAAAGGAAACGCGCGTTCTTTTTCATCACGCGCGAGGAGCTGAACGAGGAAGACATTCTAAAGCGGTTGCTCGCGAAGAAGGCTGCGCCCAAAGGCGCCGAGGAAACATTGCGCGGCCTTCCGGCTCCAGCCGTCCGGCCCGACGACTACGACGACGAAAAGACCTACGGCGAAATCCTCAACCATCTCGCGATGGACCATTCGCAAAGTGTGATGGCTAAAATTGCCACGATAGCGCCCGGAACCGGACCGATGTCCTACCGGCGCCTGCACCCAACGCGGCCCTCTAACACGCTATTTTCCGGGCATCGTGCGCCGCCGGCTCATTTCAGCGAGCCGCGCAGCATCACGGTGCGGGAGGCTGCCCGCCTCCAGGGCTTTCCCGATGAATTTCGCATCTACGGCTCGTTCTCCAACCAGATGGAGCAGGTGACTAACGCGGTGCCTCCGCCGCTCACACGCGCCGTCCTCAGTGTACTCAAGGAGCTGGTGGAACTCGACTGACCACATGGCCCGGGACGAGGACCAATTGGCGGATAAAATAGTCCGCTCCGGAGAAACCGGAAAAGCCGTCGAAACCAAACTGACGACCAATGAGCGTGTTTTGGCCCGCATCACAGACGGCATCTACC
>Ga0206836_10119_pt1 | contig 20754 bp, 23 predicted proteins | sample Alteio_BWOrgCont_28_FD_152871 | JGI IMG/M metagenome (GOLD analysis project Ga0206836, IMG submission 152871) | Enriched cells from forest soil in Barre Woods Harvard Forest LTER site, Petersham, Massachusetts, United States -... | ecosystem: Environmental > Terrestrial > Soil > Temperate forest >...
CCAGGTCCGGCGGCGATGGCTACATTGGGAACGCTGGCGGGGCGCGAGCGGAAGGCGATACCCAATCCGAATGCGAGCAAAAGAGGGAAGAGAAAGACCCAGAAGACGACTTCGGGCTCGCGCTGCATTTCGCGCAGGCGCGCGGTGAGAAGGTGGGCATAACCCGACCAGCGGCCATTTGTCTTGGTGCCGCCGCGCAGCCAGGCAATCTCTTCGCGAGCGCCGGAGTCCGGTGCGGCGTGCTGGGGACTTTTTTCTGACGTGGCGCTTCGCGCCCGGGCGGTTTTTAGCGGGGCGCTCATGCTTCTTCTCTTAGATGGCGGCCGGTGAGGCGGACGAAAACGTCTTCGAGGCTGGCTTGCCGGGTGGTGAGATGCAGCAGCTTGGCCCCTTGATACGAGACAGCTTCGAGAAGCGCCGGAATGGTGACATGAGGCTGGCGCACGGAGAGCGAGACGAGTCCATTATCGGCGCGGGCGGCTTCGACGCCGGGGAGGGCGCGCCAAGAGTCGAGCGCCCCATTATGGTTGGCGGGGGCGATGGAGAATTCGACGACGTTTTGCCCGCCGAGCCGCTCGATCAAATCGGGAGGCGTCCCTTCGGCGATGATCTGGCCATAGTCGATGATGGCGAGGCGATCGCAGAGGCGCTCAGCTTCGTCCATGTAATGGGTGGTGAGAAGCACGGTGCCGCCGCCGCGCCGGAATTCACCGATGATCTCCCAAAGCTGGCGGCGGCTTTGGGGATCGAGGCCGGTGGTGGGCTCGTCGAGAAAGAGAATGCGCGGATTGGCGACCAGGGCGGTGGCGACGGCGAGACGCTGGCGCTGTCCGCCGGAGAGCTTGCCCACCCAGGCGTCGGCCTTCTCGGCGAGAGCTAGGGCGGCGAGGACGTCGGCGGAAGAGAGCGGCTGGCGATAGAAGCTGGCGAAGAGATCGACGGTTTCGCGGACGGTGAGCTTGTCCGAGAGGCGCGTCTCCTGCAAGGAGATGCCGAGCCACTGGCGGAGCTGCCGCGCGTCCGTGCGCCAGGATCGTCCGAAGATGCGCACATCGCCGGAAGAGGGTTCGAGCAAGCCTTCGAGGATTTCGATGGCGGTGGTTTTGCCGGCGCCGTTGGGACCGAGAAGGCCGAAGCATTCGCCTTCGTCGATTCGCAGATCGAGGCCGCGCAGGGCTTCGACTTTGGCGTCGTAGGTCTTGCGGAGGCCGCGGCACTCGATGGCGACGCCCATGGGATCGATTGTAGCGGAGTTTTTGGGGAAGCGAGGCTGCGCGGGGATGGAGTGGCGCGGGGACAAAAGCGCAGCCGAGAAGGCTGCGGGGCAGGCGAGTTTGGGCGCGGAAGTCATCGGATTTTGGTTAGGCCGACGAGCGGCGAATCAGAACCCTCCCCCCGGGGGATTTTTTGTAAGTGCACATTCTGGGACACTTTAAGTTCAATGATTTTGTAAGTGCGTATTCTAAAGAGCTTACGCGTAGAAATCGCACAAGTGCGTATTCTATTGGGTTTAGCTGTCTTAGCGCTTTTACGTGATGCTTGGTGCTGATGGCGGCGGACGGAGGGAGTAAGAATTGCAAATCTGAAATTTCAGATTTCAGAGTAGGAGAAAGCAGATCCCTCACCCCCGTCCGAAAAACGGCCGGGCTCCCACCCCAAAACGCGCAGAACCGGCGTGTTTTGGGGACCCCGGGGGGTTCGGGATGACAACTGGAGGCGCTTGGCAAAGGAGCGGGAGTGCGGCTGGACGGTTTTGTGCGGTAGTCATGTGCAATGTTATCGGGAAAGTAAACTGAAGTCAACGTGATAACGATGTGGGTAACTCGAGGCCTGTGGAAAAACAAAGGGGTTTGCGTGATGTCGCTGGTCATTTGGTTTGGGTGGGGCGAGAGGATCACTTCCGAATAGCCCGTAATCCGACCAGAATTGTTGGTAAGTGCCGAGCGATGAGCCTGTTCTCACAACTCCTTCCTGACTTCCCTGAGAAGGCTGAGGACGCGGTGAACAAGCGGGTCTACATTGCCACGCGACCATAGAGCAAACGTGTCCAACGGTCCGATAGAAAAACTTGGAGTTCGTAAGACGACCCCATCAGGAACAAAGTCTTTTGCAGAAGATGGAAGGAACATGAAACCCACACGGGCCTTTGTAAGATTGACCCCGGTCTGAAAATGTTCCGCCATTTGATATCTACCCAGCGGTATGTGGTTCTTCAGGAAGGCCGTCGCGATCATTTGATGCAGACCTGGCAACAAATCCTTCGAGGGCATGATGAGGAGCTCACCATCGAGGTCTCGTAAGCCCACATACCTCTTGCGGGCTGCGCTATGCCCTTTCGGGAGAGCCACAACAAGCCGCTCCCGAATCAACAGCATGTTCTCGATTTGGTCGTAGGTACGGCTCAAATGACCAATGCAGACATCAAAGGCTCCCGAGCGTAGTCCTGTGATTTGGGGGTCTTCAGGCCCTTCTTTAAGCTCCACGTTCACACGAGGAAGAGTGCTTCTGATCTTCTCGAGAACCCGGGGAAGAATATGGAAGCTTGCCGTCGGAATGAACCCGAGACGGATTGTTCCTACCTCACCGCTCTCTGCATGAAGTGCTGCCGCCGATGCCTGCTGAAGTCTCAGCAGGATTTCTCGTGCCGCAGACAAGAAGACTTCGCCCGCCCGAGTGATTTCAACCCGCCGCTTGGATCGCCGGAAGAGGGCGACACCCAGTTCTTCTTCAAGTTGTTTGATCTGGACGCTCAATGAGGGCTGGGAGACATGGAGTTGTTTGCCTGCCTGCCGAAAACCGAGGGTTTCGGCAACGGCAACGAAATATCGCACGTGTCTGAGTTCCATGGCTGATATCTTCGGCCTATCAGAGTGACAGGAACAAAGTACTACACCTTATCACCGGCGGCCGAATCTTATAGTCCGTAACGCCAATGAAAGTCATTCACAGGTTCAACCGAAGAAAGGAGATTGGTCATGAGAGTAGGGTTTATAGGTGCCGGTAACGTAACGCGTACCTTCGGCCGCCATTTGATAAATGCTGGTCACACCATTGTCGTATCCAATTCGAGAGGTCCGGAGACGCTGGCTGATTGTGTCGCTGATCTCGGTTCGGGCTCAATCGCCGGAACGAAACAACAGGCTGCCGAGCGCGACGTCGTCATTCTTGCGACGCATTGGGTCAGTGTGGCTGACGCTCTCAAGGGTATCGATTGGCGAGGCCGCATCCTGATCGATGCGACGAACGCACATCTGGAACCCCCAGACATTAGTCTGGCTGGCGTGACCAGATCGCGGGCCGCATTGAAGGGGCGGACCTCTAGCGAAATCGTTGCAGAGATGGCAGTTGGCGCACGGCTTGTAAAATCGATCAGCAACATGCCGATGGCCTGGATACAGGACTTCTCGCCGAACAAACCCCGTTCCGTCATCTTTACATCCGGCGACGACACCGAAGCCAAACAGCTAGTGATCGAGTTGATCAACAGCACTGGATTGGTCGCGATTGATCTCGGATCACTGGCAATAGGCGGTGCTATGCACGAGGTCGGCGCTCCTTTATCCGGGCTCGATCTCCACTTCGTCCGCCGACTTCGGTGAAGCGGTGACGGCAGTTTCACAATTGTCGATTGATCTGGGTCAGACTTGGACACCTGTCGCCAGCTTGGCAAGCGCCGTCAGATTCAGCAGATTGCTAGGACTGTATCAAAGTGGCTTTGGCACTAGATCTCACGATGAGCGAGGCACGTTCACAGGCGATGCCAACTTACCAAGACTTGAACTTGCGCTACCTCGATTGAATTTCTGTTGCGACCTGCGATGCTTTACGAATCCCGCTGTTAGAATGGGCCTCGAGGGGAATCAGCATGAACAATCTCGACCACTTGTTACAACGCAACAAAGAATTTGCGGCACAGCAGTCTGCTGAGGGCACACTTATGCCTTCGCTTCCTCGGGCGATGCCCAATGTAAAGGCGATCATCATCGGTTGCGCTGACATGCGTGTCGATCCGGCTCATGTCCTTGGAACTAAATCGGGCGAGGCCGTCGTGTTGCGCAATATCGGCGGTCGAATCAACCCCGGGTTGTTGGAGCAGTTAGGTCTACTCGGGCGGATTGGTGAGGTTGCCGGAGAGGTTCCAGGAGGCGGCGGGGAGTTTCACCTCGTCGTGCTGCAACACACCGATTGCGGCATCACTCGACTTGCCGGCGACCCCGCCAAGCTGGCGCATTATTTTCAAATACAGGAAGGTGATCTCAATACAAAAGCGGTCACCGATGCTCGGGCGGCGGTCGCCGTCGACGTTGCTGCGCTCCGGGCGATTCCCGCATTGCCGGGCGCTTGGCTCATATCAGGCCTCGTATACGACGTGGCGACCGGACTTGTCGAGATCGTCGTACCGCCAGAGCCGATTCGTCCTGCGCAAAACCCCTGATTAACGCGGATCTCGTCAGTGCTTGATTTCCTGACGAAAAGCCGACATATCGTGACCAACTGAGTTCGCCGATCTGTCCTCCGGACAGGACCGAAGATGCAACGCCGCTGCAATCTCAGGATGGCCAGTTTCAATCGCCGAGAGTGCCCAGCCAGTCTCCTGCTCTCCGTAGTCTTGGGGTCCCGATTCCAAGCTCAACTGCCTCCCGCAAAACGCTCAGAACGGTCCTTCGAATCTCCTCTTTGTGATCTCCCTTCCCGACGACGGCCCGGAAAGATTTGCTAAAAGAGAATGCAGCCACGATACCTCCGGCGAATAGATACGGCGGCATACGGAGGGGAGCCAACTCCGTAAAGTTGTGCTGTAGGTCCACTCCGCGCGCCCGAAGAATAGGGAGCATCTCTTGCATGGTCAACGCTGCCTCCCTCGCTTCGTTGAACGAGCCCATCACTGATTCCATGGAGCCGGCGTGAACAGCCTGCGACATCAGGCCGGCGTTCGTCGCAAAGTGAATCCATAGCCAGTCCCTAAAGTTCGCCTTCTCTGCAATTTTGAACCCACAATCTCGGAAAAGCTTACGCGCCAGCAACTCGCTCTTGGTCAGCGATGCAGAAAATGTTCCGAAGTTCACCGAAGCGTAGATCGCGCCACGCAGGACATTCGAAGCGAAGGCGCCCCCCGCGAGTGGAAAGCCCCAGGCTATCCGATCCTTGGGCAGCGCTCGTGTTGCTTCCACAGGGTCACGCCAGAAATTGCTGAAGATGAGGATCGTGGCGTGCCCCGTGCGCGATTCGAGAAACTTCGCAACCTCATCAAACTGCCACTCCTGAACGCTGACCAGGATCAAATCATAGGAATGATCCGTTGGCAGCTCCTCCACCATGCGAAGCGCCCAATCTTCGTCAACGTGCTTGCTTGGCGCTCCACGGCGGCCGTCCGAGATATCCAAATGAACATGAGAACCGTACTCAGCCGACCTTCCTGGGCGCACGTAGAACGTGACACTGTGACCGACCTTCTCAAAACCCCAGCCGTAAAGTGTCGCAATGACGCCTCTTCCGAAAAGAAGGATGTTCATAGAGTCTCCGCAACCATCCTCACCCGTCGAGGGTCGTGGCACAACAGGTATGTGTGTCTCCCGGGAAACGCGCCTCTCGGATACTGGCATTTCGCCCTTGTCTGATGACGAGAAGCCGACTTATCAGGCGGAATACGGACTTCTCAGGAATAGCAATATGGCGACCGTGGGTGTAGGATGTCGTGAGATCGTCCAATCGGAGCAATCGCATGAATGTCCGCCAGTTCGTGCCGTCCCTGAGCCGCCGGCTCCTCTCCATGGGATTCCTCATGTTGGCGGCCGGCCTGCAGCAGCCGGTTCACGCGGCAGGCATAGACCTCTCGAAGTTCAAGCGCATCGAGCCGCAGTTCATCGCGGCGTTGGGAGACCCCAAGGCCACCTCCGGCAACGGCGCGCAATCATGGGGCTACTGGAGCCAGGACCCGGGCCCGCGCGCTTGCAAGCTGGACCACTACGATCAATTGAAGGCGGCCGGCGGTGTGGCGCCGGCACAGTGGAAATTCGACCCTGCGGACTGGTGGCTAGAGGAACACGGTTTTATCATGGAGAAGCCGAGCTTTCCGCTGCCCCCTGGGAAATACCTCGTCACGGGCGACCGCAACGTGACGACCGTGCTGACAATTCAGCCCAAGGACAAGGACGGAAATCAGCGGTGGGAACTCGCCGAGGGCGCGACCCTTTACGATGTCACCCATCTCGAATGCCGCTCCGCACGCTACACGCCGTCGACGGCTAACAACTCGTGCTCGCCCGCGAACGTTCAGACCAAGGGTTTTCCGGTGAATCCAGCAGCGGCCATGCCCGCCGTGAACGGCTGCCGCAAGCAGGAATATGAGGTTCTCATCGTCGTTGGGCTACCCGTCACTCACTGAGTGGCCGCACGCAGGGCGCGACCGCTGGCCACGTGACCACGCCGACACCCGAACGCTACTTCTCGAGCGAGTGGCCGGCGCGGTAGATTAGCCGGAATCAAATCATCATTGTTGACTGGCACGTTCCGCCGCAACTCAGCAAGAAAGACACGGGCGCGCTTAATGTTGCATATTTGTTCCAATTTCCCTGAGCACGCCAATGACGATACCGCGTCAGGCAGACATCCCTTCAGTCTTGGCGAAGGCCAGCAGCTTCATCAATTCGCCGATCTGGATCTTCTCCAGCGCACACACGGCAGCTTTGATTTTTCGGCTTAGTCCATCGTCTATGCGCGCCGCGACCATCTTGTCGAATTTCGCCTCGATCTCCTTCCAGGTGAATGGCCGCGCAGGGGCCCCGGGGAAATCCGAGATTTCCTGGGTGAACGACGCGCCACTCTTGAGCCGGACGGTCACTCGGCTCGCGAGGTCGGCCGGGTAACGGGCCGTAAGGCCAGCGTCAGGTTTCACCGTGACCTTCTGCATCAAATCTTGGACATCGCTCTTTTCAATCCGGCTGGGCTCGAGTTGCGCCGGCTGCACATCGCCGTCCAAGAGCGCGACGGCGATGAGGTACGGCAGGCTGTGGTCGGCATCTTCCTTGGTGTGAACATCGTGCTTGGGACCGAATCGCCCGCCCCCGGTGAAATCGTAAGCGTCTTGGAAAACTTCAGCCTCGACGCTCACGATGTCCGCCGGATTAAATGGGTGCACCTTATGCAACGCGATCGTGCAGAACACGCCCGATTGCGCGGGAATCGCGGTGTTGTAAGTCTTTAAGGCCAACCGATCGAAGCAATCCAGTTTCACGTTCTTCCAGTCGATCTCGATTGATTTGCCCAGCGCCTGCGCCAGCCCGTTTGTTCCCTCAATTACATACTTCGGGCCGGTCACCCCGCGGGACGCTAGAAAGACGCCGTGCATAGACGACAACGCAGTTTGGGACGAGTTCAAGCCCTTCCATTGCGAGATCGGCGTGGTGCGCACGACCAACAGCGGAACGACGTCACCGCAGATTTCGACGGCCGCCGCGGTTTTTGCCTCGTCCAGTTGGAGCGCCTTGGACGCCCCGGCCGCTATTGAGAATGAGAGCGGTGTTGTTAGGTCAAACCCCTCTTCCATGAAGGGAGCGACAGAAGTCAGTTCCGACTCGACTTGGTAGGCAACCGCCAGTGCGGTCAAGAATTCTTTGCCGGATCGCCCCGCGTGCTCGCAGGCGGCCAAGACCGCTCCAACGTTGTCCGACGGGTGACACAGCGACACCGGACCAAGATAGCTGTCCATTAGGTCGACGTAGCGCACCAGTGCCGTGTTGGCCGAAGCTGCATAGATGACGTTGGCATTTCCGCCGCCGATCAAAGTGCATTGCGCGTCCGAACCGCCGAACTGTTTGGCCTGTTCCACACAGGCCACCGTCGGAGCCGCGCCGAGAGCGTTGATCGCGCATGCCAAAGAATCGAGAACGCTCACTTTCAGGCGTTCCCGCCGCTCGGGAGTAAGGTCCTCGTAGCTCGCCCTGTACGAGAACATCGCGATTCCCTGCGCTTGGCTTTCGCCCGTGATGATCGGCTTAGGCTTCGTTGCATGGAGACCGGCGGTTTGGCCCACAGCTTGAACTGGAACTCCTGACTGCAGACGAGGATCACCCTTGGGGCCTGCACCTTGTGTACTCATTGAGCTTTTACCTCCCGCACGACGCGGACATTTTGACTCTCGCCAATCTCGCCCCGGCGGCGACCTTCGCGCTGCCAGCGTCGGTTTTGACGACACCTCGCGGCCGAGTTGTCGCAGAAATGTTATTCCCGCTAAATCGGATTCTCCTCGAAAAGGCGGGCAACGAGGACGGAATCGAGATACGCTCGAACCTCAACGATCGTGCCATTCACAAATCGACATACCCAGCAATACCGGTTATCGAACCTGAAACCGTTTTTGGCGGTGGCGTCGGAATGCAGCTCGACCACCGCCCAGTCACCGCTTACGAGCGCATGTTCCACTTGCAGTTCCGCACCTTTCGGTAGAACCTTTGCCAGCTTTTCAAATGTATGTGCGAGGAACTCGGCCTTGCTGTGATAGTGACCGGCAAGAGGATGTGTTCCCTCGACGATCCAATCCACGTTGTCCGCCACATGGTCGAAGAACCCTTTGCCATCACCAGATTCCAGGTTCTCGAAAATCCCGCGAACGTAAGCAATGCTCAACTCCTGAGGTACAGCAGATCGTGCAGTAGACATCTTAAGTGACCTCCTTTGCATATCGTGATCCAAAGGTGTAGGGCCTTGGCAGCGCTAATCTGACCAGCCACATAACTCACTTCTCCACGGTGCGTCGGGCAGTTAGCTCGACCGAACGTTGTATCTGAGCACACAGGGCTTGTCGGCAGGAACTTCAACGACGCCGAGGCCGTCGGTTTCTTTTCGGATGTCAGGCATGCTCTCCTCCGAGATGTGAGTTTGAGGAGGTTGGTCAGTTGACGCGCGGGCTAGGACACCGATATTTAACTCCCGCCCGAAGCGCACGTCAAGGAGCGGACAACGGGCAAACTGGAAGTTATCAGCTCGCACGACGGGTTAGTATCGACAAACGCGGTTGTCGCTTGTGGTCATTGACGGACCGACCCGCGGATTGTCGGCCGCTCGGAGGCTATCCTCGGGCCGGCACACTATTGCAAGTCGGAGAGGACAAAACAATGGGGCAGGAGCCGATTGTGAAAGGCGGCATCCAGTAAGGCTGTCTGCCAGGGGTCATTTGGTTTGGATGGGCAAGTGGATCGTTTCCGGATAGCCCGTGACTGGCGAACAAGTGCCGAAGTACCGGAAATCGGCACACCTCCGGGGTTACGACTCATCGGCCAGTTGAGCCTCGATCATCGCTCGGCGCTCGTTGGGCGTACTCGTTTCAGCAGGCGCCCCCCGCCGCCGCCTTTGCAACCGATTGAGTCTGTACCGCTTCGCTGCTGGTTGCGGCGCCCAAAGTGTCAAGATAATGACCCAGCGGGCTTCTTCCAATCTCCAAATTTTGCCAGAACTGTGGAGTCTGAGCGGGAAATTCAAAAGCGACATCAAAGGTGCGCTCCAGCCGCGCCCTGACGGATAAAACGACGCATTGCTGCGCGCTTTCGTTTGTCTTATTCATCACGAGCAATTTCTGGCCGGGTAGGACCGCAGTCTGCATGGAAATCAATCCGCCGTGCGCGTTGATCTCGACGGTGCAGGCATCCTCATGGAACGGGTTGTCGCCCGTGTAGCCGTACACGAATAGCGGGACGTAGGCACAGATCCTGCGCGTCCGCCGACGCTCCGGCAGCGGGGAAGGGTCTCTCCCCGACGTTGCGGACTCCTTGCGATCAACGGGGGCCAATTCGGCCTGCTTCAGTGCATCGAAGATTTTGCTCAAGGCTTTGCTCTATGACGGAGACTCAGGAAAGCCGATCACTGGGCTCCGCTGGCCACGTGCAGATTCTGCGCGGAGCTCGCAAGTGCCGCGGTTGTACCCAATACTTGGGGCAACCACCACACGTGCCTCGCCCACCCTTGGCGACTTTTCATCATTCGGCGGCCCACATAATCGAGTACGGCCGGGCTCACTTGGATCGCTGCGTACAAAGATGCATTCCCGGCGAACGGTTGCAGTAACGGATTCAGCTCGCGACCTTGGCCCGACGAAATCACGCGGCGCGTGGACCAGGCGTCAAATGTTGCGGCGCTAGACTGCGCTATGGTCAGTGTGAGCCAGAGACGCCGGCTAGGCTGCTCGGAGCGGGGCTTTACCGGAGCTCGATAGACTGGCGGCAAGAATGCGTTTGGCGCAGACAAAGGAAGTGAAAAGGAAGTTGGCACAACAGGCGCTGCGCTGGCCGGCCCAGGCACGATACGGCCGGGAGTAAACACGGCGCTTGAACCCGTGTCGGATACGGCCGCAGTGGCTATTGCAATCGAGGTCTGGGGAACCGCTGGAAGGTGAACGAGAAGCACGGCAATCGCGATAAGCATCACAGCATGGAGGAGAACACCAATGTACAGTTGTAACAATACGGGAGATGCCGTAAAACCCTGAGATCCAAGGACTCAGTAGCAGGTTACTCCAGGAGATTTTTGTCCTCATCAACTTTCGCTCTCTCACCCCGGCCGCGTGATTTATACTCGATGCAGCTTAAACGCGATTCACACGCCAAGGTTGCGACCCTGGGTTGAAATGGGCCGCCCAAACTCGGCGGTTCCCGGTTGGCAATGCGGAAAGAGAAGGTGTGTATGCCGAGATCTATTCCAGCCGTATCGGTGTTGGGACTTTTGAGTCTGTGTTTGGCCGGATCGAACTGGTTGGCTGGCTCGCCTGCGCGGGCTGCGAGACAACAGGCGCAGACGGCACAAGGGCCCCAACGCCCTCCCTTGTTTTTCCGCGAAGACTGGAAGCTGGCGAGCGGCTTGCCCAATATCAATACTCCGCAGGAACCGGAGCACACGGTCGTTCAAGGGGACGTCGCGAACCCAAATCTGGAAGTGCATCTGTACGGCGACAAGGCGGGCCCTGTGGCGGTCAAGCAGATCAACAACAACGACCTCACCTACGTGATGACGCTACTTTGCACGTCAAACTGCGCGATCACGCTCAGGGACAAAAACAACGATGTGGATTTGAGCGGACTGGCGACCATCCGCTGGCGCACCAAGATCAGCGGGTTTCATTTACTCCATCCCATTGTGAAGCTCGCCGACGGAACGTGGCTGGTGGGCGACCATGCGACCGCTTACTCCCTCGACTGGGTGGAGTCTGAAATCCAACTGGCTGACGTGCGCTGGCAGCCGCTCAACATCGAAAATGTTATCGAAGGGCGGGGCGACAAGTGGGTGGACAATCCGAACCTTAGCAGGGTGGAGGAGATTGGTTTCACCGACCTGATGAGGGGAGCCGGTCACGGAGCTCCAGGTTCGCGGATCGACTGGATTGAAGTTTACGGTAAGCCAGTTCCGCGAGTTGCATCGGGCACCACGAGCAGCAGCCGGTAGGATCGCGGCGGTTCGGACTGCGCAACAGGGCCTAACTGCCGGCGATCCAGCTGCCATGGAATCCCAGTGGAACGCGGACCGGCAGGATGGCATTTCCTGGCATTTTCATCTGGAGTCTCCTGTGGGTGGAAAGTTGAAATAGCTGGGACGATCCATGTCGGCGATGAGGCCAGGCTGTGTGGGACGCCATCCCAACACTTCCTGTGTGTGTTTGCTGGAAGCCTGGACATCTATTGCGGCAAAATGCGCGAACCACGCGAAGTGAGAGGCTGCCTCTTCCGATGATTTGCCCGCAACGGGAACGTTCAACCGCCGGCCGATGATTTCGGCGATGTCTCGGAATTTAACCCCTTCCTCGGCAACGCCATGGTAATAGGCCCTGGGCGCAGATTTTTCCAAGGCAAGCCTGAACAAACGGGCGGCATCCAGCCTATGCACCGCAGGCCAGCGATTCGCACCTTCGCCGATATACACCGAGACCCCCTTCTCTCGCGCGATGCCGATCAGAATTGGCACAAAGCCGTGATCGCCATCTCCGTGGACCGATGGTGGAAGACGCACTACCGATACATAAACTCCGCGGTCCGCGACTTCCCGCGCAGCCTCTTCGGAAGCGACGCGAGGATTCGGATTGGGAGAGACGGGCATGGTTTCCTCCGTTGCCAGGCGTCCCGAAGGAAGAAGCCCGATTCCCGAGGTGACAACCAAAGGACGAGCGGAGCCCGCAAGTACCGATCCCAATGCCTGAATCGCTTTTCTATCGTTTTCGGTGTTCTTTTTGAAATTTGAAAAGTCATGATTAAAACCGGTATGAATGACGCCATCCGATTCGGCTGCTCCCCGGCGTAAGCTGTCCAAGTCTTCCAGGTCGCCTCGATGTACTTGGGCGCCAGCAGTTGCAAGCCGCTTGGCAGCCTCGTCCGATCTGGCAAGTCCGAGCACCCGATGCCCAGCGGAAATCAGATCCTGAACGACCGCCGAACCGATGAAGCCCGTTGAACCTGTAACGAATATGCGCATTGTCTTGTCCTCCTCCTGGCTGCTTCTCAAGAGTGAGTGTGCCCCTTCCCTGCGCCTTGATAAATCCACGGAAGTCCAAAGTGATTGCCTAATCGTCCAACAACGGGTTGAATATTTTTGCCGCTCGATGGATAGTTGCAACCAGCTATGCAGGCGCTTGGTTCCGAGCTGGCGACGCTGATTCAACAGTTCACGCGCGGTGACGGCTTATGCGCGTCCCCGATTCCCGGGGTGCACTGTGTTCGGTACTCGCACACAGACCGGCGAACAAGACGCCAATGGCGCGCCTGCGTGGCCATCGTGGCACAAGGCGCGAAGGAAGTTGTCTTAGGTGGTGAAGTCTATTTGTGCGAAGAGTTGCACTACACCGCCGCTCCGGTTCACTTGCCGGTCATCAGCAGAATTGCGTCAGCTTCGCCTCATCGACCCTTCCTCGCTTTACTGATCGACCTGGATGCCGCCATCCTGAGTGAAGTGGGTTCCCAACTCGAGCAGATCGAAGCGCCGCTGTCGACAAATCCGATTCGCGCATTCTTCAAAGGCACAGCGAGCGACGCGATGCTGGAGGCTTCGGTTCGGTTAGCGAAGCTTTTTATGAAGCGGGACGACGCACGAGTGCTGGGACCACTTGTCGTGAGAGAGATCTTTTTTCATCTCCTGAAAGGTCCCGAGGGGATGGCGATCCGGCAGTTCACGCGCTCCGGGTCGACCATGCACAAGATGTCTCAAGCCATTTTCAAAATCCGGTCCGATCTACATAACGAAGTGAATGTGGCTGCCTTGGCGAAAGCAGCGGGCATGAGCCGATCGGCATTTTTCCAACATTTCAAGGACGTGACTTCGATGAGCCCGATCCAGTATCAGAAGCGACTTCGCCTGCTGGAGGCCAGGCGCCTTCTGATCCAGACCGATGACACGGCTGAAGGCTCCGCCTTCAAGGTAGGCTATAAGAGTGCGTCTCAATTCAGTCGAGAGTATTCCCGCATGTTTGGACTTTCCCCAGTACGGGATGCCGCGACAGTGAAAAAACTCGGGCCTTCCGCATTTCAGAGTGAATAAGGGCCAGAAATTGCCACATCTCCGGGGGGCACGACTCCTCGGCCAGTTGAGAGGCTCCCCGACTCGTCCGCAGCGATAACCGCGACCCGCTTTATGCTGTGGCCGCGGCTCCTTGAACAGCTTTCGCGGCGGTACGGATTACATCGAGCACCCGTTCCGGTTGGGAGAGCATCGGCACGTGGCTGCTGTCGAGCTCATAAGTGGTTGCGCCCATGCGCTTGGCGAAGAAGCGCTCCAGATCGGGATGCACGGTGTGGTCTTTTTTTCCAACGATGTACCAACTCGGCTTCGACTTCCAAGCGGTTCCGCCGGCTTTCGCGCCGAACAGGTCGGGTTTGGGGACGCCCTGGGTCGCCCAAACGAGCCTCTGCTCCTGCTCGGAAAGGTCTCCGCAGAAATACTTCGTGCCCTCGGGACGCAGCCAGATGCGTCCATCCACGACTTCGATGTGGGAAAAGACGTCGGTCGTCGGGAAGTTGGCCTGCTGCGTCTGAGACGTTTCATCGGCGTCCGGAGCGAGCGCGCAGATATAAACCAGCCCGGCAACGCGATCGTCGGTTCCGGCGCCGGTGATAACGGTTCCGCCATAGGAGTGGCCGACGAGGATAACGGGGCTGCCAACCCGGCCGATCGTTGCTTTCACCAAGGCGACGTCCTCTGCCGTTGTGTTGAGGCCGTACTGCGCTGCAATACACTGATACCCCTCCGCCTGAAGGGGAACGATCAGCTTGCTGAAGCACGAGCCATCGGCCCAGAGTCCGTGGCAGAACACGATGCTTGGTTTGCTTTGGGTAGGTGTCATTTTGCTCTCCTTGGTTGAACGTCACACATTGCGACTTCGACATCCCAGCGGCGGGAACTTCACGCACTCACCTTTTTCCTGGTTTCGACCGACGGCTGGGAAAAATACTGCCTAAGACCGAAGACCAACGCGCCGAACGGCATGTCCAGCGCGGCATAGACCGCTTCGGCTTCCGGCGCGGCATTGTCCGCCAAAATTTCAATCGCGACATTGGAATAGCCAACCGGAACTACACCCGCTTGCTGCATACGCAAGATTCCCATGTCGACTTGGGTCTGACTGAAGCCGCCGGACGCGTCGATGACCGCATAACTCTGGAACCCGTCGGCCAGCGCAGCCATGGCCGGGAAAGCGAGACAAACATCCGTGGAAATGCCCGTAACGATGAGGTTCTTGCGCCCCGTCGCTTTGACCGCGTCGACGATTCGCTTATCGTGCCAGGCGTTGACGGTGGTGCGTTCGATGGTCTGTACGCCGTGCAGAATGCCGGCGAGTTCGGGGATCAGAGGCCCCCACATTTTCTCCGTGGTCGTGGTTACGATGACGGGCACCTTGAGCGCGAGCATCGCGCGTGTGAGACCAACGATGTTGTGCTTGAGTTGAAGGGTGTCGATGTCACGAACGCCAGTATACAAACCAACCTGGTGATCTACCAGGAGCAGTACGGCGTTATTGCGAGCCAAGCCTTCAGGGCGCTGCGTTGAACCGGCGGTCATAACACTCCTCCTCGGTCCTTTGTATGCTCAAGGCTTGGCTGCGCTCTTGCAGGATTTTGCTGGTTTTGTCGTTTCTTGCCTAAACATGAGCCGCACTTACCGACCAGGAGGCGCAACTGCCTCGAAGCGCTGGGAAATGGCGGACCTTACGCTGGGAAATGCCTGGTCGTGCGATGGCGGCGCCATCTTCCGGGGCTGACGCCGACGAGCTGGTGGAAGGTGCGCGTGAACGCAGCCTGGTCATTAAACCCGGACTGAATGGCGATGTCGATGAGCGACATGCCGGTCTGGCTCAGCAGTTCTTTGGCGTGGTCAATGCGATGCTGAATCAGCCAATGGTGAGCGGAGGCGCCGAAAGAGGATTTGAATGCGCGGGCAAAATGGCTGACGGAAAGTCCGCATTCGCGGGCAATGTCGGAAAGCCGGATCCGGCCATGCATGTTTTCATGAAGAAGTTCCGACGCTCGCCGCTTCTGCCATGGGGCCAGCCCCCCCTTTGAAGGCCGAGCTGTTTTCTGGAGTACGCCGTACCGCTGGAGCAGATGCGCTCCCAGGATGAGGCTGAATTGATCGAGAGCCAGCACAGAGAGACGGTCGTTCTGCCCAAGGAAGGGAAGGATGCTTTTGGTGATCTGGGCCACAACCAGATCGTCTTCGAGCACTACCAAGCGATAGTCACTTACCCGGCCAACACCGAGGTCTTCGGCAATGTCGTCTAGTCCCTTACGAGGGACAGAATAGTGAACGTAATCGAAAGCACCGCCTGTCCAGCAACTTGGCTGGGAATCGAAATCGATGACGTTGGAGCGGAACGGGTGAACGATGGATGTAGGGATGAGCTTGTCCGATGTCCAGACCTGGTAGCTCGATGACGGCAGAGACTTGAGGGAGATCGAGACGAGCAGAGCGGGGACGGGCGATATCTTCGTGATGCGGTCAGGAAGCCCGGCCGGCGACTGGAGCCGAGTGATCGTGAAAGTCCCCGGAACACGGAACTGGGATGGAAGGGAGGAGTTTCCGTCTAGTTGAATGAATGTTGTGAAGGGAGCTTCAGGGGACGTCTGCGGAGTTTTCTTATCCCCCTGCGGCGAACCGTTTTTTTCCATCGCAAACTCCGCTGCGGAGCGACTCGATCGTGGATAGGATGACAGGTTTCGGCCAAATCGGCCAGGACCTTAGCTACGGCCCTGGCCGATTTACATGCACTTTGTGGCGCCGCGATCATTTACCCCATCAAGCATCCCATCAGGCGATCGCCTTTATGGCTTTGCGGGCAGTCATCGAGTACATGAGCCGCGTGAATCCGCTCACGATGAGGTTAACGCCCACGATGGTTCCAATGGCCCACGTTGAACTGATCGGCCAAGGCCGCCAGATCAGGTATGCCAGAAGTAACGTCACGATCCCGTCAAAGAGAATCCATCCGGAACCCGGCAAGGCACGAAACTGGAAAAACACGATAAGTCCCAGCACGCCCTCCGCCAGGAAGATCGCCGCAACCACCAAGGTGAGAGACTCCAGGGCAAGGCCGGGATGGAAGGCCAGATAGAGGCCGCCGATGACGTACGCAACGCCTACCAACGTTCGCCAAAGAAATGCTCCGGCGCCTTGGGCAGCGAAGGCGTAGGCCAAGTAGGCAAAACCGCTGAAGACGATAATCCAACCGACCAAAATGGAGATTCCGATACCCGTCGCAAACGGCAGCAACACAGCCAAAAACCCGAGCGCGATCATGACGACGGCCATGCCCATGGACATCCCGGTCGCTTCCTTGATTGTGCCTGTAATGCTTTGTGTAGCCATGTTCTCTTCTCCTTTTCTCATGTCCCGCGAAACGGAGGGCGCGTAAGCCCTCGCATTCCTGCGGCAGTTACCCGACAATTCCCAGTCGATTCGGTCCTTTCACCAATTTCCCCGCGTCGCGATCGGTGCCTCGCCTTAGTCGGTGGTGACATCTCCTGCTTGTGCGGCCCTGGCCTTCAACGCCGCGGCTTTGGTCTTGAGAATTTCAACCTTGGCTTTTGCCCGCTGCTGCGCCGCCTGGCGTTGTTCCTTGGCTTTTTCCAGCCGGGCTTGAATTTTGGAGTCGAGCTGATTGACCTTTTCCTGGAGCTTTGCTTTTCGGTCGGCACGGGCTTGGGCATGCTCGGCTTTCAGTTGCGCGAGGTCCGCTTGCATAGCAGCGGTATCTTCGTCGTCGATCGTGTCCTCTACGTCCGAGAGCGCTCGCCGGAATACAGTTCCGCCGGCCGCTTCCATGCGCGTGTCCACCGGAGTCGTCCAGTCTTCCTGAACCTCGGCAACGACCGCGAACCTGTTTGGCCGCAATTGTTTGCTCACGTCGTCAACGAAATCGCCACCCACCCGCGCATTGCTCAAATCCACTGTGCTACCCGCGACCAATCCCAGGGATGCGCCAACAGCAAGACCGACGGGCCCGCCGAGAAGGCCGATGAGGCTCCCGAGCGAAGTGCCGATCAGGGATCCGAGCGGCCCCGGATCATCGCTTTGCTTCACGGTTACGGTGCCGTCTGGGCCCTTGGCGACGACTGCATAGGCATAGAGGACGATGCTGCCCTCGCCGTCCAATTGCAGAAGTGACTGCTTCCCTTCGTACGCTTTCTTTTCCGTGTCGAAGACAACTACCAACATTCTGTCCATCGTGGTTTGCTCCTTTCAGATTTTGGTTTTTCGCTCAGCCGAGATGCACCCGTGATCAGTGCAAGGCGAGCGCCACTGGGTAAGCATTTGAAAATGCTGGAGCGAGCCTGTTGCCGGTTCGCAGTCTCTTCGCGAATTCGCGAAGTTCGCGAAAATCGATGTGAGTCTTGCGGGGCGATTCAGGGGTGGGACATGCCGAAAATGCGGATGCGGGGAGGTGCCGGACCTTTTTCCTAGCCTTTATTTCTTGAACGAGTTTCTTAAACTCGTTTCTTAAACACGTTTCTTAAACTCGCCTTAAACTCGTTTTCTAAATCTGTGAGTGGACCTGGAACAGATCCGAAACCGGTTAGCGATTTCGCCGGCCGTTTTTGCCGTTTTGGCCGCTTTCGCGCTCAATCCACTCCCGGATATATGCCGGACAATTCTCCAACTGCACGCCATTCGCTTGGCAGCGCGCCAGGTACTTCACCGCGTCCCGATCTACAAGGGTTACGTCTTTCAAATCCAAAACCAACAGGCGATCGGCTGCCTCCAAAGAGCAGACGCGTTGCAACTCTTCTAAGTGTTCTGCCTCGATTCGACCGCTCAGTGTAAAGATCACGTTGTCGTTTGCCGACCTTTGGATTCTCAGCATGGTCTTTTGTACAAGATGCTCCTGCAGAAACAGAGCAATCCAGACGCCACTTCCATGTCGATGAGAAAACCTATGTTCATCAGGGCGTTCGTCGGGGTGTTCACCAGGGGCAGAGTTCGCGACTCGCGATGAATTCGCATGTCTCTCGCGAATTCGCGAGGATTTCTCAGGGGGGAAGCCGGAGGAGCTAGGTGGCTCTGAAGCGAAACTTGTTGATCTTGAGCGAGCGGATCTTTGACTCCAGTGTAGAAGGAGGAATGCCCAGGGCGGTGGCCGCGCCCGCCGGTCCGGACACCTTACCTCGGGTTTGCGCCAGAACCGCCTCGATCGTTTCCTTTTCTTGCGCGGCAGACTTCCCGGTGGGAGGTTGGTTTCCGGAACGAGCCTGGGCGGATTCGCCGGAGATCCAACTGGGATCCACGGAGAAGGTCTCCCCTTCACAAATGATGAGCGATCGCTCGACGACGTTCTGCAGCTCGCGAATATTTCCAGGCCAGGAGTAGGTTTGCAGCAGTTCCAACGTGCTCTTCTCGATCGTGCTTATCTTCTTTCCCGCTTTTCGTGCGTAGCGGTCGATGAAGTACTGGACCAACATAGGAATGTCTTCTTCTCGCTGGCGCAGGGGAGGAGCGTCGATGGGGAAGACGTTCAGGCGATAAAACAGGTCGCTTCGAAAAGTACCGGCAGCGATGGCCGCCTGCAAATCTCGATTGGTGGCGGTAATTACGCGCACGTTCGCGTGAATCGATTGGTTTCCACCAACACGCTCGAACTCCCGCTCTTGCAGGACGCGCAGCAGCGCAATCTGTGTTTCCGCGGGAAGCTCACCAACCTCGTCGAGGAAGATGGTGCCGCCATCCGCAAGTTCGAAGCGGCCTAACCGGCGCTGCAGCGCACCCGTGAAAGCTCCCTTCTCATGGCCGAACAACTCCGAGGCGATCAATGGGGCGGGAATTGCGGCACAATTCACGCTCACAAAAGCTCGCGAGGAGCGCTGCGATCGTTTGTGGACGGCTCGAGCGAACAGTTCCTTGCCGGTACCGGTTTCACCGGTGAGGAGAACCGTGGAGTCTGTGGGGGCGACTTTGGCTACGCGAGAAAGCACCGCGTGCAGAACGGGGGAGGCGCCCACGATCTCTTCGAACATCGAGGAGCGATCGACCTCTTCCTTCAAGACCAGATTCTCTTTATAGAGCTGATCCTTCAGAATCTTGATCTGGTCGAAGGCCTTTTGCAGCCCGAGTTCGGCCCTCTTGCGGTCTTCAATATCGATACTCGATCCATACCATTTGACGATGCGGCCGTGCTCGTCACGCGCAGGGACCTTGTGGTGCAGCATCCAGCGATACTCTCCATCGGCTCGCCGGACGCGTGCTTCATGGAGGAAGATTTCCCCAGTCGCCAGCGACGCGCGCCACTTGACCAAGATTGCTTCGACGTCTTCAGGATGAATCACCACCGTCCAGCGCCAGCCTTGCAGATCCTGCAAGGGGAGACCCACGTACTTCAGCCAAGTGTCATTGAAGAAATCAAGGTAGCCGTCAGGCAGACCCGTGTGGATCAGGGCGGGAGCGGAGTCGATGACAAGCCGCAGGTCCGGGGCCTGCTCTGGCAGGCCAGAACGAGATGCGCTGGACGCCATACTGCGCATTATAGTCTTTTTGGACTCTTGCGCACCCGCATCGTGACAACGCCCGGATGGGCGGCAATTCGGAAGTTAGCCTTGGAGCGGCACGCCATCGCAAGTCGAATGTTTCGATGACAAAATGAAACTCGAAAGCCGTGCGGGTAGACGACTAGCTTGACGCCCGAACTCCTGTTGCGATAGAACTTCGCTCATTGGTTACCTCCGTCCTCTAACTGAGAGGTCGGCTCTACTCCCTCTGTGTTGGCGTATCTTGAACCCGAGGAGGGCAGGCATGATTACCGGCGCTCACATCGTGATTTATAGCAGTGACGTGGAAGCAGATCGCGCTTTTTTCCGTGACGTTCTTGGGTTTCCTTGGGTCGATGATGGCGGCGGTTGGCTCATATTTGCACTGCCGCCTTCCGAAATAGCTGTACATCCTTTAGGTGATAACCCTCCTCTCGTTTATTCGGGACATCAGTTCCTTGGCGCAACGCTCCATTTGATGTGTGACGATCTGCAATCAGTAATGAAGTCATTGAAAGCCAAAAATGTGAGTTGCACAGAGCCCGATAAGCAGCCGTGGGGAACGAGCACGACTGTTAAGCTGCCCAGTGGAGGCTGCATCGGCTTGTATCAGCCAACGCACAAGACGCCTCTTGGCCTCGGCTCAATGGAGAATTTTGGGGCGCTTCAGTAACCTGGGCACGCGGGAGCATCTTTCACAGAAATATCCAACAATTCTGTAGATCAGCGGCGTACTTTTGAGAGGGGCGATGTAGCCAGTGATCCGGGCAGAAAC
>Ga0206836_10118_pt2 | contig 20658 bp, 20 predicted proteins | sample Alteio_BWOrgCont_28_FD_152871 | JGI IMG/M metagenome (GOLD analysis project Ga0206836, IMG submission 152871) | Enriched cells from forest soil in Barre Woods Harvard Forest LTER site, Petersham, Massachusetts, United States -... | ecosystem: Environmental > Terrestrial > Soil > Temperate forest >...
GCGGCAACCCAAGTGAGAGACGGAGCCCCCAAAAGTCGCAGTCCCTGCAACGTCCCACACGGGCGTCACAACAAGCACGCGCACCAAGATCCCCCGCCGGGCAGGCGAAAAGCTTTTTTAGAAAAAAAAAGGGGTGCCGCAGGGGCACAACAAAAAAACCCCGCCGGGCAGGCGAAAAAGCTTTTTTAGAAAAAAAGGGTGCCCTACGGGCACAATAAAAAACACGCCGTAAAGGCGGTCCCCCCTAATCCTTCTCCACCAGTCCTAAATAACCAATCAACAATGACTTTGAAATTTTAAAGTTAAAATCATCTGGAACTTCACCTTTAGTAATAATATGATATATGGATTTTAAAGTTAAAATAGGTTGAAGCCCCAGAAGTTCTTTTTTAGAAAATCCTATTCTTTCAAACGACTCTATAAGCTCTTGAGGCTTTATAAATAAACGATAAACATGTAAATTTTGAGGGGTATCTTTAATAAACCACTCCACACATTTAATGGCAATAAACCAAGAAATAGGGTTTCTGTTAAAGGTATGAAAATAAATTTGCCCGCCTTTTTTTAATACCCGCGCACATTCCGTAATTATGCTGTTTACATCTTCTACGTGTTCTAGGAAATCCAGAGCACATATGGCATCAAAGGTTTCATCTTCAAACGGTAAAGAGAGGGCGTTGGCTTGAATATAGTTTACACTTTGAGTGGTGTCGTGTTTTTTAGCAACAGCAAGGGGCTCGGCGTATAAATCGACTCCTGTTACCGCAAAGTTTTGAAGGGCAAGGGCGTTGCTCAAGAACCCACCACCACACCCGAGGTCTAAAACTTTTAAAGGTTTCCCTTCACTATATTCTTCAAGTTTTTGTATGATCCATGTGTTTCGTGTGCGAGATTCGCTTCGAAGAAGGCCTAAAACTCCTTTTGAGTGATACCATAAGTCGTCTCCGAATTCTTTGTAAATAGAGTTGTTTACATCTCTTCTTTTATCAAAAAAAGGCTTCAAAAAATTCCAAAATATAATTTGATACATAAGGAACAAAATAATTGAAAAAAACTGAAAAAGAATAATTATTTTTAAAGTGTGAGATGATAAACTATTTAAAATAGGAATGGGGGAGGGAGAAAAAGAAGACCACGAAAGAAAAATGTTAATGAGAATAATAGGGTGAAACACAAATAAAAGAGCGTGAATATATTGCTCGTATTTGTTGCAGTTTTTTAAATGCTGAGCCTCATCCTTTGTAATAATAAGGCAAGATAATATAAAAAATATTCCATAAATAATCATGGTAAATATATTTATGGGCAAAAACACAACAATACTAAAACAGACCAAGGTACAAAGAGTATCCACAGGGTGACCAATGCGTTCCCACCTCGGGAGGCCCCGTTTTATATGAAAATAAAATTCATCTACTAACATGATAGATGAATGTAATATAAATAAAACAATATAAAATGTTGTAAATATATTCATAAAACCCTCATGAGGCTTCCTGCTACTGTAAGGCCTGGGCCAAAGGCTAAACTTACAACGAGAGAGCCTGGTTTTGTATGTGACCGAGAAAGATCTTCCCAAATATGGGGCAGGGTGGCGGAAGACATATTGCCATAGGAATTTAATATTTTATGACTCACAGCCACTCTGTCGTCGGAAAGTTTTAAAATTTCTGCTATGTGCTCGATGATTTTGGGGCCACCGGGATGAATGGCGAAGATGACGTCTTTTTTTTCTTCTGTAAAAGAATGTCCTGCCTGATGAAAAAGCGTGTGGAGAAATTGTTCTATATTTTCTGCAATAATAGCAGGAACATCTCGTGAGATAGTCATGGAAAATCCAAACTCAGAAAGCTTCCAAGTCATGGCCTCTTGGGATTCTGCAAAAATAACTTCATGGATTGCTAAAATTTCAAAGGCATTTTTACCGGGAGTGAGTTTATGATTTTTTTTGTCTACAACACTATAAGAAATAAATCCATCGGCGAATAAACTTTGAATCACAAACTGCTCGGGTGTATGCAGATAAGGATTAAAATGTAAAGTGCATAACTCTGTGTGAACAATATCTACTCTCTCGCCTACCGATCTAGAGGGGACAGAAGGTGAATTGGCAGCAGAAGAACTTAGAAATCCCTGCGCCATGCGTAAGGCAGGAAGAGACGCATAGCAACCCATATGATAAGCGTGGGTAACCTGGCAATTTTCCCCCCAATTTTTTTGAGAAATCAGATTTTGTGCCGCACTGGGCGATGCATATCCTGTACATGTGACATGAATAAGATGGGCCGGAGCGGTCTCGGTGTGCTTGTAGAATTGTTCAAAAACTCCCTGAGTTGCACGTGCAAAAAATGTCATTCTTTCCGAAAGAGGAGCTCCTTGAGGAGACGCCGTGATATTAAAAATTTTCATTTCCGAAAAATTAAGATGGGTAAAATCTTCAATTTCCGATCCTCTGCGCAAAATTTTATCCGGTAGACAGCTAAATCTTTGCACAATGCGTTCCATGAGCGCTGTGGTTTCTTCTAAATTTTTTGCGTGGGAGTCTGTATTTTGAAAGTGGGTTTTTGTATAGGCGTGAACATGCGCAATCCACTGGAGCGCTAACTCTTGGCGAGATTCGAAGGATGGCCGCAGGACTTTAAAATGATCAACCACGACGCCCATAACTTACACTCCAGATGAGAATTATTCCAAAATGTATAAAAATTTGCCAGTAAGATAGTTTAAATAAGGGTGAATATCGAGAGTATGCCCCGTCGCTTTTTTCAACACATCTAACCCTAAAAACTTGCGGCCGTGACGGTGCAAGTGGGAGCCGAGCCATTGCTTTAAGTTTTTAAATTGTCCCTGTTTAAAATCATCGGGGAGGTGAGGGAGATCCTTAAGGGCGGCTTCATAAAACTGAGCAGCCATAATATTTCCCAGGGTATAACCTTGAAATTGACCTCCAATAAGTCCTCCATACCAGTGTACATCTTGCATACAACCCATGGCATCACTCGGAGGACGCATGCCTAAATCTTTTTCGTAGGCCGCGTTCCAGGCCTCAGGTAAATCTTTTATGTCTAAATAGCCTTCGAGCATTTGAATTTCGAGCTCAAAGCGGATCATGACGTGTAAATTATATGAAAGTTCACAGGCATCGGTACGAATAAGGGAAGGAGCCACCTTATTGATAGCGCTGTGAAATGAAGAAAGAGAAACTCCACTCAATTGGGTAGGGAATGCAGCAACTAATTTAGGGTAAAAAAATGTCCAAAAATTCATGCTTCTGCCCACGATATTTTCCCACAAGCGAGATTGGCTTTCGTGAACACCACTCGAAGCACCATCAAAAAGGAGAGTGCCATCGAGCTCCTTGGCAATGCCCATTTCATAGAATGCATGTCCCATTTCGTGCAGCGCACTAAAAATACTTTCGCTTAAATTATGCTCCTGGTAACGCGTAGTAATACGAACATCACCATGGGCAAAGGAGATCATGAAGGGGTGGTGTGTGGTGTCCAGGCGACCGCGTGTAAAGTCGTATCCAACGGCAGCAACTAAATCTTTTGAAAATTGCTCTTGGGCAGCCAAGGGAAAAGATTGTTTAAGAAGACTGTCATCTGCTTTTTGTTTGGCAACAACTTCTTGAAGCAAAGGAACAAGTTGTTTCTTTAAGTCTCCAAATAAACCGCGTAGAGTTTGTGTGGTAAAGCCCTCATCGCTCGTGGCAATAAGAGGATCGGCAATATGGTTATATTTAAAATATTGGGCATATTGTTGAGAGAGCTCAAGGGTTTTTGCAAGATAGGGAGCAACCTTTGTAAAGGAGTTTTCTGCCCGTGCTTGAACCCAAACATCATAGCACTGTGACTGATGTGTCATAAGAGTAGACACAAAATGGGAAGGAAGTTTTGTCGCTTTTTCGTAATCGCGCCTTACGTTTGCGAGTAAGCAGGCGTCGTCGCTCGTGTGGTCAAGGCTTTTTTCAAAAGCTTGTACAGCTCCCAAAAGGTCTTCTACTTCTTTGCTGGTAAACATGTCGTGGGCTATTTTTCCGAGGGTGGCAAGTTGGCGCCCCCGCATGGCGCTTCCCTGGGGAGGCATGTGAGTAAACTGATCCCAAGCAAGGACGTTACCTGCGCGTTTGAGATCTTGAATCTCAGCTAAAATTTCGGTGAGTCTTTTATATGATTGTTGGGGTGTCATGGGATGGTATCTCCTCTGTATGGGTAGACTTTATAGTATCGCGCATTGTGGTGTCACGAATGGCAGCTTTTTGTTTTTTACGGAGATTTGAGGGGACGTCGCCAAGGTCTACGGACACAAGTTTAGAAACACCAGGCTCAGCCATAGAAATACCATAAATCGTATCCAGAACTTCCATCGTACGGCGGTTGTGTGTAATAACGACAAACTGAAAATCTCCACTGAGCGCCTCAAGAACATTGTTAAAGCGTCCTACGTTCGCTTCATCTAAAGGAGCATCGACCTCATCTAAAAAGCAAAATGGTGCGGGAGTGGTTTTAAGAAGGCTAAAAATAAGAGAGATAGCAATCAGGGCTTTTTCTCCCCCGCTAAACAGACTCATATTTTGCATTTTCTTACCGGGGAGACGCACCAGAATTTCCATACCCGTGGTGAGCAAATCAGCTTCATTTTGTAAGTGTAGTTTTCCATCTCCTCCCGGAAAAAGAACAGGGAAAAGATTTTGGAACTCTTTATTCACCTTATCAAACATTTCTTTAAATCGACCCTTTGTGGTTTCTTCTATTTCGGCAATAGAAATACGAAGTTCATTAACGGAACGTTCAATATCTCTCTTTTGTGTGACCAAAAAGTCTAGTCGGTTGTGTACGTCAGTATACTCTTCGAGGGCGCGTTCATTTACCGCTCCTAAAGCGTTGAGTAGTTGTCCTAACTCTTTAATGCGGGATTCTAAGCTTTTTACGAGTTGCGGTTGCTCTTCGCCGTGTTGAGGAAGGTCAAAGTCGTGGAGATTATATTTTTCCTTGGCATCTTTTATAGCGGTTTCTAAAATAGTTTGAAAACGTGCTTGCTCAAGTTGTTTTTCATTGACAAATTTTTGCCTTGAAGCCTGAGTATCTTTTTGAGATTTTATTTTTTGTTCTACTACACGTAGTGATTCACTGATGCGCTCTTCTTCGGAGGTTAAAAACTCGAGTTGAGCTTCTAGTTGAAGAATTTGTTTTTCATGGGCAGCAATTTCAAAATTGAGATCTTCAAATCCTCGTTTGGATTCTTCCATTTGATTTTTAAGGTCGTCAATTTTTGCAATGTGAGAGTCAATTTTTGTAAACAAGCGATTTATTTGATAAGAAATTTCTTCGTAATTACGCCGGCTATTTGCATGGCGCTCGGCAAGCACAGCCTTTGTCGATTTTTTACTTTGTATTCCTGTGACAATTTCATCTTTAAGAGCTTTTTTTTCGTCGTATTCTTGCTCAAAGTGTTGCAAGTCTTGACTGATACTATCTTGCTCGGCTTCCAGCTGCTCCATTTGGGATTGATTTTGGGCAAAGGCGCTTTGAAGCTCGGTCATTTCCGTTTGCAGTTGATGTTTTTCTTCGCTTAACCGTGCCACGGACTCATCTAAATGCTTCAATTGAAAATCAAAGTTTTCGAGCTGTCCCGTCATCTTCATGGATTCTACGGTTTCTTTATCGAGCTGCTTTTGAACTTCTTCTAAATTTTTTTCAACGGCTTGCTTTTCGCTTGTGAGCTTAAAAACACGACCTTCTTTAGTCGCCAGTACGGCCTGCCACTCTTCTTTTTGAGCTTGGACTAAGGCGACTTCTCGTTTGCGGGCCAAAAGCCCTTGGGAGGCTTCTTCTGAGGAGAAGCTTCCAAAACTTATTTCTTGCGAAGGTGTGCATACAGCTCCACGTTCACTTAAAAATAAAAAGTGTAAAAACGGAAGTGCTGCCTTTTGAGCCTGGTGCATAGACCATTCGTCTTGACAAATAAATATACGCAGAAAAAGAGTTTTAAGACCCTTCCACGAAGCTTGTTCCAGGCGATCGCCGACACAGTGCACACCACGAATTTTAAGAATATTTTGACGTGCTATTTCTTCTTCGGGAGAAATAGGAGCAATCATATCGCCGACTAAAAAGCCTACGCGGGAAATAGACATTTCTTCCATTTTATCAAAAATATTAACGCTTTCGTTAAAGTTTTCGACAAGCACGGATTGAAAAAAAGAAGGTAAGGCACGTTCGAGTACGGTTTCATCGGCGGGATGTAAAGCCACGTGCTCAAATAAGAAACCTGCAATGCGATCTCCGCACTTTTGTTTAATAGCGAGAGAACCGTCGGAAAGTCCACTATAAGAGTCTACAAGCTTAGAAAGTCCTTGGGCGTGGCTCACAATTTCAAGGTATTTTTGTTTTGCGCTGTCGCGTTCATCTCTTTCTGTTGTTAAGGTCTCATCTATGGTCTGACGTTCGTACACGAGGCGGCTTTTTTTGCCTGCGATCTCATCGAGTCCTGCAGATATTTGTTCGAGGTCCGTTGCTAATACGTTTTTATCTGCAAGCAGTTGCCCACGTGTTAAAAGTTTTGCCGCTTCGTTCTCGGTTATTTTTTGTAAATTCCCATTATATTTTGAAATAGTATTTAGGGTGGATTCACAACGAGCCCTTAAGGAGTTAAGCGTATTTTCGATAGCGCGGATTTCTGAGCGCAGTTCATCGCCACGGGAGCGCTCTACGCGCAGAGATTCTTCTGTGTCCTCGAGGCGGGCTTCGAGTGATTCAACTTCACTATCAATTTTAGCAAGTTCTTGGCCGTGGGTGCTCATTTCTTGAGCAAGAATCTCTTTACGCTCTTCTTCTCTCTTTAAGTTTTCTTGTTCTTCGCGCAGTTCGTTGCTGAGCATATCCTTTTGAATTTTACGCTCTTCTTCACGCCTTGTTTGGTGTGTGAGTCGTTCTGTGTACTTGGTGAGGGCAATTTTATGATCATCTAGCTTATTTTCTTGGCTTTTAATTTGTTGTACAAGCTCGAGTTGATTGCTCTTGAGGTCGTTGGCGTCGGTTTCCCAGGACGTGGCTTCTAAGACCTGCTTAAACTCTTCGTTTAGTTTGGAATCGATTTCTGTTGTTAATTTTTGGCAAAGTCCTCGGTAAAACCCAATATGATTTGTTAAAAGTTGAATTTCTTTTTCCCGAAGTTCGGTGCTGTAAGCGAGCTTTAATTGAGCTTTTTCTACCTGATCTTTCAGGCCTTCCTCTTGCCGAGCAAGTTCGGTTTCCATGTCTGCTAAATTAGTGAGGCGCTCGTGAGTAGACTCCAGGCGTTTTTCTGCTTCTTTACGGCGCATTTTAAAAACGGTAATGCCCGCAGTTTCTTCGATAATTTCCCGTAAGTCTTCGGGTGAAGCTTGAATGATACGATCGCGTTTATCCTGTTGAATAATCGCGTAGCTTTTTGTTCCAAGCCCAATAGATAGTAAAAAATCTACGATATCCCGTAAGCGGCAAGGCTCTCGGTTTAAGAAATATTCCCGCTCTCCAGAGCGATTAATACGTCGCCCAATAGAGATTTCGCTCATGTGCATATATTCAGCGGGACAAGAGGTACCGTCGTTTGAAAAAACAAGGGTAACCTCGGCCATACTAATTTGCTTACGGTTTTCAGAACCCGAAAAAATGATGTCCGTGGGATCGTCGGCGCGCAGGCTTCCTGCTTTTTGTTCGCCCATAACCCACCGAATGGCATCGATAATATTCGATTTTCCCGAGCCATTGGGCCCAATAACGCCTGTAATACCAGAATGGAAGAATACCGCTACTCTGTCGGCAAAACTTTTAAACCCGCTGATGTGAATGGACTTTAATTTCACTGTGCCTCTCTATTTGTGCTGCTCTCCCTTGACAAATGAGGCTACTCTGCCGGCTCTATCTTGTCAAACGGCCTAGACACCTATACAAACGAATTACCCTTTTTTGGGGAAAAGCGTGAGGTTCTCATAGTTATGCGCAACACACTCAAAATATTTATAAGATACGTACTTCACGTGTATGCGTCCGCGTATAGTAATAACCGTGAGGTTATCCATAACTATATAGGCCTTTCTCAGGTTCCGGGTCAAACCATTCTCCTCTTCGAAGATTTGGTAAAAGCCATCAAAGAAAACGAATCTGCTATTTTTAAAAATTTTTCCATTGAAGAGCTTCTGGTAAACTTGTCTAGCATGTTGGGCGTGCAAAATGAGTCCGACATTCGTGGCTTTTCTGTTTTTAAGAGTGGGGGTAGTTTTGGAAACCCTATTCATTATGAATGTTATGAGCATGAAAAGGTAGATAAAATATTTGTGAGTTATTTTGATTCTGGAAAGCCGTCTTCGAAATATCACAAGCTTCCTGGAGTCGCTAAACCCATGATGAACACGGTCTGCGTGTTCAAATATGGAGCCATTCCCTCGCTTTTTCAAAAGTAAAGAGAAGGCTCTTGATTTATTTGCAAGTGACCTTCAATTTGGATATAGTTTGTTGGTTAACCGACAAGACAAGCTCGGCTTTGATCTTCTTTGTATCGGTTTTCCGTTCTTTTAACCTTTTATTTTTGGAGAAGTTCTTTATGAACCTCAAGATAGCATCCGCCTTTGCTGCATTTGGCCTTATTCTTTCCGGCTGTACAAATAGCTGCGGAGCAAAACAAGAAGTTCCTGCTTCTGAAACACCTGCAACAGAAGCTCCTGCAACACCTGCTGCTGAAGCTCCCACTGCTCCTGCAACAGAAGCTCCTGCTACTCCTGGCGCAGAACCTGCACCTGGCGCAACTGGTATGGAACCCGCTCCTGCAACAGCTCCTGCGGCTCCTGCAGCAGCTCCCGCGGCTGCTCCTTCCGAGCCCGCAAAATAATTTCTTGACTTCGTGTCATTGCCGTAATAGAAGTGGTGACACAAATTGGCAGGGTAGCTCAGTTGGTTAGAGCGAAGGTCTCATAATCCTTAGGCCGGCGGTTCGAGTCCGCCCCTTGTCACCATCTTGCTCTTTAACATTCTTATTGTGTTGTGGCGGATGACTTCTTTTGAACATGCTCCAGATGTCTTTTCTCTTTATCCTGAGGTTTTCGTACATGCCGTGAGCTGTATGGGCCTGGGTCATGATTCCACTTCTAAAAAAATAAAAAAAATTTGGCCACTTTATTTTGCTGAATATACGCGTCTTTGTTTGCGCAATCAGCTTACTGTAGATACATGTCGTTTTTTCCCCATTGCAGCACTTTTCGGAACGCGTTTTATTGCTCTTCTGGCGGTTCGAGGGCATTGGAAAGATGTTCTGGCTCCTCAATCTGTGGAGTCCTGTGTAAAGCTTTTTTTAGAGGAATGCGGACGGCGTGGTGTAAAATCCGTAGCTTTCCCTTCTTTCAATCCCATTTTGGATGGTTATGTAAAAGACATCTTTTTAAAAAACCAGTCTATCCACAATATTAAAACTGTGTTTATATATAACTAGTACACTATAAAGTAAGTTCATTCGCTTCGTTACCGCGTCGCCTGTGTACCTTACAGTGTACAAGCAGGTTTTTCAGTTCACGTCTCATTAAAGTTTTTAAAAAGAAGGAGTGATCTATGTCCTCGGCTTTGAGCCATAAAAATGTGCACGTATTAAGCCATCCATTACTCTCCCACGGTCTTTCCGTACTGCGTTCTAAAGCAACTCCCCAAAGTGAGTTTCGCAGAGTTTTAGCTGAATTGAGTCGATTCATTGCTTACGAAAGTTCTCGGGATCTCGCTTTAAAAGCAGAACCCATTGAAACCCCCTTTGAAAAAACAGAGGGTTTTTTTATTTCAGAAGGCCTCACTATGGTTTCTATTCTGCGCTCGGGAATGGGTATGCTGGATGGGTTTTTACAGATTTTTCCCGAGGCAAATGTAGGTCATATTGGAATCTATCGCGATAAATTTTTGCACAATACCGTGGAATATTATTTTCGTGTTCCCGATGATTCTCATAATAATAAAGTTTTTTTACTCGACCCTTTACTTGCCACGGGCTCTACAGTGGCAGCTGCGGTGCGAAGATTAAAACAATATGGGTTTCGCCATATCCGTTTAAACTGTATATTGGCCTCGGAACAGGGCATCGATTTGCTTCACCATGAGCATCCTGATGTCGATATTTATTGCCTTTCGATTGAACGCGCACTTGGAGATCTCGGGTATCTTTTACCGGGTCTTGGAGATGCGGGAGATCGTCTTTATGGAACACGCCGCATATGACTGAAAAAGCAAAAACAATTATCATTTCTATTTCTGGAGGAAGTGGTTCGGGAAAAACGACTGCGGCCAAAAAACTTCAATCACTTTTATCTGCAGAGTTGTGTCAAATTTTGAGCCAAGACAACTATTACCATGATCAAAGCAAGCGCTTTCATGGGGATGGCAGTATTAATTTCGACAGCCCCCAGGCAATTGATTTTTCTCTTTTGGAAGCTCATTTAAGGCAACTTTTAAATGGTGAAACCGTTCAGGTGCCAATTTATGATTTTGTCACTCATTCTCGAATGACAAACAGCATTGAAATGATCCCGACGCCGTTTATTATTATCGATGGAACATTGGTTCTTTCTCAAGAGAATTTATATCCTTATTTTTTAGAGTCTATTTATTTGAGTGTTCCGGAAGACGTGCGTTTTGCCCGCCGGTTAAAGCGGGATGTAGAAGAACGTGGGCGCACTCCCGAAGGTGTGCGTACGGTATTTTATAAAGATGTAAAACCTATGCATGACGCATATGTCTCTCCTTCTCAGGGAAAAGCTTCATTGGTGATTACGCATGGAGATGATGTTCATGCAATGCTTGAAAAAATCAGTAAAAAATTAAAGGAGCTTGTATGACATCCCATTTATCTTTAAGCGAAAAGTCGCAAAAAGTAAGGGAGATGTTTAATAAAATTGCCCCTAAGTACGATTTTTTAAATCGTTTGTTGTCTTTTAGGCAAGATGTTCGTTGGCGCAATGCTTTGCTCGCCCATATTCCGCGTGACGCCCACGGTGTGGGTTGCGATGTCGCTTGCGGTACGGGCGACGTGACTTTTCTCATTCAAAAAAAACGTCCCCATGTAAAAATGTTGGGTGTGGATATTTCCGAGGGCATGCTTGAAGGCGCTCGTTTGCGTGCGAAGCGTACGGGAAACGAAGCGATTTCTTTTTACCATGCTTCTGCAGAAGATTTGCCTCTCGACAGCAACTCGGCGGAGTACTTAACCATTGCCTTTGGCCTACGGAATGTGGATGTACGCACTAAGGCTCTTTCCGAATTTTTTCGTGTGCTCAAGCCGGGTGGAGCTCTTCTTATTTTAGAGTTTTTTCCCGCAGACAAGGGTTGGTTATCGTTATGTTTCGATTTTTATTTTAAACGTGTCCTTCCTAAAATTGGAGGACTATTTGCGGACAAACAGGCTTATGCTTATTTACCGCAAAGTGTATCTACCATGCCTTCTTCTCCTATATTTTATGAGCTTTTACAGCAGGCAGGGTTTGAAAAGATTTCTGAACAAAAATGGCTTGCGGGAAGCACACGCCTGTTTGTTGCATACAAGAGTTGTTCTCAGTTATAATCGTTTTTTATTTTACTTAAGGAGTTTATAGCATGTTAAGAAGACCAAAATTGACTGTTGTTGGGGCTGCAGGAAACGTAGGCGCGTCGGTTGTACAATGGTGCGCTCAAAAAGAACTCGCCGATCTTGTTCTTTTAGATCTTAAGCCCAATGTTGCTCAAGGTCGTGCCCTCGATCTCGCCCAAGGAGGCGCTTTTGGAGGATTTCAAACATCTTTTATTGCTTCCGACGATCAATCTCTTATGAAAGATTCCGACGTTGTGGTTGTAACTGCAGGTGTTCCTCGTAAACCGGGCCAAACACGCGAAGAGCTTGTGGGTATTAATGCAGGAATTGTGAAATCTATCTGCGAAAATGTAAAAAAATATGCACCTCATTGTATCTTAATTGTGGTCTCTAATCCTCTCGATGCGATGTTGACTGTTGCAAAGCAGATTACAGGATTTCCTCGGGAGCGCGTTTTAGGAATGTCGGGTGTGCTCGATTCCTCTCGTTTTCGCGCTAATATTGCCCGTGCGGTGAATGCACATATTAAAGATGTTTCAGCGATTGTTTTAGGGGCTCATACAGACAAGGACATGGTGCCTATTGTTAGTACAGCCGCTGTGGGTGGAGTTCCTTTGTCAAAGCTTTTAAGTTCCTCTGCTATTGCCGATGTTGTGGCACGCACAAAACGTGGTGGTGCGGAACTCACTGAGCTTATTGGAACATCTGCTTGGACAGCTCCTGGATTTGGCGTTACGGCAATGGTGGAAAGCATTCTTTTAAACCAAGGTCGTATTTTGCCATGCTCTGTAGAGCTTCAAGGTGAATTTGGAATTCGTGATGCTTGCTTGTGTGTGCCAGTAAAGTTGACACAAAAAGGTGCAGAACAAGTGTTTGAATTTACCTTAAGCGAAGAAGAGAACTCTGCATTTAAAGCTGCTCATACAGCTTATTTAGAAGTTAAAAAAATTGCCCTGGCCAGTATTTAGGCCTATAGAGGTTTGTTGCTATGAAAAAATTTTTGTACGTGGGAGTAAGGTTTCTCCCGGTTTTATCACCCCTGCTTTTGGTGGGGTGTACGGATGCTACGGCGCCGTCGGTTCTTCCGCTAGCATCGTGTCCTGTGGCGGCGGCCAATGTTTTAAAGGTGTCCTATGATTCCCAAGAGGGCTCATATCTTATTTTTCACACGGCACCGGGTATTCCTAATCCTCTCACGCTCAAAAATTTGCAGATGGCTCAAATCCCGTCGGGCGAGTCCTCCACTTCTACGGCCCCCGCTGCAGCAGGGGCTGCGGTTCATGATTTCGCACGAATGACTTTTTCGCGCAAATCCGATGGCTGTTACCCTATTTTAGAAATGACTCAGGGCTATAAAATTGAATTAGATGCCGCTCCCGGATCGGGGGGTGGCATGCAAGCCAATAATATGAATGGTGGTGGCGGAGGAAGTTTTTGGTCCCCTTTCCTGATGGGCGCCATGATGGGAAATATGTTGTCGCGTCCGGCCCCAGCCTACTATATGCCCCCTCCTGTTACGGCGGGTGCGGGTGGCGTGGTAGGAGGAGGTGTGTCGGCAGCATCGCCGGCCGAGTTAGATAAAAAGTATGAAAACACATATAAGCAAGCACCCCCTTCTAAAAAAGGCTTCTTTTCTCGCGGAAATAGCACTTCATCTACGGCGAGTAAGCCTGCAGATAGTTCTAAAAAAAGTGGATTCTTTTCCCGTGGGAATGGCAATTCTGGTGGACAAAAAAGCGGTGGTAGTTTCTTTCGAAAAAAAAGGTAGATATTTATGTCAAATGGTCAATTTTATGCTGGTGTTGTAAGAAAAAAATATACATTATTTTGCGTTGCTCCCGATGGGGCTCGTGTAGAGTTGGTGTCGTGTTATGATGACACTGCAGCTCGGGTAGCCAAAGCGGCTTCCGAAAAAATCATGAATCTCATGGGAGATAGTTTTGAATTAGAGGAGGGCTTTGTTGTCAAAATAGAAGAGACGATGGAGTCCGCCGAAGACATACCTCTTGTAGAGCATACCCGCACCCCCTAAACTTTTTAAATTTTAAAAAGATATCGTTTTCTTCCTTGAGCCCGTTTGACAAAGTACAAAAATACAGATATGAATGTGTGGAATGCTCTTATAGAAAAAGTATAAGGAGACGCATGCAATGCGTAAGTCACAAGAATTGATCCGTTTTCCCCAATCGGTCCAGTTATTTAAATTTTGTTTGCGCGTCTTAGAGGCGAGAAAACCCAATGATCGTATTCACGATCAAGATTTGGGGTCTTTGCTCGAGTATAACCCGAGCGATACCAGTCACTGGAAGCGCGGTAAAAAATCTATTCGCAATCTTCAAACCCTTGAAACCCTCTCTCAAAGTCTTGAGGTGGATTTCGAAATCCTCCAAGATTTAGTAGAAGCAACAAGTGATTTAGATGAAGCGTGGAGCGATTTTTTAGATGCGGAAGAGGAGCGTCGACTGCATGCCCTCCCGGTGGAGGCAAAGCTCGAGCGACAAAGACGTCGCCAACTGGTAGAGAATATGGCAAACCATCTTCTTTCCGCGGGTTCTATTCAAAGCCTTCCTGTACACATCTCCGAAATCACTCCCCTCTTCCCCTTTATTCAATTCATTGCAACCGAAGTTCCCGATCGGTTGGCGCGTAGCTCCCGTATTAAGCCGGGATTTTATGCGATTCGTTACCGCAAGGGCGAAGTTCGTCCCCACGTTCGTTTGGCAATTGTGCGTGAAATTGCACGTATCGTTCTTCTTTCAGAACGCGAGCAGTTTAAGATGGAACCCCTCAACGAAAATCTATTGTTTGCAGAAATGATGGAATTTGTGAGCGCTCTTCTTGTACCTCGCAACAGTTTTCTTGCTGAGCTTGATAAAATTTCTCCCCAATTGGATGTCGTTCGTGTATTATCTCGGTATTTCTGGGTTCCCCGTTCCCTTGTTCGTACACGACTTTCTTCCTTGTTAATGGAAAAAGCCACTTCCGCCGTATTTGAGCCCGAGGCTATGGTATTGCGTCCGGAATATTTTCAACAAGACGGCTCCGAACTCACTTCCCGTATCTAAACTATCCAGGAGCTAGACCTGTTCTATGACAAAAAAAGTAAATAAACGTGAATTAGATGATCTTGATGATGACGTATTTGAAGAAGAAGATGATGAAGATTTGTCTTCAGGCCCCCTGTTCGATCCTGTTTCGGGCATGCCTATTGAGGGGGAAAAACCACGTACTTTTTCACGTAAAGAAGCCATCGATATACTACAAACTACCCGCGATTTCTCGGGACTCGATTTTCGGAAGGCAAATTTAGCGAAGCTCGACTTTTCTAATTGTAATTTTCAGACATCGAATTTGTCGTATGCAAATTTTAAAGATTCCAATTTGGAAGGCTGTAATTTTGCGAATTGCAGTTTGTGGAACGCTAACTTGGAAGGTGTCAACCTTACTCGTGCAAATTTAGAAGATGCTGATTTAGACTATACTAAATTGCGTGGTGCATGCCTTTTTCGGGCAAATGTTCGTCGTGCAACTCTTCCTACCGACCTTATTCCCCGCGATGAAATTATGCGTTCTGTTAATGAAGGCACTCGCATTAGTCGCTGATTTGCTGGTAATTTTCGACGAAAGGATTTGCTTGTATGATGTCTTCGCTTATCGATATTTTTCACTTGCTCTTAAGCGATCCTGTACGGTTGATTCAAGTCGTGGGCTTAATTGGCCTTATTGCCATTGTCTTTGCAGAAACAGGGCTTTTAGTAGGATTTTTTCTACCAGGTGACTCTTTATTGATTACGGCAGGACTTTTTGCGGCACGGGGAGATTTAAACCTCTATGTACTTCTTATTTCTTTGATTATTGCCGCTATTGTGGGCGATACTGTCGGGTTTTTTATTGGGCGTTTTTTAGGAACATCTCTTTATGCCAAAGAGGACTCCTTCTTTTTTCGAAAAAAACATATTGCTGCAGCCCATGCTTTTTACGAAAAACACGGCGGAAAAACCATTATTTTTGCCCGATTTATTCCTATTATAAGAACATTTGCTCCCACTGTGGCAGGTGCCGCACAAATGGACTACAAACGTTTTTTTCTTTTTAATGTTTTTGGTGGACTGCTCTGGGTTGTGTCTCTTATTCTCGCTGGTTTTTATTTAGGAAGTGTATTTGGAGACACGATTGATAAGTACATTCATGTGCTTATTATTGGGGTTATCTTTTTATCCTTTTTACCACTTCTTATCAAATGGCTTCAAGTAAAGTATTGCTCTGGTCGTTCTTGAGTGAGCTTTCAGAAACATGTATCTCCTTCGTTGCCCCTTCGATTCAATCCTCCTTACGTATAAGGAATACGCGCGTCGGATCTCACTCGGGTCGCCTCGGATCTACGTGTTTCTGGATGCTCACTTCTTAAGGATATTCTTATTATGATTGACGAAGAATTTAGCCGTCTTTTTCCTACGGCAAGCCCCTTATTTCTTGAAATTATTTTTCCCATCGTATTTTTTGGAACCCTCATGGCCATTGCCTGGGTGGTTTTGTTTTTATTTTCCCGCTATGTCCAACACCGCATCGAGCGCTGGCAGCACCAGCTCAAGCAGAAGGGAAGCGGCCCTCAAAGTATTCGTGAGATTACGAAATATTTTTTTGTGCACTACGGAGTATTATTTATAAAAAGTACGCGTTACTTTCGCGTTGTGCTTTTGGTCTATCTGATTCTATTTTTATTCAGTAATTCTTTGGATATATTTTCACGCCATTTAATGAACTCGAATGTAAAGGTGACGTTAGGTGGCTTCTCCACGTCTCAAACGCTTGGTTATTATCTCGTAAAATCTATTACTTTTTTAAATGCAGCATGCGATTTTTTATGGTTTGTATTTTTTACCGTTTTGGTTGCGGTTTGGGTGCTTCACATCTTTCAAATAAATATTGAACTTATTATTGATAGATACGATCATAAAAATAAAACTACGGTTCAAAATATGCGCGTCAGTGCACGCAAGCATACCTTACGGGTACTTTTGGGGAATGGAGTGCGTCTTTTGGTTTTTACAGTGGCTACTTTTATGATCATTCAAAAAATGGGCGTAAATATTGCCGCATTGCTAGCAACAGCAGGATTGGCATCGGTTGCTATTGGTTTGGGTGCACAATCTATGGTGCGCGATGTGATATCTGGCTTTTTTATATTATTTGAAGATCAGTTTGCCGTAGGAGATTTTGTCGAAATTGGACTTTTTGCCGGAGTTGTCGAAAAGTTTAGCTTTCGCTCGGTTAGGCTGCGGAGCAGTGAAGGAAGTATAGTGGTTATTCCCAATGGGAGTATTCAAAATGTGCGAAATTTTACAACAGATTGGGCCCGTGTCGACTTTCGCCTCCTTTTGCCTTTATTTGTAAATATGAAGGAAGTAGCGGCGTTAATTCATGAAGAATCAGACAAAATGTATAAAGATTATAGCACTGATATTATTGCCGCTCCCGATGTGCGGCCTATGGATAAAATTACTGAACTAGATAACCGTACATCAGCCGTGCGTTTTCATGTGTTTTTTAAGACCAAAAATGCAACGGCGAAGTCGAAGGTCGAAATGGAATTTAACCGGCGGATGCTCGAGCGTTTGGATAAAGAGGGACACTTACCAAGCAGGGACAGCACCTGGAAATAGTTCTTGGGAAATCTTTAAGATTTCGGGCGAATTCATAACAGCTTTAAGTTCTTGAAATTCCTTTTTTTGTGCATCTACTGTGCGTACAACAATAATATTAATATATGGTTTTGCTGTGGCAGGATTTTCGAGGGCGAGCGCGTCTTTAGGTTCAAATCCTGCATTTTTAACAAAGTCATTATTAATAGCAGCAATGTCTGCGTCGTATTTTACCACCCGTGCAATTTGTGATGCATCCATAGGAGTGATTTTTAGTTTTTTTGGATTAGAAGTGATGTCTTGGGGAGTAGGAGTTTCGCCCACGCCAGGCTTTAAAGTAATGAGCTTTGTGTGTGATAACAAAATAAGAGCGCGTCCTTGATTACTGGGATCATTAGGAATTGCAACAACAGCTCCTTCTTTCAGGTCCTTCATATTTTTTATCTTGGCGGAGTATATTCCCATAGGGTAAATAAACGTATTTCCCACAACAGTTAACTTATAATTTCTTTTTTTAATAGCGATATCTAAAAACGAATAGGTTTGAAAAATATTCGCATCAATGTCCCCGGCGTTGAGGGCTTCATTAGGCTGTAGATAGTCTGTGAAAGATTTAATTTCGAGGTCGAGATTATATTTCTTTTTCGCTAATTCTTTAGCGACTTTCATAATATCTACTTGAGGACCAGCCGTAATACCTACTTTTAAAGAAGCAGCAAAGGCGCTTAAAGAAAGGCCTGTTGTAAAGAGGGTTGTAACAAGAATCTTTGAAAAATGCTGAAATGACATAGAAAACTCCTTAAAGTAAAAAAAAATGAACACCTAAACTAGGACATGTCCTCTATTCGGCTGAGACGAGGAAAAACAAGGAAAAATTGACGCGCGTATTCCTTCTACGTAAGGAGATTTTTCCGCAGTTTTGACGAAGTATCAGTCGAATAGAGGGCATGTCCTAAACTTGTTTGAGGTGGCGAGATAAGTATTTGGTAATTCTGTCCCCTAAAAATTGCAATCCGAGTACCAAACAGACCAAAACTCCCAAGGCTTCAAGCATCACAAGAGTATCGAACTGGTAGTATCCATATTGAATAGCGGTGCTTCCGAGGCCACTGCCTCCTACTGCTCCTGCCATGGCCGAGTATTCTACGAGGCTCACCATAAGAATTGTGATGGCGTTGGAGATGCCGGGAATAGCTTCACGCAGCAATACTTTGCGAATAATTTGCCAGGGCGAAAATCCCATGGCCAATGCGGCTTCTAAAACCCCACCATCAACCGAAGCTAATTTGCCTTCGACGACACGGGCAAAAAAGGGAATAGCGGCAATAGATAGAGGAACAATAGCAGCAGCAGTACCAATAGAAGAACCCACGACAAAGCGTGTAAGAGGAATAAGGGCAACCATAAGTATAACGAAGGGAACAGAGCGTCCGAGGGTTACAATGGCGCTTAAAATACGGTGAAGAAAGGCATTTTCTAAAAAACGCCCCTTAGCACTTACAGTTAAGAGTACGGCAATGGGAAGTCCAAAGGAAATTGCGACGCAGGCCGCAACAAGGACCATAAAAAAGGTTGCGCCCGTAGAAGAGAGCATCATGGCAAAGTTATCGTTAAGCAACATGTCTAATATCCTGTACCTTTCCTTGTTCGAGGGTGCACACACGGTGACAGATGGCTTTTACCACATCGGGCTCATGGGTAATAAGCACGATAGTCACTCCATATTTATGGTTGATCTGTTTCAGAATATTTAAAATGGAAGTTGTCGTGGCAGGGTCGAGGGCCGACGTCGCTTCATCGCATAAAATAATTTCAGGATTTGTGGCAAGTGCTCGTGCAATCGCTACCCGTTGTTTTTGTCCCCCGCTCAATTCACTGGGGTAGTGGTTGGCAAAGGGGAGCATGTCCATTTCTGTGAGAAGAGTATGGACCCGCTCTTTAATTTCTTTTTTTCCTAGGCCAGCCACTTCAAGGGGGAGGGCCACGTTTTTATACACGGATGCCGAGGACAGCAGATTAAAATGCTGAAATATCATTCCAATACGGCGGCGCATATGGCGTAATTTTTGAGGGGAAAGGTTTAAAAGGGATACACCACTTAATGTCACGTCTCCCGCTGTAGGGGTTTCGAGCAAATTGAGACAGCGGAGCAATGTGCTTTTTCCGGCGCCACTTTTTCCAATAATTCCAAATATTTCTCCAGGAGCTACGCTAAAGGAGATGTCCTTGAGGGCGTGGACGGTTTGTCCTTTTTTTGTATAAATTTTTTCGAGATTGCTCACCGTAATCATAGAGCGTATTTTTCCTTACTTCTATATACTGTGCAATGCACAGACGTTCAAAAAACAAATAAAAATGTATGTAAAAATGATATTGCGGGTGTTATGTTTTAACAACAACGCATTGGTAAAGTATAAAGTTTTGAACAACAACAAGATTGTGTAAGGCTGGGGGAGATATGGGGAGAATAAAATAAAGAAATCATACAAGAACCCTGCGCTTTAGCTGTTAAAAAAACAAAGTGCCCGCAAGCTGAGAATCAAATCGGCACTATAGACGCACCACCCTAGCATGCCAAAAATGGGCTGTCTAGTATTTTTTGTTGCGTTCGGCAGTTCTTTTTGAAATGCTGCAGAGGAGCTTCCCTTTGCAAAAAGACTTCCCATGGATGATTAAAGGACTCAAAAAATGTTTAGTTGTTGTTTTGGAGCTCGTCGATCTCCTAGCCAAACGCCTATTTTGAGAGATAGCCGTGCCTCTCTCAAAAATCCTTCGTTATCTGCAGAGCCTCATGAGTCACAAGAAACATCTTCTTATTTTTCACATAGCCCTGTCTTAATAAAAGAAAAATGCGACGTCATAAATTCTGAAGGAAAAAAAACAACGATTGTTAAAGTTTGCACAAATGATGATGCAAAAGTAGTAATTGGGTGTTATGAAAAGGGAGTTAAAAAACAACAGATTGATATTGATAATCCCAGGAATAAGATCAGTTTTAAAACCGTTCGCTTTACGCTTTCTTATCCGGCCGGTATCTGTAAAAAAGTACCTCTCAAGCAAAAAGATCCTGACAAGCTTTTTCAGGAAGCGAAAGATATTTATCAACGGTATTCAAAAATTGATACAGATCATATTCTCTGTGTAGAACGACCGATAATGAGCAGAAAAACGAATATGGTGGCTTTGATTACACCTTTTTGGGATCCAGATAAGGGGTATTTTGATGGTATTACTCTATTAAAGAAAGGGTATAATATACCACTCTCTGAGCATTCTGAATTATATAGTATTATTGCTAAATATATGTTGTTAAATACTGATTTTTATCTGATTGATTTTAAGGCGGATAATTTATTTTATTATGTTGATAGAGGGAACGTTAAATTTTATAAAGTCATTGACTTTGAATGCTACTATGCCTCTTTGCATGGCCAAT
>Ga0206836_10120_pt1 | contig 20545 bp, 21 predicted proteins | sample Alteio_BWOrgCont_28_FD_152871 | JGI IMG/M metagenome (GOLD analysis project Ga0206836, IMG submission 152871) | Enriched cells from forest soil in Barre Woods Harvard Forest LTER site, Petersham, Massachusetts, United States -... | ecosystem: Environmental > Terrestrial > Soil > Temperate forest >...
ATGATTTTTTTCACTCCAAATATATTTTGAACAGCCTTTTCTGCAGCTATTTTTTGAAATTCCCATTCCACATTTCCCGTAAGGGTTAAATTGCTATTTTCAACTTCAACTTGAATTTTTTTCTCTGGAACAAGCAAATCCCATTCAAGCTGCCTTGCAGCAACTTCTGCAATATCTGTATCGTTTCTTTTATGAATATAGGGAATATCAATTTCAAGCTCGTTTGCAATGCCTCTCACCCCTGCTATTTTTTTTACGGCCTTGTCCACAGCAATTTTTTCAGCCCAACTACTCACTGAATTAGTCAAAGTGACAATCCCATTTTTTACGGAGACTCCAATATTTGTCGATACTATATTCGGAGTATATGAGAGCTCTTCCACAATATTTTTTTGTAATTGGATATCGGAAATAGACATATGCCACTCCCTTCTTTGTAATTTATGGAACTACAATATAGTTCTCAACCAAACTCACGCCTGGCGCCATCCATGCCGCCTTTTCTGCCTCTTCTCGGAGAAGCCACGAACCCACATTACCCCTCAAAATCACTTTATTACCCTGTGTTTCAACTTTAATTTTACTTGCTTCAATGTGAGCTTTTCTTTCTAAAGACTTCTCAATATCCTCTTTTATTTGTTTGTTAGAAACCAAAGGAGCAACCTCTATCCGGTTAATAATTTTTTTTACTCCAAATATATTTTCAACCGCTTCTTCGGCTGCTCTTTTTTGAAATGCCCATTCCACCTTACCCGTTAGAGTTAAAACTCCTTTTTCGACTTCGATTTGAATTTTTTTATCGGGCACAGCAACATCCCATTCTAATTGCCTCACAGCAACTTCAACAATATCCGTATCGTTTCTCTTATGAAGAGAGGGGATATCGATTTCGAGCTCGTTTGCAATACCCTTCACCCCCGCAATTTTTTTTATCGCATTATCAACAGCAATTTTTTCGGTCCAGCTATTTACAGTATTTGTTAAAGTCACAATACCGTTTTTTACAGAAATTCCGATATTTTTTGCGTTTATATCCGACAAATATGCCAATTCATCAACAATATTTTTATGCAATTGCACATCTGAAATAGTCATACAAACCTCCAGAATCCACTATTCATTTTTTATTTTAAGCATTTTTTTAAAAAGAAAGATTATTTATATCCACGCAGCTGCACCAGCTAAAACCGGTGCAGTCATTGTATGTTACAAAAACTATTTTGTCAATACATAAAGCTAACTAACCAGCTATAAGTATTAATAATTTTTAAAAAATAAGGTGATTTCTTGCTTGTTATTATAAAGATGACGAGCAGCGATGAAAGAGCATTTCTGTTTTTCAAATGCTTGCAAAATATATTTTAATTCAGACTCAAAATCTTGAATATGATGTATCTTAAAGGTGTGTATGATAATTCCTTTTTTACTGAGATACGGAGCTTTTTGACTACAGATTTCGGCAGATAAATGGGCCGGTCCATTTAAATCGCAAAATATAGAATCAAAAACTTCTTTTACTTTAAATTCCCGAGCATCCATTTTATAAAAATGTACCAGTGGATTATGAGCAATTTCACCTTCTAAATCAGCCTTATCCACCGCCCAAACTTCATTTTTTCGATAAGCAAGCTCATGAGTAATTCCACCAGGAGCTGCGCCCAATTCTAACCATTTTTTGGGGGTAATAGCGTCAACGTTTTTAAGCTTTAAAAACTCAATAGCCTCGACAAGTTTTGCCGCTGCGCGGCTTGCTATATTGGAGCTTGAAACACCTACGTAATGTCGTCCGCCTCCAAAAACACTCCCTGCTACATTTAAAGGACAAATTCCTGCCCAAATGCATTTATCAGAAATAGTGACAATAAGAACCTTATGATGACTTGGCTGAGCACTGGGATTTTTCGTCCATTCTTGAATCGCTTTTTCTGACGAAAAACGGCTCATATTTTCTTTTAAAATTTGAAGCAATCGTCCTCTTAGGTTAGACGCCAAACTTTGTTTTTTTCTATCTATGGAAAAAACAATAATATTATGAAATTCCATTTTATCGAATTTTTTAGAGACCCCTTGGGCACATTTTTCGATAAATCCTTTTTCTGTACTATTGGTCGGCCACATATACTCTACAGGCACCCAGTAGCGTGAAAAAATAGACTGAGAAAGAAACTGAGGGCTAGGAGGAGAAGGGAATTTAACCGTATAAAAATGATTTCCGATAGATTTAATATCGTCATCATTCACAATATTTAAACGTGCTTTCCATACGGGAAAAAAAATCTTTTGCAACGTGCGCAATCCAATAGGTACTATCTGACATAAATGACCTTTTTTATTCTGTGAAGTTGATTTCTTTTTGATGCGTTTCTTTCATGCCCAAAAGGGGCAACGAAGCAATAGTAAAAATAAAGAGCGCGGCAACACACGCACCCCAGAGCATACTTTGAAAGAGGTTTGAGAGAAAAGGGACGAGAATATTAATAAAAATAAGAGAGCTTCGTGCAAAACAAGAAACAAAAGAACAGGCCGTTGCTCTTTGATTTGTACCAAAGGATTCAGCAATAAATGTCATAAAAATACCAGGATATCCGCAGGCAAAACCCATTAAAAATAGTACCGCATAAAATGCCTCAATAGATAAAAGAGGCCCTGCGGTAAAAATAGAGAGCGCGACGAGCATGAGAATAAAGGCAAGAAAAATAGACTTTTTAGCACTGGAAATTTTAATAGCAATTAATGGAAAAGCAAATGTACCAAACAAAGACCCCACAAAATACAATGCCAATGCATAAGACTGGTTTGGCTCTTCGGGAAGACCGACAGAACGTGCAATTTCCGGTGCAAAATTAACAAAAAAGGCCATAAACCAAAAAGGAACAACACCAAGGGTTAAAAACAAAATACGCTTGAGTGAATTTGTTTTAAAAAATAAATGAGCTAAACTGCCACGTACCACCTGGGTTTGTTCTTTAAGGTTGTTAAAAATAACAGAATCTGCGTAGGCAAAACGAAAGATAAGCAATAATAGGCCTGCAACACCACCCACCACAAACATCGTTTGCCAGCTAAAGGCAGAACCAATAAATGTGGCCAGAATTCCGCCGACAACACCAAAAAAATACACCATCCCCGAAGCTAAGCTCCGTTTTTTAGCGGATGTGATTTCAGACAAAAGAGTGATAGAGGCGCCAAGCTCTGCGGCCAAGCCCACACCTGCAAAAAAACGTACCGTCGCAAAACTATTTACGGTTTGCGTGTAGACATTTAAAAGTGTGGCGACGGAGTAAATAAAAATCCCCATGCGAATAGAGGACATACGGCCAATTTTATCGCCCCACACACCAAAAGTGAGACCGCCCACCAAAATTCCTAAGGCCTGAATATTGAATAGAAATGCACTTGTTTCCATATACTGCTCGGGCGGTACTCCCAAATGCTGTAAAATGGGGACACGAGCAGCAGCAAAAATGGTGAGATCGTAGAAATCGACCATGTAACCAAGGGCAAGCATGATTAAAATAAAGGGGTACGAGCGAGTCGATACGGAAGATTGGGACATTTTAAAAATCTCCTGCCAAAAAACCAGAACTCCGCAGGAACCATACCCCCTTCACCTGACCCAAGCAAGGCAATACTTGGTCAAATTGATCTCATATCTCCAATATTCATTTTGAATACTCTATTAAATTGAGACTTTTTTTTTGCTTCCAATATTTTTTCATTAGAATTTGGTCTCGGCAAATACTTTTTCAAAAGATCATTGATGTCTTTATTTCCTATCTCTATAGCAGCAACATAAATGTCTTGCAGAGAAGCATCTGTAGATTCAAAGTCCTTTGCAAAATCAGATATCAAAAAGAACTTAACGAGCTCAAATACGCCACTAGATACAGCGGCATGCAATACAAGAAGGCGGTCATTTTTATCTATATTTATTATTGATTCAAAAGTGAATCTTGAATATATTTTTTCAACAAAAAAAGAATAGTTACCATGTTTAATAGCATCTAAAAAAATCTGAACAACCCTATTTTGTATTGGAATTTCTTTAAAAAAATCGGGGATATCTGAAAACATATGAAACACTTTACTATTGCCGCGTTTTACAAGAGCGCAGAAGATGTCAGCACGTTGATTAGAGTCTAAACCAAAAAAATGGTTTGTCATTGAATAATTCCATAAAAAATAAAACAACTTCGTTATTTTCTTTTTCTGCGGCAGAATTTAAAATATTAAATATAACAACTGCATCTGAACCTTCTCTCAATTTTGATTTAAATTCAGGTAAATTAACCAAATATTTAATAATATGTATTTTATTACTGCGAATGGCTGCTATTAAAACAAGCTCCCATCCGTGCATCTCTAAAATTTGCGACTGTGAATTTTGAAATCTATTTATAAAAATCTTTAAATTTTCAATATCATCAGCACCCGCAGCAATTTCTAAAATTTCTCTCATCTCAAGTATATCGGGATTACCAAGCTCAAAAAAACGATCTAAATTATTTACAATAAATACATGACTACCAATCATAGCCTGGCTTTTTAATGCTAACTTCACAATATCAAAATGTTTTATATATCCTTCTTCTATGGATTTTTTTATATCTTCAAAATCGCACATTAATGTTGAAACAACATATTCATATCCACCTTTTAATGATGCCATAAAAAGACAAGTTTTTTGATAAAAATTAAATTCGAAACTTAAAGTTGAATAACAATGTACAAAAACAGCAGATTCACAATTCTGTGCTGCACATTCTAAAATCTTCATCCTATCTTTGATCTGAACACCTGTCATTTCGCCAAAATTACCGTTCAAAGTTTCATTACATTTTAAATATTTTTCCAATAAAATTTTTACTATATCTAAATTCGAACGACGCAATGCAACAAGTAAAACATCAAACAATATTTCAATAATTGAATTATCAAATAATATCATATCTTCTACATCTTCTGATAAAAACCTGCGAAAAAACCACCGTATTATTAACGCAAACGGCTGCTTTTAAAATAAGATTTGGTACTTTAAAGCGAAATGGAGCTATGTCAAATTCTTGAACTTTCTGAACAATCATTGCAAGTTTATTGAGACTATTCTCTGGTATATCCTCAATAGACACAGACATTATCGAAGAAATTTCAGCAGATGCCTGTGTAATAAAAAATGTAATAAGCTCTTTACGAGTAAATGTTTTTTCTTTTTCGAGATCAGTAAATTCATTTACAGTATGCATCTGCGATACATTTGTGCTCGCCTCAAACATCGAATTTTGAGGGGGCAATACAATACTTTTGGGGGGGTTTGATTTTATGGCTTGGAGTTCGGTCTCTTCAGATGAAGAAATTTTTATAGGAACTTGCGTAACAAAAAATTCTACAAGGTCTTTACGAGTAAATGTTTTTTCTTTTTCGAGATCAGTAATTTCATTTACAGTATGCATCTGCGATACATTTGTTCTCGGCTCAAACATCGAATTTTGAAGGGGCAATACAATACTTTTGGAAGGGTTTGATTTTATGGCTTGGAGTTCGGTCTCTTCAAAACCCGCCTTTTGAAAAGGGCGTGAAGTGGATGGTGCTAACTGAAATGACGAAAACATATTGACTCCATATTTTTTATAAAAAATCATATAGATATAAAAAATACTCCATATCTACGCACACTATTCATATTTTTTATTTACAAGTCAACAAAATTTTTCAACCTAACGAATATTATACAGAGCCTCTATCCGCTCTTTGTGAGCTTCCAAAAACTTGTAGATCCGAGGCACGCACATAAAACTTACGCGATTTTTTCTTGATTATTTTTTTCACGCCAAAGGTCAAGTGTATTCTGTAAATTTAACCAAAACTCTGGAGTTGTTCCAAATACCCGCGAAAACCCTAATGCTGCTCTTGCTGTAATCGCCGTGTGTCCATTACAAATTTTATTAATTGTTTTCACATCCATATCGAGTTTTTTCGCAAGCGCCGATTGAGTCATCTTCAAAGGAGTTAAAAATTCTTCTTGTAAAATTTCCCCAGGAGACACGGGCTCTGCAATAATATTCCAACCCGTTTCAGGCATATCAATGATAGTCTGTGATTTTGACTTCGTAGGCATTGCCATCCCTCCAAATAAAAATAATTCTCCATTGATCATTAATACTTATAGAATAAAACCCAGATAAATTCCCATAAAGTGGATGAAGTCGATTTCCTGGTGGTATTTTTAAATCCACTATTCTATGGGCAGCATGAATTATCTGTAATTTTCGTCGCGCAATCTGAGCGACAGAGGCCCATCCCTCTTTTCTACTCACTTTATCTGCCAGAAAGAGATCCCGGGTATTTTCGCAAGAAAAAGACTGAATCACAATCAACTCCTATATACACTATAGATGTATACACCTATAGTGTATACATTGTCAATACCTATTATAATTTTTAAGAAAATTCAATTGGTTATTAAAAGCCTCTATCCGCTCTTTGTGAGCTTCCAAAAACTTGTAGATCCGACGAGATGCAAGTTTTTGGAAGCTCACCTTTTATAAAAAGATTTCTTCACCACACGCGCCTCTCTTTTCTCACCCCGGATATCAATAAAAATCTGCGTGCCAAGTGCAGAGTAATCTGCATCCACATAAGCCAACCCAATGTTTTTAGATAAAGAAGGGGCCGGAGATCCACTTGTCACCACTCCCATAGGAGCACTGCTTTCTATATTGCGATACACAAAATATCCATGCCGGCCAATCGCTTTATCGCACATTTCAAATCCCACAAGACGCCGCGAAAGGCCCTTTGCCTGTTGCGCTATAAGCGCTTCTTTCCCTATAAAATCACCCTTATCGAACTTTAATATCCATCCTAACCCGCACTCTAAGGCCGTGCTGGTTTGGTCCATATCGTTTCCATACAACAAATAACCTGCTTCTAAACGAAGCGTATCTCGGGCACCAAGTCCGCAGGGTTTTACCCCCAAGTCCGCACCCGCATGCAACAAACCACGCCACACCTGAGCCGCCGTAGACGCAGGGATATAAAGCTCATAACCACGCTCACCGGTGTATCCTGTACGCGCAATAATGCTGGGTATTCCTAAAACCTTTCCTTCGGCAAATCCGTAATACGGTATGCCATCCATTTTAATATCCACCACGCGCGCCACAAGAGCATCGCTATGGGGCCCTTGAACAGCGATTTGAGCATATTCTTCGCTAATATCTTCGAGTATGACTCCGTGAGTAGGAAGGTGATCTTGAAGCCAAATAAAATCTTTTTGCACGTTACTGGCGTTTACACACACCAAATACTGCTCGTAACCGCGTTTATAAATAATAATATCATCTACAATCGTGCCATTCTCATAACAAAATGCATTGTATTGGGCTTGTCCTATACTCATTTTAGAGACATCGTTAATCGTCATTTTTTGCAAAAATTCCAGGGATTTTCGACCTTCAATATGCAATTCGCCCATATGACTGACATCAAATAATCCCACACTTTTACGCACGGTATGGTGCTCCGCAACCACCCCTTCATACTGCACAGGCATATTCCACCCAGCAAAGGCCACCATGCGCCCCCCTAAAGCAACATGCTCATGGAAAAGAGGCGTATTTTTGAGATCCGAATTATTGCTGGACATACCACGCCTCCCTTGAACAAGCTCCAAATATTACCCCTAAAGAAGCACAAACCGCAGTAGGAACTCTTAAAATATGAGGCCCCAAAGATACGGGCACCATATGAGGAATAGCACAAATGGCATCGCGCTCTTCTTTTGAAAAGCTTGCTTCGGGGCCAATAAAAATGCTGATTTTTTCGTCGAATAAAGGGGGATTTTTTTGCAAGACTTCTAGCAAATGTAAACTTCTACCAACAGAATGAGGATCCTGTGAATTTTCGACCCGAGACAATTCTTCATCGCAAAAAAACAGGCGTTCTTTAGAATTTAATGACCCATAATGCGCCATAAAAGACTGAAACTCTTCGTAATAAAACAGCTTTGCACAAAAAGGAATTTTACTAATACGCACGGCTTCTTGGCTCAGTTTTTGATATTTATCGAGCTTAACATGCCCGCGATGTGCACACTTTTGGGTTTTTATAATGTGAATAGCATCTACACCCATCTCCGATGCATCGGAAACAATTTGTTCCAGAGTTGTGAGCTTTGTAAGGCCAACATAAAGCTCTACCGTAGGCCGCGCGCGGCGGAAAGAAAAAATTTCATCCAACACCACTCGACCACTTTTTTTATCGAGGGACACTATTTTGCCACGGGCTTTTACACCTTCGCAGTTGGTTAACCAAACCTCTTCGCCCACATGCAAACGCAGCACATTAAAAGCAAAATGGTGCTCGTCGGGGGGCAAATGCATAACTTCCCCAACAACATATGATGCACTCGGTTCAGGAACGATAAAAGTCCACATTTGTTTTGAATAAGTCATATTAAAATCTTAGAGTAAAGCAGTGGAAAGAAGAGAGGGGGCTTTCTGGCAAAAGGCGATTTTTTTCATCTTCTGTAGATAACGAAAAAAACTCCACATCCACGCACCACTCATAAAACGTCACGGCCATTCCTATCACAAAACGCCATTCATCATCAAAGCGGCAATCAAAATGACTTTTACACAGAGCATCTAAAGACGCTATCGCCTGCAAGATAGATGCGTGCGATTCTTCTGAAATAAAAGTTTGAGATTGAAGAGTGCAGAGTGATTGGCCTAAAACAAGAATTTGCTCTGCAATAGATTCATCAAAAGATGCAAGAGGTGCTAAGTTACGAGACGAATATGCACAATAAGACTGCAAAGTTTTTTGAAGAACATAAAAATAAGACACGCCTTACCCACTTATTGTTGTGTACATCACTCCCGTGACCGTCGGAATAGGGCCCAGGGTAAGTCCAGAGACCTCTTCGGGTTTTTCAGGACGTAAGACGTCTTTTTTATCATCAAAAACAAGCTTAATATACTTATTTTTAGAATCCTTATCGGAGGCAATGGCAGCCTCAACCTTTTTTTTAGGCACAATATAAGCACTTTTTCCCTGACCTAGCTCGAGCACCATAGCGCCACAACGCACTGCCGAACCCGGCAATGAAGAGGGCAGTACAAAAACCACTTTAGATCCATCTTCTTTATGCGGCGCTTGAGCAACAGAGCTTAACTGAAATACATCGGAGTAAGGCGCCCTTAGTAAAATCTCTAAGGTTCCTTCGGGAAATACCGTGCTTCCCTGGGAACGAAAAACCTGTTGCCAACTATTTTTTGCCGAAACATTATCAATTCCAGAGCAGGAACTTTCTACATAATTTGAAAAAAAGAGAATACCTTCTCGGCGTGCAGCGGTTTCTGCCTCCAGCCCAGATGCGGATTTACGCTCTTCGCTGGGCTTGTACAAACCGCTTGTAAAAACCTGCATAGAGGTAAAATCAAATGTGATACGCTCGAGTCCTTTTCCTTCACTCGCCTGAGCATAAGCTCCGTTTGCAGCCAAAAGACAGCTCATTAAAATAAAGCAAGATTTCATAAGTCCCTCTTCTATTAATTAAGCCATAACTTCCTGAGGAACTGACTCCTCCGTCAGAATGGGAATATTTTCTTCAAACCGAATAGCGTGTTTTGCACCTAAAATTTCTGCGTCCAGAATACACAAGGACATCATATTAGAAAACCCTTGAATTCTGACTTTTAAGTGATCCCAATATGTAACTTCTATCGGATGGTTACGACTTGCATAAAATAAAACCTCACGCATTTGAGCAAGAAGTTCTGGCAAGTGAACACATATGTCGCCAAAAAAGCTTTTGTTTTCTTCTTCAAAAGGAAAGTCCATCTTCACATCAACAACTTCTTGAAGTTTTTCAAGGCTATTCGATAAAATATCGAAAGAATAACCTTTCATTTCCGTATTTTTTTGTTTTAAAAGATCGGAGCGCTCTTCTTGTAACCGAGCAATAGAAGACTCGATATTCTTAAAGCGCACAACGCTATCGTAGAACCATTTGATTATCCCGAGAGGAGACGACGGAGCACAGCCAAAAAGTTCTTCGAGTCTTGTTTTATGGAGATCGACATAACTTAAAAAGATAGCCGTGGAGCTCGAAGTTCTTTCGGGACCTTGAAACTCAGAACGCAAGTCCTTCACTTCAAGAAGAGTTTGTCGAATTTGATCGAGGGAGACACCATCTAAAATATGTTTAATTTCTTGAGCTGCCACCGCACCTTCTTCGGAGAGGGCGAGACGTTTGGTTTCTCTGCGTAGAACTTCTTCATGATTTGCAATTTGGTGTTCTACTTCGTTTTTCCGTTTCCATAAACTTATAGAAAAAGGAAAACAAATAGGTATCGTAACAACAAATACACAGAAGAAAATAGCAACCCAAAAACCCCGATTTACCGTTTTTAAACGATCCTTAGATTTTTTGATTTTATCTTCAATTTTTTCAATATTTTCTTCGTATTTTTCACGATTTTCATGGTGATGAATCGCCTCACATAAGTAGTTTGCGTTATCTGCATAAGGAACAAGCTCTTTCAGAGCAGCAAACCTATTGTAGCGATGCAAAATATGATTTTCGGATTTGTCGTCTTTGCTATTTAAAAAGCTTTGTGCTCTTTTAAATTGTTGCAGAATGCGCTGACGTTCAGACTCGTCAAGGGCAAACCAAGGACGCACGCTCTCCTTGAGAAATACAATTTTCTCATCAAGCTCATCGATGGTTTTCTGTTTTTCTTGCATTACAAGGAATTTGCTTTTAAGAATTTGTAAGCCTTCCCTCGATTTTTTCCACTGCTTTGCTTCTAAGGCAAGGTCGGCTGTAAAAAGGGCCTCACATAAGACAAGGGATTTATCGGCTTGACGAATTTGTTTTGCCCGCAGATAAAAAGGTTTTGTCTGGAAAACTCCCGTAAGGAGTGATAGATGATCGGCAACATCACGAAGCTGTGAAAGGGTGAACTGGGGCATGTAAAAACCTTTCAATGACTTATGACTTAAAGTCTGGTTTGTGTATTCAGTATCCACGCAAATGAAACCCTCTGTAATTCAGACGGCGTCAAAAAAACGAGAAGGAACCCATCATATGACAATGGATAAAAAAAACTTAACACAAGAAATTCAACGTCGACGCACATTCGCTATTATATCTCACCCCGACGCCGGAAAAACAACCCTCACAGAAAAATTACTTTTGCTCGGGGGAGCCATTCGCCTTGCAGGGTCGGTTAAAGCAAAAAAGTCGAAAAAATTTGCCACATCCGACTGGATGGAACTTGAAAAACAACGGGGTATTTCTGTTTCCACCAGTGTCATGAACTTTGAATACGGCAACTACGTATGCAATCTGCTCGATACACCAGGACACCAAGATTTTTCCGAAGATACCTATCGCACCCTCGCAGCTGCCGATGCAGCCATTATGCTTATCGATGCCGCAAAAGGAGTAGAACCTCAAACTATCAAGCTTTTTGAAGTCTGTAAATTGCGGGGCATTCCTATTTTTACATTCGTCAATAAGCTCGACCGCGAAAGCCGAGATCCCTTCGACCTCATGAACGAAATTGAACAGGTTCTTGGGATTCCCACATATCCTATGAATTGGCCCGTATCTTCGGGTGTACGCTTTTGTGGAATTATAGAGCGAGAAACAAATTGTTTGCACCATTTTGTAGGACGCAATACGACCACAGAAGTCGCTGCCCAAGTGATTCCTCTGAGCAATAAAGATGAAATTTTAGCCCGTGTTCCACAGGATCTTTTAAACGAAGCGATAGATAGTCTTGATATGCTAAATGCGGCTGGTGATGCATTTGATCGCAATCGTTTTTTGAAAGGCCAAATTTCTCCCGTATTTTTTGGGGCAGCCATGACCAACTTTGGTGTACGCCTCTTTTTAGATAAATTTTTAGAAATGTCCCCTTCGCCCTCCCCTAAAGGAAGTAGCCAGGGAACCATTGAACCTATTCAACAAGTATTTAGTGGGTTTATTTTTAAAATTCAGGCCAATATGGACCCAAAACACCGCGATCGCATTGCCTTTTTAAGAATTGTGAGTGGCGTATATGAGCCCGGAATGAACGTGACCGTCCCGCGCCTTGGAAAAGAAATTCGGTTGACACCGCCGCAACAGTTTTTTGCTCAAGATAGAACAACACTTTCCTGTGCTTATGCCGGGGATGTCATAGGAATTTATGATCCCGGAGTTTTTGCTATTGGCGACTCTCTTGTAGAAAAAGGGGGCTTTGAATTCGAAGGAATCCCCTCCTTTGCTCCCGAATATTTTGCCACGGTAAAAACCACCAGTGCGCTTAAGCGCAAGCAGCTTTTAAAGGGGCTTATGCAGTTGTGCCAAGAGGGCACTATTCAGATGTTTTTCGATGAAAATCGCTCCACGGAGCCCATTTTAGCTGCCGTAGGAGTACTTCAGTTTGATGTTTTGCTATTTCGCCTCAAAAACGAATATGGGGTAGATTGCAGCCTAGACTCCCTTTCTTATAAATACGCAAGGTGGTCAAATGCCAACCCAGAAGATATCGAAGAGGCCCGTTTAAAAACAGACACTACGGTTGTTAAAGACGCAAATGGGTTGCATGTTTTTTTGTTTAAAAACGATTTTTCAATCTCTTATTTTCAAGAAAATGTTCCCAAAATACAACTATTTAACAGTAACGCTTCTCTTCATAAAAATATGATGCAGTTATCTCATATTCTATTTGACGAATAAAGTTTTTTCTATTACCATAAAGTCAATCTTACTTGAGAAGAGTTTTGATTAGGTTTACACCTTTCAAGCCTCCCCTCGGGCTTCCTAGCGTGCTATTTTTTGTGTGCTGAAAGGACGGGAATATGAGTGTACAGAAACTCTTGCTACTTCCTTCTAAACGTATCGCTGAAAATCACAAAACGGAGCCCCGAGGGGATTTTCATTCCAATCACAGCGCTGAAGTTATCTATCTGCTAGATTACATTAACAAACGTAACAAGACCTCACCCGAGCTGTCAAAAAATCAAATCACCATAAAAACAAGCCGTTCTAGCGACTTAGCAATGAGGCTCATTGGGATGGCAGTAGGCATGGTCATGATCTGCGGCGTCGCAGCCCTCGTTCATTTTATCACATAACCCCCTAATTTCTTTAAAAAAATAGACTCCCAAATATTTTATTGAATAATTTCTTGCATTTTTTTTGTGGTTCTGGCATACATCAAGCCTATGAGTGGGGTGGTAGTAGAGCTGGTTACAACGCTGGCCTGTCACGCCGGAGGTCGCGGGTTCAAATCCCGTCCATCCCGCCATTTTTTTTCTTCGCCTTATCTTTTCCCCTTTTTGATAAATTTTATATCTCCTTTCTTTTTTTAAAACAAACAAATACAATATATCTTTGAAATATAATTTCCAAAAAGGGAGATTCACGATTTTATGAACAAAACAGCACCTATTCCAAAACAAGAAAATATATTTTTATCACTTCTGTTTAATATTGCAGTCCCTATATTTATTCTCTCCAAATTAAGTCAAAAACTGGGGCCTGAAAAAGCATTATTTTTAGCCTTATGCTTTCCTCTTTGTTATGCCATATTCGATTTCTATCATAGAAGACAAATAAATATTTTCTCTATTTTAGGATTTAGCAGCACTCTTATTAAAGGTACATTTGCATTTTTTATGCTTGATGCCTTTTGGTTTGCCGTTCAAGAAGCGGCTATTCCCTTATTTTTAGGCGTCTTTACTATTTTATCCATTTATTTTAAAAAACCGCTGGTAAAGTACTTTATCTATAATGAGAGCGTTTTTAACGTTTCTCTTCTTAACGAAAAACTTCAAGAACAGAACACTCTTGGCCAATTCGAAAAACTGCTAAAACAATTTACCGTTATTTTTGGTGCCGTATTTTTAGTCGGTGCTTGCTTAAATTATTATTTGGCAACCCAAATTATTGTGGGCACAGCGGGATCGGAAGAATTTAACAAACAGCTCGCTCAAATGACCCTATGGGGCCACGCAGCCGTTGCTGTGCCCAAAATGGCGCTGTCTATGGGTGGACTCTGGTGGTTTATACATAACCTTAAAAAGCTCACAGGATTGAATGTGACCGATATGCTGCGGCAAAAATAAAATTATCAATAAATCTGCTACCTATTCTCAATGTCAGGAACTACTCACAAAAATAACTAATAATTATATACACCTATATAACTCTTAAAAATTAACGATTGACACCACTCATGACGATAGCTACCATAAATATAGAGGAGAAAAGCCATGCTTGCATCTCAACAATATCCAGAGCTTTCATCGAATAAACCCACCCCAGAACAAAGCGCAGCCGCCCTGGGCAAAGCCTTTTGGCGTACCGTAAGCCTTTTTGATCTCAATAGGGAAGAACAAGCCGCATTACTAGGTTTAAGCGGTGGAAATAGAACTGCATTAAAAGCTTATGCAGACAAAGAGACCATTCCCGAACGAGAAGAAGTATTTTTACGGGTTGGTATGCTTATGGGAATTGTAAAAAACCTGCGTATTATTTTTCCCCATGCTGAAAATAAAGATATGATCTACAAGTGGTTGAAAATCCAACGAGAAGAATTTGGTCACAAATCTGCCATTGAATATATTAAAGAAGAACCCAATGAATCTTTTTCGAGATTATTTGCCGTTCGCCGCATGCTTGACATCATTCGATGCTAGTAGAATTTGAATTTAAAAATGAACCCTTTGAGGGATTCGTTTTTCGCAATATTTATACTATTAAAAACAGCCAAAATTTATTCGATGAGCTTTGCGATACCGCAGAAGAAAAAAATATTCTAGAATATTGGTCAGAAAAATCTAGCTTTATTGATCATAAAAAGCCTCAGTACCACCGCTTTGCCCAATATTCTGAAATTGAAAACACCCCATTTCCTCCGACACCTGAAATTTTAGCTCCATTAATAGATGCTTGCGAAAGCCGGTTTTCGGATGGTACTTTTGGAATTTGGTATTCGGCATTAGATGAACAGACAACCATTAGTGAGACACTATATTGGACTTATAAATGGTGGAAAAAAGATATTGAGGCCGCAAAAAATCCTTACGTAACAGATAGAAAAATATTCCAAGCCAAAATCAAAACGGCAAAAACATATAATCTCACTTCAATGGCCAAAGAATTTCCAGAATTAATGCACAAAAACGACTACACATTTTGTAGATCTATAGGAAAATATGCAAAAGAAAATTCTGTAGAAGCGTTATTAACCCTTTCCGTAAGACACGATGGTGGTATATGCGTGCCCATATTTACTCCTGACATCATTGAAAAGATTCAATTTATGAGATTTTATCACTACACATTTTATAAAGATGGACAATATTTGATAACAGAAGATAAAGACTATAAGGCAACTATCCCCAGTGACTGGTGATATACTTAGTGAATTTGAGTTTGCGATTCGTTACCATGTCGCTTATGTACCGCCTCCGGCACTATGTACACGGCGCTCCTTGCGCCTCTCGCAAGCCACACCCATTTATGGGTGTGGTGGGGTTGAGCTGATTGACTAAGTATATCTATCTCGGAGCAACAATGAGTGAATTTAAACCACTTTCTGCAAGTGAAAAAACAAGAAAACTAGAGTCCATTGCAAAGCTTTTGATCGACACCAAAAATGATCACGAATTTGTAGCTGCACTCATGCGAGCCCGTGCCATTGCCCACGACTCTCAACTCAGCTTAAAAGATATTATGCTTGCGAATTTAAATATTACGACAACAGTATTATACGAGAATTCTCAAAAACAAGACTTTGGAGAAAGTCCCCGAAATTCCTCCCCTTTTGATGACATAAATGGCCCCCTCGAAAAATTTATAAATGCACATGGCATTTTTATCTCCCAAAATTCCGAAGATTGGGTGTCGGCACAGATCTTATATAAAAAAGCACAACCATTTTTTATATATGACGGCAAAAAAATCAGTTTAAAGGCATTTATCCAATCTTTTTGCGAAAAAACAGGGGCAAAAATTGTTTTTGGAGGAAGATACGAGAAATACAAAGGATTTTTAATTGAGTCGACAGGCTCCCTATATTAATAACAAGATATAACATATTATTATTACACAAATCTATATTTTCCAGAATAAATCAAAAATAACAATTTACCCTCCTTATAATTCATGAGAAAATTATAAGGTACTTTTGTAACTTCTCAAAAACCTGCTCAGACGAGGCGCCGTAAGCGCGGTGTACGTAAACGCCATAGGCGGTACATAAGCGAAACGGCAACGAAGTATAAGCAGATTTTTGAGAAGTTACATACGGATATTACAAAAGGAGCATGTTATGAGCATACAGCGACCAGAAAAATCCCTCATAACCCCTAAAATTAATCAACAAAGATCATCAAAAAAAGAAACAACTTCTGCGGAATCTTCTATTGGCCCGTTTCCATTGACAGATCTTTTTACTAATTCCACCCTCACAAAATTTGATGTGTCTCTTCCCCCTCAGGATCTTATTAATACGTTTTCTAAATTATCAGAAAATGATCGTCTTCAGGCTTTCGAAGAATATACCTCTCTCACCAATCTTCCCGTAGAAATCCGTGGGTATGTTACAAGGGAAATGCTCGTACGCTTGCTGCCACAGGACCATATGCCAGCCTTCCGCACACTTGTGAACTCTCCACATGGTTTAAGAGGTTTTCAGACGGATATGAGCGTTTTAGGATTGCTTATTATTCTTAAATCGAGTGATCTGAAAGAGGCGATCCGTTTATTAATCTCCAGAACTCGTGTTTTAGAGCATTTAGATGCCTCATCAATTTATAAACTTCTTTCTCTTGTCCCATCAATAAATATGGATACATTAAAGCCTGTAACAGATAAGAAAGATGTGTGGAATCAATTCAAGGCCAATCCTCGTATTTTAACACAATTAAGTCAAGAGCAATTTGATAGTCTCGATCAACAAATAGGATGACGAATATAGCTTGTTGATGTTTGTCACCCCGCAGCGAGCCCTTTGGAGAGTCTGCGGGATGACAAACATCAACAAGCCCTAGTCTTTCAAACTGATCGCAATTCTATTTAAAGAATTGACCAGAACCTCCTCCTTAATTTAATGCATCAAAGGATACCTTTAAAAAAGCCAACTCCCGCTTACAATCATCGTATTGTTTTTGTGCCCCTTCCAAAATATGTTTGGGTGCACCGGCCACAAAATCCGCATTGCCAAGTCTTTTTTCAATTCCTTCCATAGTGGACTGAATCTTTGCCATTTTTTTAGACAACCGCTCTTTTTCTACATTGCGATCGATAAGACCCTCAAGGCTTACATAAATTTCATAATTGTTTATTAATGAAGGCGCACATAATCCCAATTTTTCTTGCTCAAAGAAAAACTTTGCCTTCGTTAAAAATTCCAATTGGGGAACGAGATTTCCAAACCGAAGCGAAGACTCTTTTGTGGAAACTTTTAATTCTTGACCCGGGTGAATTTGAAATTGACCTCGTATCGTGCGTACTGCACCTACAACACTTTGAATTTCACGCATATGCGCCAATGCCTTTTTATCGACAAGTTCGGCACGAGGTTCGGGTAAAGCGCAAAAACCAATTGTATTATTTACACGAGACTCATCTAAAATATGCCAAATCTCATCTGTTAAATATGGCATAATAGGATGCAAAAGACGTAAAATACCATCAAATATTTGAAGAGCAAGCACCAGCGTTTGCTGCGATAGAGTCGTGGGAGCTTCTTCGCTGAAACGAGGTTTTGCAAGCTCTACAAACCAATCACAATAAACCATCCACACAAATTCGTATAAAGCACCCGTATATTGAGAGAACTCAAAACGTTCAATATGCTGATGACAACGGGCAACACAATCAAAAAATTCACTCGTCACCCATCCCATAATAGGATCTGAAGAAAGCTCTTTTAAGTCATCAAAGGAAGAAAGACTTGTAGAAACACCCAACTTTGTGGTGTTCATGGTTAAAAAACGACCCACATTCCACAATTTATTTGCAAATGTTTTTCCGAGGTCGCAGCATTCATCTTTCCAAAAAATATCTTGTCCCGAAACGACTTGATTGACTAACGAAAAGCGCATGGCACACGTGCCATATTTGCTCATAATTTGAGTCACATCGGGAGAGTTGCCCAGAGATTTACTCATTTTACGGCCCTGAGCATCTCGAATAATAGGTGTAAAATAACAATATTTAAATGGTGTTTTATGTGTAAAGTATTCGCCAGCCATTACCATACGCGCAATCCAAAAGAAAATAATATCGGCGCCGGTAACAATCACATCTGTCGGGTAATAATAGGCTAAGTTTTGTGCTTCCTCAGGACTTGGATTTGCCCAGTTGTGCACACCAATGGGCCACAACCACGAGCTTGCCCAGGTATCGAGAACGTCGGGGTCTTGCACTAAAACATCGTGACCACAATGCTCGCAGCGCGCGGGAGCCTGCTCTTCACAATGCACATGCTGGCATTTTGTACAGGTGTACATGGGAAGCCTGTGTCCCCACCACAACTGGCGAGAAATACACCAATCTTGAATATTGGTAAGCCAATGCTCCCAGACCTTTTCTTGATGCGCGGGAATAAGCTTGAGGCGCCCTGAGCGTGTCGCATCCAAGGTTAAATCTGCTAATTTTTGAGCACGAATATACCATTGTTCGCTTAAATAATACTCAATAGGAACCTGACCACGCTCCGATATCCCCACAATCAATTTATGAGGCTCAATTTTTTCAATGGAGCCGTTTTCGGTTAATTCTTGAATAAGTTTTTTACGGGCCACATATCTATCTAATCCCACATAGGCCTCGGGGACATTTTGATTTAAACTGGCATTGGGATTCATAATATTCAAAAGACCTAAATTATGCCGTTTGCCCATTTCGAAGTCGTTCATATCGTGGGCGGGGGTAATTTTAACCGCTCCCGAACCAAAATCTTTCTCAACATAAGTATCTGCAATAATAGGAACCAATCTTTTGCATACAGGTACAATAACATTGCGACCTAAAAGATGGGCGTAACGAGGATCTTCGGGATGCACAGCAACAGCTAAATCACCAAATAAAGTTTCGGGACGGGTAGTTGCAACAACAATATATTCGCCCGTCGCACTTCCTTCTACAAAATATTTTAAGTGCCACAGGTTTCCAGATCTCTCTTCGAAATTGACTTCTTCATCGGAAATTACCGACTGACTTACAGGGCACCAGTTCACCAATTTATGGCTACGATACACAAGTCCATCACGATAAAGTTTTACAATGGCTTTTATAACGGATGCCGAATATTTCTCGTCCATAGTAAAAGTATTTTTAGACCAATCACAGCTAATACCTAAGGTTTTAAGAGACTCGACAATACGATTGCCGTATTCTTCTTTCCATTCATACGCATACTTTAAAAATGCTTCGCGGCCTATTTCTTTTTTATTGATTCCCTTACCTTCCAGCATTTTTGTCACTTTGGATTCGGTAGAAATGCTGGCGTGGTCTGTTCCCGGAATCCAACAAGCTTCGTAGCCTCGTGCCCGGTGCCACCGCACAAGAACATCTTGCAGCGTATACATCATATGCCCCATAGTAAGGTCACCCGTTACGTTAGGCGGAGGCATCAGAATGGTATAGGGCTTTTTGTTGGGATTAGGGGAAGAACGATAGAATTGATGATCTTGCCAAAATGTACGCAAACGCAATTCAGTAGATTGGGGCTCATAGGGTTTTTCAAATAAAGAGTAGGGTGATGTCATATAAAATGTTCTCCAAAAGGGGCCACGAGCTCCTGTCGCTCGGCTAGGTGGCGGATTTCGAACGTTATGCTAAGCTTTTGATGTAATAATGTACACAAAAGAAAAAGGATAGTTTAGCTATGAATGAAAATCCAACCACTTTTCCCCCGCCACCCCTCAGCTTAAACGAACCGCCGAAGTTATCGAAACCTATGTTATTTGCCCTTGCTATTTTAGTAGGAATTATAGCTGGTTTAGGCGCTATTGCATTTCGGTGTTTAATTAGTTTTGTATTTAATCTTACGTTTTTAGGGAAAATCAGTTTTGACTTTAACGGTACGAATCATATCCTTCCCAGTATCTGGGGTATAGGAATCATTTTTATTCCTGTAATTGGTGCCGTCATTATCACATGGCTCATCAATAATTTTGCAAACGAAGCCAAAGGGCATGGTGTCCCCGAGGTTATGTATGCAATTCATTATAAAGAGGGAATCATTCGCCCCGTAGTAGCTGCCATAAAGGCGCTCGCTTCTGCCATTTGTATTGGTACAGGTGGTTCCGTAGGTCGTGAAGGCCCTATCATCCAAATTGGCGCCGCTTTTGGATCAATTTTATCTCAAATAATCGCTATGCCCAAATCACAGCGCATTATTCTTATAGCAGCAGGGAGTGGGGCTGGAATTGCAGCAACTTTTAACGCTCCTTTAGCAGGAGTTACTTTTGCTATAGAACTTTTGCTTGTTTCTATTTGTGCACTAAGTATTGGAATTGTATCGGTTGCCGC
>Ga0206836_10121_pt1 | contig 20238 bp, 15 predicted proteins | sample Alteio_BWOrgCont_28_FD_152871 | JGI IMG/M metagenome (GOLD analysis project Ga0206836, IMG submission 152871) | Enriched cells from forest soil in Barre Woods Harvard Forest LTER site, Petersham, Massachusetts, United States -... | ecosystem: Environmental > Terrestrial > Soil > Temperate forest >...
AAGAAATGAGTCCGGGAACATTGGCAGTTGCCTTAATGCCGTTCTGCAGCAGGATTATCCTGTCGATTTGCTGCAAATAATAATTGTTGACGACCATTCTGAGGATAATACCAGGGCATCTGTTGAAAACACCTTGTCTGGTAAGCCATACAGGTGGAAGTACATGCAACTTCCCATAGGCACCACAAATAAGAAAAATGCCATTACAGCGGGTGTTGAAGAATCGGACAGTGAATTAATTGTAATTACAGATGCAGACTGCATTGTGCCTGAAACATGGATAAAATCTATAGTATCGGCGGCACTATTCCTTTAGGAATTTTCGCACTATTACCCGCACCGCAGGAGGATAAAGTACAAATAAACGTAAATGAGAATATTCTAAATAGCTTTCGCATAATGGCTTTTGCTTATGTGCAAAATTAACATAAGTCGTTAAAATGTCTTATTTTTACGGTTCATTCATGCATAATGAGAAAAATAATCGGGTTTCTTACACTAATTAGCCCTTTGTTTCTGCAAGGGCAGATAAATTTTGCATATCCGGTAGGTACTGCTCGAGGTGGCGCTATTACAGCTACTGCTAACGACTGGGAAGTTATAGGGATTAACCCCTCAAACCTGGGTTGGGGCAGTAACGATTTTATTTCGGGCACTATAGGCAACCTGGGGTTAAGCGTGCAATCGGAGGGATTAACCTTTGCCAACCTGAAAGACCTGGCAAAAATGAACCCCACAGATACAAATGACCTTGCAAATGCTTTGGGTGCGCCTAATGGTACAAATGTATTCGGCGATTTTACCTGGGCTGCTTTTTCAATTCATGTTCCCAAAATTGGAGGGTTTGCTATCGACTTGCGCGATAGGATTATAGGCAATATTTACCTTAACCCGGCAGCTTTAAATAAGCAGGGTGCTAACCTTATGCTTGCCTCCATTTCAAATTTAACCTTTACAGGCAGCGCGGCTCAAAGCTTCAATAACAATGTTAACCTTAGCACAATAGATACCCTCAACCAGCTTGTTAATGAAATAAGTACCCTTGTAGGCTCTAAAGTATCATACTACCAATACAGGGAATTGAACATTGATTATGGTACTAAACTTTTTCAAATAGGCGGCGGCGGAAGCGAATCGTACTCATTCCGTTCAATGGATAAAGTAGGCAAGGCCGATACTAACGATTTCAGTGCATTGAAAGTTTATGGAGGAGTAGGGGTAAAATATTTATGGGGAATAGCCGATTTGACCGGCACAATTATACCTGGTGGCGTAAAAGCGACCTATGCGGTTGAAAGTGCAAATGAATACGCAAGCGGTTCACCTATTCCTGACGGTGCCCCGGGAAGTGGTGTGGCATTTGATATAGGAGGTAGTGCCCAATACCGTCACTGGAATTTTTCGGTTGCCGCAACCGACCTTGGTTCCATTACATGGCACGGAACAGCTGCTACAGTTACCGATACTAACGTTGCCCGTGTTATAATAAATAACCGTAACAATGGCAATCAACAAGTTACTATAAACGATTTTGTACAAAGCAGCAGCCAGACATTTACCACCCAATTGCCTTCAAAACTCAGGTTCGGTGCTAACTACCAAGTTACAAAAAGAGTAGGTATATCTTCCGATGTTATTTTGCCGCTGAATAATGTGGTAGGCAATCTTGTAGGTCCGTATATGGCTGTGGCAACACATATTACTATTGTCAAATCTCTTGCTATAGATGGTGGTTTCGCCACTGCGCAGCAATATGGTTTTGCTATGCCATTTGGCCTTACGGTTGGTCATAAGTTTCAATTTTATATAGCAACAAACGATATTCTGACGTATCTGGGTAAAGAAACTAAACCTGATATTTCGGCTGCCTTTGCTTTAATACGTGTCAATTTCTAATAAACGCCAGAATTTTTTATGCCTTCTTCATTTTCCGGTAAAGTAGTATGGGTAACTGGCGCTTCATCGGGTATTGGTGAGGCATTGGTAAAAGGATTTGCGGCAACGGGCGCAAAGGTTATCCTTTCTGCAAGGAGAGAAGAAGAACTAAAACGGGTTCAGAAAGAAGCCGGCCTGAATGAATCTAATAGCCTTATTCTTCCCGTTGACTTATACAATACAGGCGATATTGAAAAGGCATATAGCAAGGCGAAAGAAAAATTCTCCAGTATAGATATACTCATTTGTAATGCAGGCATAGCGCAGCGCTCTACTGTTGTCAATAGTAAACTTGAAGTTGACCGACAGATAATGGAATTGAATTTTTTTGCCGTAATAGCGCTTACCAAAATAGTATTGCCTTCTATGATAAACCGTAAGCAAGGAAATATTGTGGTTATAAGTAGCGTAATGGGTAAAATGGGAATACCGGGAAGATCTATGTATTGTGCTTCAAAACATGCATTACATGGGTTTTTTGAGGCATTGCGGGGCGAAGTATTTAAAGATAATGTTAAGGTACATATAATTTGCCCGGGCTATGTAAAGACCAATGTGTCTGTTAATGCGGTTACATCCGATGGTTCGGCCCATGGTAAAATGGATGCAGGGCAGGAGAAGGGCATCTCCCCGGAAAAATGTGCTAATGCTATAATCAGGGCCATTAAATCGGGCAAGGAGGATGTATATGTTGGAGGCACAGAAACACTGGCTCCACGTTTGAAAGCGGTACTTCCCTCACTTTTTTCGTATTTCGTTAAACATTCGGAATTTCATTGATAATTAATTTTTTATGAGATACAGTAATACACTTGAATTTGCAAAGGAACAGGACAAAAAAGACCCTTTAAGAAAATTCAGAAAACATTTCCTGTTTCCAAAACATAATGGGAAGGAGGTATTATATTTTACAGGGAACTCGCTCGGATTGCAACCTCAAGGCGTTCTGAAAAATATAAAAGTAGAACTGGAAGACTGGGCCAAATATGCGGTTGAGGGACATTTTGACGCTCGCAACCCATGGTATTCATACCATGAAATGTTCGCAGCCCCGCTGGCTAAACTTATGGGTGCTAAACCGGAAGAGGTGGTGGCTATGAACCAGCTTACGGTTAATCTTCACCTGATGATGGTGTCTTTTTATCGCCCTACGGCTAAACGATATAAAATTCTTTGTGAATCAAACGCTTTTCCTTCCGACCAATACGCCTTGCAGACACAGGCGAAGGTACATGGCTTTAATGTAAATGATGCCCTTATAGAAATTGCCCCGCGCAAAGGGGAACATTTAATAAGGCTGGAGGATATAGAGAAAGCTATTAACGATAATGCTGATGAACTGGCATTAGTAATAATTGGTGGATTGAACTACCTTACCGGGCAACTGTTAGATATGCCTACTATTACAAAGGCAGGGCATAAAGCGGGTGCTTATGTAGGATTTGACTTGGCACACGCTGCCGGTAACGTACAATTAAAATTACACGAGTGGAATGTTGATTTTGCTGTATGGTGCACATATAAGTATCTTAATTCCGGCCCTGGCGCTGTGGCCGGTGCATTTATTAATGAACGGCATATTAAAAACAAGGAACTGCCTCGTTTTGGCGGGTGGTGGGGATATGATAAGGATACCCGTTTCCTGATGAAGCATGATTTTGTGCCTATGCAAACTGCTGAGGGATGGCAACTGAGCAATGCTCCTGTACTTTCAATGGCGGCTCATAAAGCGGCTCTTGATGTTTTTATGCAGGCGGGCGGGATGGTCCCACTTTGCAAAAAGAGTGTGGCGCTTACCGGCTATCTTGAATATATTGTTGCGGAGTTGAATAAAAAGATAAAAGACAAGAAGGTAAAACTGGAAGTTATTACCCCGGTAAATCCAGCCGAGCGAGGCTGCCAGTTATCTATTATTGCCCATGGCATAGGGCGCGACTTCTATAATGCACTTACAAAAAATGGAGTTTTCTGCGACTGGCGCAACCCTAATGTTATAAGATTTGCCCCGGTGCCTTTATATAATTCATTTGAGGATGCCTGGAGGCTTGGACAAGCAGTAGAAAAGGTACTAAAACTTAAATAATAGTGTGATTTATTAGGATTGAAAAGCAATAAGTTTTATAATTGTACCCGTATAAACACCGTTGAGTCTAATATTTTACATTACTTCATTTAAAAAGTGCCCAAAAAGAAACGCTATACAACAAGGTATATACTTGGACTAGCCACATTCCCATTTCTTGTAATAGGTTATTTTTTTAATAAAATAATATGGAAGTACCTGTCAAAAAGGAAACCATTTATTGAATGGACGGTACTGGCCTTGTCAATAACTATAGTTGTTCTTATAATTTCCGGAATAATACGTGGTGATTTCAGGGCCAGTAAAACAGTGCAGGATTCAGGTAACTCAGACCAGCAGATTAGGAAAAAGAAACATTAAGCCTTTTCTTTACCCCTTAAAATCCATTCCAAGGTTATAGAATACAAAACTCCATACATCACCAAACTCATCAATTTGTTTTGATAATGGTTTACCTGCCCCGTGCCCTGCATTATGGTCAATGCGCACCAATACAGGTTCGCTGCCTTTCTGATGTTCCTGCAAGGTTGCAATAAATTTCAAGGAGTGCGCAGGTACTACCCTGTCATCATGGTCAGCTGTGGTAACCATTGTTGCCGGATAGGCTACATCGCGTATGTTATGTAACGGCGAGAACTTTATGAGGTTGTGAAACTGAACTGAATCGTCACTTGTGCCATAATCGCCCGCCCATGACCAACCAATGGTAAATTTCTGGTAACGCAGCATATCCATTACACCAACAGTGGGTATGGCAACCTTTGCAAGGTCGGGCCTTTCAGTCATAACAGCACCTATTAGCAAACCACCGTTTGAACGGCCGTGGATAGCCAGTTTTTCATGAGATGTATATTTATTATCTATAAGATATTGAGCGGCTGCAATGAAATCATCAAACACATTTTGCTTATTAAGTTTTGTTCCGGCTTCATGCCACTTTTCGCCATATTCTCCACCACCACGTAAATTGGGTACTGCATATATGCCACCATTCTCCAGAAACAGGGCAACACTCGGGCTAAAAGCAGGCAATATGCTAATGTTAAATCCTCCATATGCATAAAGGAAGCAAGGGTTAGTGCCGTTCATTTGTGTTCCCTTCTTGTAAACTATAAACATGGGAATTTTTGTTCCATCCTTACTAGGATAAAACACTTGTTTTGTTTCATAATCATTGCTGTTAAAATCAGCAGTGGGCTTAAAAAATATACTCGACTTATTATTTATGGCGTTGTATTTAAAAATAGTAGAAGGAGTAGTATAATTGGTAAAAGAATAGAAAGCGACGCTATCATCTTTTTCACTGCTGAAATCACCATTGCCAAGGCCGGGAAGTTGTATTTCGTTCAGTTGCTTTCCACTCATGTCATATACACAGAAGTGTACGGTTACGTCTTTCAGGTAACTGGCCACAATATTGCCATTGCACATGGAAACACTTTGCATTAAATAATTCTGTTCGGGCAATAGTGTCCTCCAGGAATTAGAATCAGGGTGCTCAATATCTACGGCGACCATTTTATACTTAGGCGCATTCCTGTTTGAGAAGATAAGAAGTGTATTTCCATTATCGTCAACAATATTATTATCGCTACCGAAATTACCTACAATGGTTACAAAAGGAGCATCTTTCTTTGTAAGGTCCTTTACCATTAGTAAATTACCATCAGTAGTTTCTTCTTCAGTTATACTCAGGTATTTTTCATCACGGGTAACGTCAGCCTCAATAGTGCGTTTTGGATGCTCTTTATCTGCAAAAACAAGGCTATCGGTACTTTGCGGGGTACCTATTCTATGGTAATAAATACGCGACGATTCATTTGATTGTGTAAGTGCGGCTCCTTCTTTGGCTGCATCGTAACTGGTGTAGAAGAAACCATTTCCTTTCCAGGCAATGTTTGAGAACTTTATCCATTTTAAGGTATCGGTTAACTGTTTTCCGCTTGCAATATCAATTACATAAAACTCATTCCAGTCCGACCCGGCTTTGCTTATGCCATATGCAAAATATTTTTTGTCATTTGAAACAGCGGTAACCGAGATAGAAGTAGTGCCTTCTTTTGAAAGAGTATTGGGGTCAAGCAACACACGTGGGGTTCCATTTGCGCCTTCCTGGACATAAAGTACGCTTTGGTTTTGAGTGCCGTTGTTCTTATAATAGAAATAGTAATTTCCCCTTTTAAATGGGGTAGTGCATTTTTCAAAATTATAGAGCTTTGCCAATCGCTTTTTTATCTTGTCCCTGAATGGTATTTTAGAAAGGTAGCTTTCGGTAAGCTGGCTCTCTTCCTTCATCCATGACTCTCTTTCAGCAGTTGTGTCATTTTCCATCCAGCGGTATGGGTCAGCAATTTTTGTACCGAAATAGTTGTCCACCGTACTATCCTTACGCGGGTGCGGATATTTAAGTCCTGCATCAGTTGCAGCTAATAATAATACAGTGCCGGCGGCTAAGAAAGAAAGTTTCATTCGTGTTTTGTTTTAATTATCCTGATCAATTTTCAAAGGCTAAGCTACAATATTTTATGGCTGCATATAACCATAAAATCTTAATATTTCTAACTGGCTAGGGAACAACGGCCGATGTGACTTAAATGTTAAAAGACTAAACCAGCTACCCTAAAACGGCTATACCTGCTTAACTTTTCCAATGGTTATTATAATACATTTGCATAAAATTTCTGGTCCATGTTACAATTAAAGCGCTATCCTTTCCAAAAGATAGTATTGTTGCTTTGTCTATTGTGTACTTATGCAGCACAGGCGGCAAAACCTTCCTGGTCTATTGAGGTGAGGGGAACAGTATCTGAAAAAGGGCAGAGCTTACAGGGCGCTGTAATATCACTTTTTTGCGACAGTGCCTTGCTCCAAAAGACTACATCATCGGATGGAGATTTTAGCTTTGTACTTCACGCTGATACCGAGTATATGTTCACCTTTTCGAAGCCTGGTTATGTGTCGAAATGTATCAGTTTTTCTACCAAAAATGTGCCGGCTGCTAGGGCAAAACAAGGCTTCACACCATATGATGTCAGCATTGCTATATTTAAAAAGATAGATGGAGTAGATATTGACCAGTTGCTGCAAGCACCGCTTGCCATGATACGGTTCGACCCTGATATGGATAATGGAGGAGATTTTGCACTGGATGAGAAGTACGCCAAAAGTATAAAGCCTTTTTTAGCAGTACTTAACTTTGAAGTGAAACAGGAAATGAAGCGTATGGAAAGTGATAAACAGGTGGTATTGAGGAACAGTGAACTTAAGCAGCAAAAGATTATCACATATTCTATTATTGTAGTACTTATACTGGTACTGGGGTTTGCCATTTATTCATACCGTAGCTTTACCCAGAAGCGTAAAATGAATAAGGAACTGGACTTCCAGAATAAGAGTATTGAGCAAAAGAACCGTGAAATCACCGATAGCATAGGCTATGCCAAGCGTATTCAGAATGCAATGTTGCCAACACCCGAAACAATTAAGCAAGCGTTACCTGACAGTTTCATTCTTTTTAAACCCAAGGATATAGTAAGTGGGGATTTTTATTTTTTCCTGAATAATAAAGAGAAAATATATTTTGGCGCGGCTGATTGTACAGGGCATGGCGTACCGGGTGCTTTTATGAGCCTTATTGGATATGAAAAATTGCATGATGCCTCTCATACTACCTCACATACGGGTGAAATACTATCTACAGTAAACAAAGGCATACGTAAATCACTTCGACAAACAAGCGATAAGGATTCCAGCCGTGATGGTATGGATATAGCCCTTTGCTGTATAGAGAAACAAAGTAACGGGACTAAAGTTTCCTACTCCGGTGCTAACAGGCCATTGTGGATTATTCGTAAAGGGCAAACTGAAATTGAGGAATTTAAGCCTACCAAAAAGGCAATAGGTGGATTTACGGAAGAAGAGCAGAGCTTTGATGTTTACCAAACGGAGGTGAAAGAAGGAGATACTTTATATATGTTCTCCGATGGGTATTCTGACCAGTTCGGTGGCGATAAAGGCAAAAAGCTTACTACTAAACGCTTTAAAGATTTGTTACTTGAAATAAAGCACCTTGCAATGGACGAGCAATTGAAGAGGCTGGAGAATTTCATTGAGTCATGGAGGAGAAATGAAGAGCAGGTAGATGATATCCTGGTTATTGGAGTAAGGGTTTAATGAAAAATTTACAGGAAGATTTTCTGAAGTACTAGCTTTTCTTTTTTCTGGTTGTAGGCTTTGGTCTAAGTAAACTTATATGCTTATAGCTTATATCGAAGTACTTTTTTAGTTCACCTGTCTTTTTAAGCAATGCATCAGGAACAGCAACATAATTTTTCTGTACAATACCATAAGATGTTACTAGTGTGGTTTTATGCTTCTTAAGAAATTCATCGATTGCTTCTTCCGGTAGCCGCAATGCTAAAACATCTTCTTTAGTCAGATAGCTAAACATATGCCCATTCAAGGACGTATAGGGAATAGTATTTCCTTTCAACTCAATAGTATGAAAGCTATCCACAAGTTTGGTATATAGTTTTATTTTTTCTTCCCTTGTCATATTGATTCGAGTAAGATTACCCTGCCCAGTTTTCCCTGTCAAGGCTTCGGTAATTTATAGCTTCAGCCAAGTGAGGCGTTTCAATATTCTCGGAACCTGCCAAATCAGCTATTGTTCGGGCTACTTTCAAAATTCTGTCGTAAGCACGGGCCGAAAGATGGAGTTTTTCCATAGCTGTTTTTAATAGCTGGTGGCCGGCATCATCTATCTTACAATAGCTTTTCAGTTGTTTAGAAGTCATTTGCGCATTGCAATAGATGCCTGTGTCTTTAAAGCGTGCAGCCTGTATTTCCCTTGCTTTAATAACTCGCTCACGTACCGATTCACTCTTTTCACTTACCCTTTCCGACGATAGCTCACCATAAGCCACAGGTACTACTTCCACATGTATATCTATACGGTCCAATAATGGGCCTGAAATACGATTTAAATATTTCTGAACTGTTCCAGGGGCGCAAACGCATTCCTTCTGCGGGTGGTTATAAAACCCACATGGGCAAGGATTCATAGATGTTACGAGCATAAAGCTTGCCGGGTATTCAACGGTAAACCGTGCACGCGATATTCTTATAACTCGATCCTCCAATGGTTGGCGCATCACTTCCAAAACAGTTCTTTTAAATTCGGGCAGTTCATCTAAGAACAATACACCGTTGTGGGCCAACGATATTTCGCCGGGCTGAGGAAATCCTCCTCCTCCGACAAGGGCAACGTCACTAATTGTGTGATGAGGAGCCCTGAAAGGGCGCGAAGAAACAAGCCCTTTACCACTGCCAACTTTTCCTGCTACGGAATGTATTTTAGTGGTTTCAAGAGCCTCATCCAATGTAAGTGGGGGTAATATGGTTGGTAACCTTTTAGCTAACATGGTTTTACCTGCTCCCGGAGGGCCTATTAAAAGCACATTATGCCCGCCTGCAGCAGCTATCTCCAACGAACGTTTTATGTTTTCCTGCCCTTTTACGTCAGCAAAATCAACCTCCGCAAGCGCTAATTGATGATAGAATGTTTCAGAGGCATTTACTATAGTGGGTTCAAGGGTAATATCACCGGTTAAAAAGTCAATAGCCTCTTTAATGTTTTTAATACCATATACTTTCAATCCTTCCACTATGGCCGCTTCTTTAGCATTCTGTTCGGGCAGTATAATTCCGGTAAAACCTTCTTCTCGTGCCTTTATGGCAATGGGTAATACACCTTTTATGGGTTGCAGGCCGCCATCTAGCGACAATTCTCCCATAATTACGTATTCGCCTACCTGCTCGCTTTTTATTTGTTCCGATGCGGCAAGTATACCAATGGCTATAGTCAGGTCATAAGAAGAACCCTCTTTGCGTATATCAGCCGGGGCCATATTCACGGTAATCATCTTACCAGGCAGGCGAAAGCCGTTATTCTTAAGCGCTGCATCTATACGTTGCTGACTTTCTTTTACCGCACTATCGGGTAATCCTACCAAAAAGAAATTTACTCCCGCACTAACATTTACTTCTACTGTAATAGTGGTGGCATCAATTCCATTAACCGCACTTCCGTATGTTTTAACCAGCATTTGTTATGAATTTTCAATGGTAAAGATATTTTATATTTTTAAAAAATCTATTTTGCAGTAATTTATCGTATATCCTTAAAATCTAAATTAACATGATACCAACCATACTTGTCTGTACTGCCCTTTGCTGCATAGTTATGTTTTTTGTCTGGACATACGCCAAAAGCATTCAAAACGCTGGTGTTGTAGATATTTTCTGGGCATTTAACTTTTCAATAATAGCCACGGTTATTTGCCTTATGGCAACCGGTTTCTGGGAACGGAAGCTAATAATAGCGGGTATGGTACTAATATGGAGCATGAGACTGGGCATATATTTACTTATCCGTGTGGGTTCTCATTTGCAGGTTGAAGAGGGCAGGTATAAGAAACTCCGCGAAGAATGGGCACCTAATCCCGACCGCAAGTTTTTGTTTTTCTTCCAGTCGCAGGCATTATCTAATGTATACCTGGCCATTCCCTTCTTTCTTATAGCGTTTAACCCCAAACCGGAAATATCTATTTTAGAATATGCCGGTATAGCCGTATGGGGCATAAGCATACTGGGTGAAGGTATTGCCGATGCACAATTAAAGAAATTTAAATCGAACCAGGTTAATAAGGGTAAAGTGTGCGATGCAGGGTTGTGGAACTATTCCCGCCACCCCAATTACTTTTTTGAATCTATGATTTGGGTTGGGTATTTCATGCTCTCACTTAACGCCGATTATGGATGGGTAGGAGTATTGAGTCCTATTACCATTATGTTACTCTTATTCAGGGTTACCGGAATTCCAATGACGGAAGAACAGGCAATAAGGTCGAAGGGAGATGCATACAAAGAGTACCAGCGTACCACTTCAGTATTTGTTCCCTGGTTTAAAAAGAAATAATGTATGTGGTATAGTTCGTTACTGGAGAAAGATTCATTGCCCGATTTTGTATTACGTGCAGGTATCCGCAATTTGCTAAAGCAGCGCCTGAAGGATGAAAATAAGGGCAGCCAGGAAGCCCAGCAGGAGCATTTTATGAAGTTAGTGGAAGAATTAAGGCAATCCCCTATTGCTGTAAATACAACTGAAGCCAATGAACAGCATTATGAAGTTCCGGCTGAGTTTTACCTGAAGGTTTTAGGAAAGCATTTGAAATATAGTTCAGGATACTGGAAAGAAGGGGTGACAGATATTGACACTTCTGAAAAAGATATGCTGGAAATTACCTGCCAGCGTGCTGAACTTAAGGATGGACAGAAAATACTTGAACTGGGATGTGGCTGGGGTTCATTATCATTATTTATGGCTGAAAAATTCCCCGGAAGTAAAATAACCTCTGTTTCAAATTCCCATAGCCAGAAGGCATTTATAGATGAACAGGCACGGAAACGGAATCTAACTAATCTGACTGTCATTACTGCAGATATGAATGTTTTTCATATTAATGAAAAGTTCGATAGGGCCGTTTCGGTGGAGATGTTTGAGCATATGAGAAATTATGAATTGCTATTGAAGAAGATAGCGAGTTTCCTCAATGACAATGGCAAATTGTTTGTCCATATTTTCACCCACAGGGAGTATGCATACAAATTTGAGGTGGTAGATGAAAGTGACTGGATGAGCAAATACTTCTTTACCGGTGGCATAATGCCAAGCGACCATCTGTTACTTTATTTTCCTCACTATTTCAATATTGAAAAACATTGGAGGGTAAATGGAACTCATTATCAAAAAACCTCGGAAGCATGGCTTAAAAATATGGATGCTAATAAACCGAATTTAATGGAAGTTATGAAGCGTGTATATGGCGAACAACAGGCTGTTCGCTGGTGGGTATATTGGCGCATATTCTTTATGGCTTGCGCCGAGTTATGGGGCTATGATAATGGGAATGAGTGGATGGTCAGCCATTACTTATTTCAAAAAGCTCCCGCAGCATAGTTGAAATAACGTCTTGATGCCCCTTTTTCAAAAAACTGAAAATATTCCTTTTTGCCCATTCATATGTTTTGGCTGTGATAATGGTTAACAAAACAATTCCTAAACCTAATAACCCACTGTGGAACAGTAATCTGGCAAATAATAGAATTGCTAACAGGTAAATAGGGTAGAAGAATAGTAACGTACAATAAATAACAGAATCGAAGAATTCATTAAAGTGAGTTGTCTTTCTGGCTATAGTTTTACAGATAGAGTAGGGGATAATATTGAGAATGAGCCCTAAGGCATATAAAGGCAAGCCAAGTAAAAAATAGAAGAGATTTGATGTTAAGTGGTACTCTATTTTTTCTTTTTTTAGATAAGTTGCAAGATTCGAAAATCTTTCAATCACCACGTGTCCACCATTATTGAGGCTTTTCAACAGTTTTATGGCAACTTTATTTCCTTCCTCTATATTTTTAAGCAAGAAAGAAGTAATAATGTTTTGCAGCTCAAGTGTTTTTTTTTTGTCAACTATAGCGCATTTTTCTTTTAAGGAGTTTTGCAGTCTATCTGTAAAGTTTTTAAGAAACGCACCCTGTTCTGTAATGTTTGTAAAGTCAGGTTTTTGTAAGGGAGGCATAAAGTCAATGTAAACCCTGCTTTTAAGCTGAAGCCATGAACTATAGTGAATAGCGACGGGAACTACTTTCAGTTTTTCTCCTATACTTGAATCGTTCCATGCATCGTAAGTCAACCGTGCTGTTCCTTTACGTAGTGGCCTTAAGTGCCATTCATTTTCCGATGTGCCTTCCGAGAAAATAATAATGGTTCCATTTTTTTTAAATGCCTCAAGACAAAAAGTAAAGGTCTCGGCATTTTTGTGAAAGTTTTCAGGCCCTTCCTGCTTGCGGAATATGGGTACTATATTAAGAAAGCCTAACAAGGACGAAACAAATGATGAAACAAAAACATCACCTCGTGCCAAATAGTAAATGGGCCTTTTATATAGCGATGTTATAACCAGGCCGTCAAGAAAAGAATTAGGATGGTTACTCGCTAATATTACTGGCCCAGTGGCGGGTATATTTTCAACACCTTTTACTATTACTTTTTCGAAAAACAGCCATGTGGTACTTCTAATCCATGCTCTCAATACAGGATGGATTATAGTTTTAAGGATGTTCATGGCCTAAAGAGGCATGGGCTATTTCTTGCTGATAACATAGGTGCCAAGCATACCAAATAAGGGAGGAATGCCGGGGAAGCTTTCAACTACCTTCCAGAAGCCATAGCTCCATTCAGGAACAAGGCATTTACGCGATACACCTCCGCTCACTGTGTAGCGAAACGCTGTATGAGGTTGTACCTTTTCAATCTTCAGGCTTGGAAATTCTTTTTCAAATTTTGCCCTGTCGCGCTTCATATATATCCAGGGTATAGCACCATTGGCGCCACTTAATGGCCCGGTAGAAGCTATTTCCCAACCACCGTTGGGTAAAAAAGGCTCGTGATGGAAATTCTTGTAGATGAATCGTGATACAGGAGTGTTTACAGGCTCTACCATTATTATTTTCCCACCCGGTTTAAGTGTACGTTCAGCCTCCTTAAAGAACATATAAGGGTGGGGTATGTGATGCAATACATTCACCATAAAAATGCCACGGAGCTCATTATCTTTAAATGGCAATTTTTCTGCGGAAAACTCCATTTCCACATGGGGTAGGGGTAATATGTCACTGGTAATTACATTTGGCATCAGGTCTTTCAGAAAACCACCGCCGGAGCCAATCTCAAGATACTTCGCGTTAGGGTCTTGTTTGGCGAAATCAATAAAATTCTGGTACCAGTCAAGGTAAATCTTCTTCAGGAAGTTTTTAGCAAGAATTATATCTCTGTGCTGTATTGTAGTTTTCGGGTCGTCGAGTTCTGTTTCAAACTCATATTTTATGGCCATAGTTTTACAAGGGTTTAAGTAGTAAAGATATGAATTTGCTCTAAAATAGCAGTATTCGCCTATTCTTTAGACAGCAACTTAAATTCGAGCCAGAAAAGGAAACGTACTGTATAATAAGCACACCAGTATGTGAATCGTTGCCACAAATTAATGCGGCGGTTAAAATCAGCCTGGGTTATTTTGTCAGAGCTAGCCATTACCTTCATTAGCTCCACCTGCACAGTATTGCAGAAAGCCGCATCAAATACCTCTACATTTGTTTCTACACTGCTGTAATCGCTAAGATGGTTAATATTATATGAGCCGGCCGAAACCCATTTATCATCAACCGTGGTTATTTTTCCGTGAAGAATAGTTTTGTTCCATTCATAAATTTCAATATTGTTACGGAACATCCAATCGTAAAGATATGTGGTGGCCTTTTTTGAAAGCCCCACATCTGATACGCCTTGTAAGATAACCTGTATTTTCACATTCCTTTCCGAGGCTTTCCGCAGTAACTTTCTTATCCTGTTGCCCGGCATAAAGTAACTGGCCATAAAAATTACTGATGAATGCGAGTGCCTGATGGCATATCGGAGGCTTAACGAAATACCTTCCCGCCTGAAAAGGTAATTATTTTGCCTGACCTTTACAGGAATCCCGTCATATTCGCCAATAGCTTTATCTAATACATGAAATAATTTTTTTCTCCCCTTACGGCCCCTGTTTTTCCATAATGCTTCACAAATAGTAAGCACTTTTTTACATACTGTACCTTTCAGGTATACCGCATAATCGAGCCAGGGGGTTTCGGGGCCTTCAACACGGTACTTGTCTTCTACATTAATACCACCAATCAAAGCTTCAGTGTCGTCGGCCAGAACTATTTTGTGGTGCAACCTTCTGCCAAAACGGATACGGTATTTATAGAATAGAGGCGAGAATTTCCTGAAGTGAATTCCACTTTGTGTTATCTTTTCAATAGAATTGTTATGCAAGTCTGCTGAACCAAAAGCGTCGACCAGCAAAAACACCTTTACACCACGCTTAACTGCATGTTGCAGGGCATTTATAATTATTTTACCCGTAGAATCGTCAATGAAAATATAGGTTTGGAAATGGAGTGTTTTTTTGCTGTGGTTAATTATTTCAACGGCACGTTTAAAAAAATCATCTCCGCTATGTACTAAAGCAAGCTCTGTGGCCTGCATGAATTTACTTTTATCGCGCCTGTGTATTTTAAAAGAACCGCTACTCATGCTCTAGCTCAGTATACCGTAGATGAATGTTCTTTTAAAAGGGTAAAAAATGCATCTGCCGGGAAACTCCATGTAAACAATCTTCCGGTATTCATCCATAAAGGGTTTGTGTAATTCTTCAGGTAAATGCTCCAGATAAGGTACCAGGGCGGTGCCGGAAACCCAATTTACAAGCCCATCGGCATCTTCCAGCACATGAGGGTAAATCTTTTCAAATACATTTATGGCGCTTATATTATTACGGTAAAGTATTTCCGCATAGGTCTCTATATTTAATACGGGAATTGTTCTTGTCCAACCTTGCAGAGCTGTTTTAAAAGGTTCGGCAGATGCGAGTGATTTTATGGCTGTATGCGTAAAATGAGTATGGTTAGATGGCAATTGAATAGCCAACTGGCCGCCTTCATTCATCAGCTTTACCAGTTTAGGTAAAAGTGTATGGTGGTCTTCAACCCAATGAATAGCTGCATTGGAGAAGACAATGTCCCAGCGCTCGCCACAATTAACTATTTCTTCTATACTCTCCTGCCTGAATTCAAGGGTTTCTGTTACAAAATTTCCGGATTCTTTAAGCATTTCGGAAGACGAATCTACCCCCAAAACAATAGAGCCAGGCAGAGAATCGGCAAGCATTTTTGTTATTTCACCCGTGCCGCAACCTAAATCAATTACCGATAAATCGTTCTTTGCTTCTATTAGTTTTATAAGGTCAAAAAACGGGGCGTATCGCTCTGCTTTAAATTTATTATATGTTTCAGGATTCCATGGCATATTTTAAGAGGTAGATTATAGTTACAAATCTACTCAATAACCAATATAGTTATAAATAGGCTGACTTTAACGCGATACCTCTACCAACTTTCTAATAGTGCCTGTATCATCAATTATACGGCAGATATAGGTTCCACTTGCCAACGAAGATGTATTGAGAAGAAAAGTGTTTTTCCCGGACACGCAATTGTAGTTATCACTGCTCAATACCTGGCTGCCTGTCATATCAGTCAATTCGACTTTGATATTTTTGTTATTGGCAGCGGTAAAATTTATAGTAAAATATTCCTTTGTAGGGTTGGGATAGATATTAATATCCGATAAATCATTTAACTCGTTTACTCCTAAAATTAAGGGGAGCAGAGTAACTTGTTTAATGGCATCTACTTCATTTCCCCAGCTATCGCTTACTCTTAGGTCTAAGTTATAATTTCCCGATTTAAGTGCATGGGTATTCCAGTTTGCCAGCAAACTATTGCTGACTTCATTTGTATCTACTGTTGTAATTGGAGTCCATCCGGTATCCCCGTTAGGTTGGTAAAATAATTGCCAGCTTTTAAAATACATCCAGTCACTGGTGGGGCCTCTGTGTATCCATGCTGAACCACTAATAGGAGCAATTGAATCAGCGAATAAATTACTGGCCGGCTCATTTATAAAATCAAACCAGGCATCACTGCTTCCAAGCGCTTGCGGGTCTATGGGTACCGATGTTTGAACAACAATAAGTAATGAGTTATCAATGGCAGAGGCAAACCCTGAACCACTAACAGTAGAATATCCAAGTATGAATGTGCTGGTTGCTTCGCTGCGGGCATATGTAGTAATGGTTGCCTGGTTAGCGACTATTGTTGAAGTGTCGCTTGACCAATGGTAACCACCCGAACCATCAACCACATAATTATTGCCATACATTTTCGATTTATTCTCAGTACCAATTTCTCCTGCTATGCAACCCGTAACATTAATAATAGATTTATGGAACACATAAAAACTCCAGGTTTGAACCGTACAATTTGTAAAAGTCAATGTTCTGTCAGAAAGGGGTGCGGTAAAAGTTGAGTAGATTGCATTATCGGTAATACCGGAAACAATAACCGAGTCTTTCAGTTTATCAAACCACAAACCGATAGAGCGGATTTTAGAGTTTGTGATATTTACAGTTGAGCCACTGCTGGGCATCATGGCCCACATAATACTATAACAGGAATCGGCTGAAACATTGTATTCCACCCCCTTTACTCCGGGCTTTGTATTATTAAATTGGTAGCCATAAGCAGTATCATGGGTACCGAACGACCAGTTTATGACCGCACTATCAGGAAACTGGTGCCATAAAATAACTGAAGTGGCATGCTTTATATTCATGTTCACATAATCGGCAATAATAAATTCACCAGCCTGGTTAGTACCATTCATGGTAAGTGAGGCCCTATTACTCAAGCCTGTAGTCATCCAGTCGGGTTGGGTGACATTAGTAAAAGAAATTTGGGCCGTATCGGCTACTGACAGATTATGTGAAAACCCTCCGTAATCTAATGTTGAATTACTAATAGTGGCAATACTCTTATTAACCAGGATTATGGCTAATTGGTAGAAATAACTTTGCGGGAAAGTAATATAGGATGAATCGATTATAATCTTCCCGTTATCAAGTGCAATAATATCACCTACATTGGTCATGGTTGCATTTTTAATAATCAATACACCATTTAATACCACAACAATTGGCCCGGTGTGGGTATAAGTACCGGCAATAGTAAGGGTATCGTTAGGAGTAACACCTACATATATGGTATCTGAGGTACCGGTAAGACGCTTTGCATTTCTAAGTGAGGATGATTTGAGTGTTTTGCATTTTTCCTGGAATTTAAATAGCTGGCTAAGGTGAATATTAGCCTGTGTTAAAGGCTGTAGAGTAGTTGTGTTCGCAGAACCTGCTTTCGGTGGTTTAACCTGGTTAAGCAGAGATTGTAAATTGTGTTGCTGGGCTGATAAATAAGTTGTAAATAATAAAGAGCAAACAATACAACCGGATAAAATGAAAGAAGTAAGTTTCCTCATTTTTATGGATTTGGTTAATCCAAATTTAAGCAAATAAAATTATCTTTTCTGCTCTAGCTCTTTTTCAGCCTTCATAAGGTCAGCCTGAATCGATTTTCCATCTGGTTGCTTATTACCTCTATGGCAGGTATAACAAACAATCATATGTATGGTATCTGTCCGCGTAGAATTATTGAAATTGAAGTTATTGGAGTTAATATCAGCTGTCATTTTCATCATATGGCGCGCTATTTTCTTTTCATCCTTAGCATCGCTGGCAAAGTCAAGGTGGTGGTTGGTTGTATCAGCATTACGTGCATGGCAAAAGCCGCAACGAACGCCAAGTGAAACAGCATAATCGCGCATTATGGAATCCAGCTGGTCTTTGCTAATATCTTTCGGGAGTACCTGCAGGTTTTTAAAACCTTCAGGTGAACTGGAAGTGTTAGTTGTTGCACCTATTGCAATAAATAACCCTAATATTGATATGGATATGATTTGCCACTTTTTCATAAAGTCGTTTTTTTAGTTGATGAGCAAATGTACTTAAATTATTGAACCATTTTAAAACCTGATTCCTACTTGCAGGGTAAAGTTACGTGGCGGTTCAAGGTAAGCCGGACGTTCTATATACGCCCTGTTAAGTAAATTCTTTACGATGAACGATATTTTAAAAATTTTAGTTGCCTGGTATGCCAGGTGCCCATCTATTATATAGTCTCCGTTACCGTGCAGTTCACGGAACCGGGCAACACCCGGAACAACTTCGACACCCGGAAATTGAGGGTCGGTACCTAAAAATATTTTATCCATGTTTACAATGAAGCTATTATACCTGTAATTTCCACCCAATGTAAATTTTTTATAAGATAGTTCAAAGGCAAGTTTGGCCGTGTATAAGGAGCGATAATTCAGAATCTCTGTTTTCTGCAACGAATCCTTCTGAGATGATGAAAGGTTAGGATGGCTGGCTTCATACTGTTGAACAGAATCTTTTGTATCTGTGTTAATCGGGTCGATTGCTGTGGCGCCGGCAGTAAGCTCAACATGCACATCTCTGCCAATTTTGCCGGCAGCAGTATATGTTAATTCCAGCCCTTTAATCTGGGCATTGTCAATATTAACAGACTTGAAACCTAACCATTTAATATACATCTGTTCTGATACGGGGGTTCCGGGCGGATACCAGAATCCGAAAGAAAAGTCAATAAGGTTTTTATAAATCGAATTAAAAGCAGCAAGGTCGGCAACGCCTTGCCAGCTGCCAATTTTCATGCCCTGGTTTATTCCTATTTCTGCACTGTAACCTGTTTCGGGTTGTATGCTTGGGTTAGGGAAAATAGGAATAGCGCCACCAATTGTGGTGCTTATAAATTGTTCTGCAATAGAAGGGAAGCGGTAACCCTCGCCATAAGAGGCCCTGAGAAACGTTGCTTTTGCCAATTTGTAATTTGCACCTGCACGGAATACTATAGGGGTACTTCCTACTATAGAATCGACCTTATTTATTTCATGGCGAATACCACCTGTAATTGTCAGGTTCCCGAATTTCTGTTCCAGTTGCAGGTATTCGCCCACATTACTCCCTTTATGTATGCCATAAAGCTGCGCCTCAACGGTATTCAGAGTTGTTGCAACACCGGCTGTTATAGTTAAATGAAATTTAAAATCCTTCTGATACTTAGCCTCACCATAATAGAGTTCGGCAATGGAACCGTCAGTCGATCCGTAGTCAGAATTGTTAGATAAAAAATAACGCCCCTGCACTGTAATCCTGCTTCCATCAGGTGCATTATAATTTATATAAGGATCTATAGCTTCCCTTAAGAATATTCCGTCTACGACTGAACTACTTGCACCCGTGCCGCCCAATGGACGTAGTATACCTGATGAATCGTTTTCCCATGCAAGATATGTGCCGGTATGCTGGTACATATAACTTGTCCTTACCCCAACCATTAAGCCGGATATCTTTTTAAAACGGTAACGCAAATTCAGAGAAACACGAGCGCGCTGGTCATAGGCGCCCTCTAAATAGTTTTGTTCGCTATATACATTACCGCTGCAAACCAAATCGAGCTGGTTAAAACGCTGGCTGTGCATAAATGTAAACCCGTCAAAACGTGGTTGTTGCTGGCCGTTCCAGGGAACAGAGTCCCCGGGTACGTTTGGGTTTGAATATACGCCTTCAAAAAAATTAAATGTAGTT
>Ga0206836_10123_pt1 | contig 20074 bp, 17 predicted proteins | sample Alteio_BWOrgCont_28_FD_152871 | JGI IMG/M metagenome (GOLD analysis project Ga0206836, IMG submission 152871) | Enriched cells from forest soil in Barre Woods Harvard Forest LTER site, Petersham, Massachusetts, United States -... | ecosystem: Environmental > Terrestrial > Soil > Temperate forest >...
CTCAAGTGCCTTGCGCGTCGCCGCCACCGCCTTGTCGCTCGGATGCACCATTGGGTGGCGCAACCCTGGATAAGCGTGCAGATGCCACAGATCGAGATGACCCATGCTCTGAAATCGAATCGTGTTCTCGCGGTAGGAGCTGGCGCATCGCAGCACCGCTTGCCTGCAGGCCTTGTGATTCGCCCCATTCTGACGGGCGACTACGTTGACGCTGATCACCAGCCGCTTCAGGTCGAACTCCCATGGCCCGAAGGTGGTCTCGTCGAAATCGTTGAGGTCAAAGACCACGCTACGCTGCGCCGTTCCATAGAAGCCGAAGTTGGACAGATGCGCATCGCCATCGATCACGACGTTGATGCCGCTGACCGGCGTGCGAGCCAGGTCCCACGCCATCACAGCCGCCGCTCCACGCAGAAACGCGAACGGCGACTCGGCCATGCGCGACATCCTCAGGGGAACGAATTCGGGTTGACGGCCACGATTGCTGGCGATGACGGTCGTGACCGGGTCCGGCCGATCAGGCGGCGCTTTCCAGATGGCGTGACCTTCACGCGGCGTACGTTTGCGCAGAGCCTTACCCGCGGCACGGCGGCTCTCCCAGGACTGGTTCTCGGCGCGCAGATCGACGGTGGAGACATAGCCTTCGACGGCCTCCCATGAAGAAGACACGCCTGGGATATGAGGGATGGCGGCTGGAGAACCTGTGTTGCCGGATGAACCCATAAGGACGCCGCTTTTCGGTGCGAACGTACTTATGACTCAAGCCTTAGGGACAAGCAATGTCCAGAGAGTCGAGCGACGGCCGCCAGAACCGGGGAGTGTATCGAGTCTCGAAAACTCTGTAGTGCGGGTCGTGACGGAAACGCGCTCCGCGTAACGTTTTGAACGGTCTCGCAATTGAAATCGCCAGCGTCCCGGATAGAGCGAGCAGCTATGACTATGAACTTCCGCGATCACGGTCGGGTGCGGCCAGCGAGGACATTAGTTGATTGTTCGGATTGACGAATTATCTCGCGAATATTGAGATATCAGCAGGCGTGATAATATGATGGTGAAATCCGGCAGCATTGACTCCTAGCTCATCTAGGGGCCACTCCGGCCCCCTCAAGGCGACGGTTACTGGGTGCTTTTCAAAATCAATCGCAAGACTTTGTGGCGGTACATCTTATTCGGAAAGCGCTACTGAGGAAGTAATGGTAGTCGCGCTTCAATTTTTTGCATGAAAAGTACCAAATCGTTTAAGCGCTCCAGAAGCGTAACGCTGAGGTTGCGGACAGATTCGTCCGACTTTTCAAGTATTGTGCGCATATAAGCAACTTCTTCCCTTAGAATAGCGACTTCCTGCAACAGAATTTCCGTTTGATCCGGCATGTTGGTCTCGCGTTCAGCGCGGTGGCAGTCAGTTGCCTATGGCACCACTATTCTAACATTCAATAACAGGTTGCTTATTCCAAGTCGCCGCAGGTCGACCACATACTGTGTTCCGTCTCGAGAGTCCGGTGGTATTTCAAGGACGATCTGACGCCGCGATTCGACCACTCCCTGGCCATGGCAGACCTGACAGATACTTTTCCAGTCGCTCATTCCGTCGCAATTCGGGCACGTGACAAGGGCGGGCAGGTCAAAAGGCACACGGCAACCGATGCGTGCTTCATCCGCGTCCAATATCGCCTCTACGCCCAGCCGGCGGAATGGCCCGACACTCTCGCGGAGGAATCCGAAAGAATTCAGCATAGTGTGGTCGAGCAGTTCCTCGAGTGATGGCCGCAACGTCAGAAAGTCATCAACGATCGGTGTCGCCGCTTTCGATCGCAACGCCTCGCCCGTCATTGACTGCTGCCGACTTCCCAGTTTGATATCGTACGAGCGGCGCTGGTTCGGATCGCTGAGGATCTCGTAAGCCTCGTGCGCTTCACGAAACCGATCAGGGTCGGGGCGCTTGCCACCGTCGGGATGAAACTCGAAAGCAATCCGACGGTATGCGCGCTTGATCTCTCCCGGCGCCGCTCGTGTAGGAACACCCAAAATCCCATACAAGTCTCGCTTCGGCATAATAGCCACTCCGCGAGCCGGTCTTCGGTCTTAGCGACTCAGGCACTGCGAACTTCAATCTGTCGAGGTTTGGCTTTCTCTTTCTTGGGCAACTCCACTTCCAGAACTCCGTTTCGCAGGGTTGCCTTGATTTTCGACTCGTCAACGTCCTCGTTCAACGCGAACTCGCGATAGTAGTTTCCGACGTTATACTCAGTGTACATAGGGCGCAGCCCGGCATACATTTCCGTGCCTACCTGGCCGACGATCGTGAGCACTCCGTTTTTGAGCGTGACGTTGATGTCTTTCTCCTTGACCCCAGGCATATCTGCCCAGAGCTTCAACGATTCACCAAACTCATAGATGTTCACGTCGGGCACGTAGTAGCGCCCCGGACGAGTCTGCTCTTGTGACTTCGCAAGCTGCTGCTTTTCCTTGGTGGCGATTTCCCTGGTGTCTGTGCCTTCCATGATCCTTCACCTCCTTCATGCGGTCTGCACTGTGATCTGCCGCCGTTTGGCGTGTTCGGCTCTTGGTACGCGGACGATCAGCAGTCCCGCTTCGTACCGGGCCTCGGCCTTGCCAGTCTCGTAGTCCTCGGGCAATCGAATCGAACGGGAAAATTTGCCTTCGCTTAGCTCACGACGATGATACCCCAAGCCTTTCCCATCCGGCTCAAACTTCCGTTCGCCTCCAATCGTGAGAGTGCGGCCCTCACCCGCGACGGAGAGCTTAGCCAGATCGAGGCCAGGTATCTCCGCAACTATCACCGCACCTTCGGGCGAATCGAAGATATTGACCGGCGGATAGGCCCCAAATCCGGAGAGCCCGGTGCCGAATGCCGGGTTGCGCATGAAGCGCTCAAGTTGATCCTGCAGGCTGAGCAGCCCGCCGAACGGATCGGCATCAAACCTTAACAGAGCCATGATTTGAACACCTCCTTGTGCTTTCTTTGAGCCGAGTTTCAGTCCACCGCCATTCAGCGAAGAGGTTCTGCGCTTTGGGTTAATCCTGGTAATCGCCCAAAGCGCTGAACCATTCGCATCGAGTGGTTCGCTGCTATCTTTTTGGATAAGCATCTTTGGGCGATCGTCAAGATGGTCTGTCAATCAGAAAACCAAACCCTTGAACCGAGCGACATATGCCGACGGTCGAGAGCCGTCGCCTGCCCGCCAGAACTCACTCAACTTTCACCGGGGATTCCCACAAAGGCGAACCAACCCTCCCCGTAGAATTCCAAGGTGGCGCTTCACATTAGATGCCTTCTCGGACTCCGCAAGCTGCACCGCGCGAGTCACTGCCCTAACCCGTCATGACCCAAACAGCCGTTCCGCTTCGGCGTGCTATCTGATGGTGTTCGCCGTAGTTACACGCCGGCTTGATATCAGCTGCCGGGAATTTGCACAGGCTGGACCAATTCGTTATCGCGCGCGGCCTGGCTCAGGTTCATCGCAACCAGGTCCCCCGGTTGCACATCGCCGGTCACTTCGACCTGGTAGCCGTCGTCGCGGCCCAGAGCGACTGCGGCCAGATGCACCCGCTCGCCGCGAACCAGCGGAAGGTAGATTTTGTTGTTGCGGAATACCAGCGCGTCGTCAGGCACCAGAATGCCGCCGGTCGGGGCGTGCGTGGTTATGTTCACGTCGGCATACATACCAGGCAGCAGGCTTTGGTCTGGATTTGGCAGATCGACTTCAACCAACATCGTACGCGTATTCTGGTCGAGGGCTTCGGGATGACGCGTCACCGTGCCGGCAAATTTGCGCCCTGGAAATTCGGTGACTGTCACGGTTGCCGTATCACCATCGGTGACGTAGGGCGCGATACTCTGCGGAACGTAGGCGTAAATACGCACCGGCGCCAGCGTCGCCATTACCACGATCGGCAAACCCGTTGTAGGGGTGGTGGACTGCGGTATCAGGGCGCCCGGATCGACGAAGCGCGCGCTGATGATGCCGTCGAACGGCGCGGTAACGACCTCGTAACGCTGCAGCGCCAGCTCCTGTTCGTAAGTGGCCTTCGCCTGCAGCATCGCGGCAGTCTGCGTATCCGCCGCTTGCTGCGGGATAACTTCGTTCACGAGCAGATACCGATCGCGCCGGTCGGTCACCAGTTGCAGGCGGAAGTTTGCCAACGCATCGGCGACTTGCTGGTCCGTCTCGGGCGATTCGATGATCGCGATCACCTGACCCTTGCGCACGTGATCGCCCTTGTCGATCAAGATGGTTTTCATGTAGCCGGCAACCTTGGCGTAAACCGGGGTCTCGATATAACCATGAACGCTGGCGGGTAGCTGAATAGTGCGTGGCGTGCTCGCACCCGAGATCGGCACTACCAGCACCCGCGGACCCTTGCCGGAAGCTGCTACGAGATCGCCCGTCTGATGCGCGAGCCGCGCCTGGCGGGCAAACACGAACCCGGCCGAAGCGCAAAATATAACGACGATCGCGACAATCCATCCGAGCCAAAACAGGCGGCTCGGCTTAGGGTTCTGTTGGTCTTGCGAATCCACGATCGAAACTCCTTGAATCACGCACCGGGCATAGAGATGGCGTTGATGCGTTCGTCGCGCTGATGCTTGCCGATGAGCTTGCGGCTGAAAATCGAATAAACGGCGGGTACGGTGAACAGCGTCATCAGGGTCGCTGCGATCAGTCCGCCGATAACGGCGCGTCCGAGCGGTGCGTTTTGTTCCGAGCCGGAGCCAATCGCGAGTGCCATCGGCAGCATGCCCAGAATCATCGCGAGCGCGGTCATGATGATCGGACGAAACCGGATCGAGCCGGCCTCAATCGCCGCCTCCGATGGACCCATGCCTTCTTCGCGCATCTCGTTGGCGAAAGTGATGAGCAAATTGCCGTTGGCGACGCCGACACCGACCGCCATGATCGCGCCCATCAAGGACTCGACGTTGATAGTTGTGCCGGTCAGCACCAATATCCAGAGCACGCCTGCGAGTGCGCCAGGAATAGCCATCATGATGATGAAGGGCTCTAGCCACGACTGAAAATTCGCGACCATCAGCAGGTACACCAGCACTATGGCGAGGACCAGACCCAGGCCCATCGTGACAAACGATTCACGCATCGCAGCACTCTGTCCGCGAATGATCACCTTGGTCCCAGCCGGCAACTTCCCGAGCTTATCCACTGCCGCTTGTACCGCGGTCGTGGTCCCGCCGAGATCGCGCCCTTCCACACCGCAGTCAACGTCCATCACACGCTGTACCGTGTAGTGCGCGATGACCGCAGGGTCATTGGCATGCTTGATAGTTGCCACGTTGCCGAGAAATTGGGCCGACTGCGGTGTGGAACCATTCGGAGCAACTACGCCAGGCGATGCGGTGGTGCCGTTGGTGAGCGAGATATTTGCGATCTGGGCAACCGACTGAGTGGTTGCGATGGGAGCCTGCGTGACCACGTTGTAGTTGACGCCATTGACCGGGTCGAGCCAGTAATTCGGCGAGATCAGACTGTTGCCGCTTAACGACGAGAGCAGGCCGGAAGCGACTTGCTGCATCGTGATGCCGAGTTCCAGCGCCTTGTTACGATCGACGCCGATCTTGAAGGCCGGATAGTCGAGCGGCTCGGCGATACGCGAGTCAACGACGCCGGGGATGTTCAACATCATCGCTTGCAGGCGCGACGCAATACGGTAGTCCGAGTTCAGATCGTTGCCCGAGATCTGCACATCAATCGCGGCGGGCAGTCCAAAATTGAGCACCTGATTGACGATATCTGCCGCCTGAAAGTAACCGGTGATGTTCGGATAGTCAGTCAACATCATCCGGCGGATACGACGCTCGTACAGGTCCGTAGGCCGATGGCCCGGCTTGAGTTGAATCAGGATTTCGGCATCCTGCGGCCCGATATTGTCGGTGGGATAAAAGGCGAGGTCATAGGAGATCGGCACGTCGATGTTGTCGCTCATCCCTTCCAGTTCGTCAGGCGGGATAATCTTTCGGATGGAGTGCTCGACGTCGTCAACCAGCAATTCCGTGCGTTCAATACGAGTTCCGGTCGGCGCGCGCACGTGCAACTTCATCAGGCCCGCGTCAACGGTGGGAAAGAAATCTTCGCCCACGATCAAGAGCAGCGGCAGCGTGCCGACGATCAGCAACGACACCGCCACCAGCGAGATCGCGCGATGCGCGATGAAAGTTGCCAGCGCCGTCGCGTAACCGTGGCGCACGCGTTCGAAGCCAGCCTCGAAACGGCGCAAGAATCGTCCCCAAAGGCCATCACCCGGATCTTCAACGTGATCCTCGGGGAGCAGATACGAAGCCATCGTTGGTACCAGTGTGCGCGAGAGCAGGTACGACGTGAGCATCGCAAACACCACTGCCAATGCGAGCGGCGTGAACAGGAAGCGCGCCACTCCGCTCAGCAGCACCACCGGGAAGAACACTATGCAAATCGACAACGTGCCGACCAACGTTGGCGTCGCGATCTGATTGGCGCCGTCGAGGATCGCAGCCAGCAGCGGCTTATGCATCGCATGGTTACGATGGATGTTTTCGATTTCGACCGTGGCGTCGTCCACCAGCATGCCGACGGCGAGCGCGATCCCGCCCAGCGTCATCGTGTTGATAGTTTGGCCCGACAACTTGAGCGCGATAATTGCCGTGAGAATTGACAGCGGGATCGACGTGATCACGATGAACATGCTGCGTGGCGAGCCGACAAAGACCAGCACCATAAGCGCGACCAAAGCCGCCGCCGTCACCGCCTCACGCACAACCTCCCACAGCGCCGAACGAACGAACGCCGACTGATCGAAGGTCAGCGATATCTTCATTCCGTGCGGGGCGACCGCCATGATATCCGGCAGGCGCGCGCGGACGGCGTCGACCACGGCCAGAGTGGAGGCGGCCGCGTGCTTGATCACCAGCAGAAAGGTGCCGGGACGCCCGTCAACGCGCACCACGTTGGTTTGCGGCTGATGAGTATCGCTTACCGGCGCAACATCGCCCAGAAAGATTGGCACTCCGTTGACGAACCGAATCGGCAGCCGGTTGAACTCGGAGACCTTCGACGGACTCATGTTGAGGTCGACGTTATACTCGTAATTGCCCATCCGGGCGGTGCCTGACGGGATCACGACGTTGGTAGTCGCGAGCGCGTTGCCGATATCGACCGGCGAAAGATTATCGGCGTACATCGCCTTGGGATCGAGATTAACAACTACCGCGCGCTGCACGCCGCCGAGCGGGGCAGGCGAAGAAAAGCCGGGAATCGTAAAGAGCTGCAGGCGCACGAAATTGAGGCCGTAATCGAAGAGCTGTTGCCCTGACAACGTGTCGCTGAAGATGTTCAATTGCGCGACCGGAACATTGGCCGCGTTATAGGAAATAATTTGCGGTGGTGTCGTTCCCTGCGGCGCCTGGCGCAGGATAGTTTCAGACACGGCATTAATCTGCGCGATTGCGCCGCCAATATCCGATCCGGGCTGGAAATAGATCTTCAGCAGCCCAATGCCCGTAATCGACTCCGACTCTATGTGTTCGATGCCGTCAACCGTGGTCGAATAGGCCCGCTCACTGATAATCACCATGCGGCGTTCCATATCGACCGCGGAAAGACCAGGGTAGTTCCAGACCACCATCACGACCGGAATGTTGATGGCAGGAAAGATATCGACGTTCATCAAGGCGAAAGAAAGCGCGCCAAGCACCAGCATCAACAGGGCCATCACGGCCACCGAGAGCGGGCGGCGCAGCGCCAGACGAACCAGCCACATCATAATCGGTTACTCCACGAACTCAGTTCAGAAGGACTAGCGAGGTCCTTTTTGAGAGCGGGCATGCCTCTCAGCTATTGGATGCATCATTTGTGCCGGTAATCCGACTGAGCATCGCTGGGATAGGTGGCCCCGGAAAATTACTCATTTGGCCAAATGCGACGATTTATCGATAGTTTGACAGAACAATCGATTATCGATAATCGATTCTATGGAGTCAATATAGTGAAATTCAAGCCGGCCGATATCGCTCGCGAGTCCCTCGCCGACCGCGTGCGCCAAGTCCTGATGGAACGCATCATCGATGGTACTTATCAGCCGGGGACGCGACTGGTGGAGATGCAGATCGCGCGTGAACTCAACATCAGCCAGGCCCCGGTGCGAGAAGCCTTCTGCGCGCTCGAAGCCGCGCGCCTGGTTGAAACTGAACCATATCGCGGCACGCGCGTGCGCGAGGTGAGCGATCGCGAGTGCCGGGAGGCGTATCAGGTGCGAGCGGTGCTGGAGGAGCTCGCTGCGCAACTCGGGGCCACCCGGCTGCGCGAGCAATCGCGAGAGTTGCGTGCCGAAGCCGATGCGACACTGGCCGCGGCGAAGCACGGCGAAGTGGTGCGCTATCTCCATCATAATGTCCGCTTTCATCAAGTGATCGTGGAAGCCGCCGACAATGCCGTATTGCGTAACACGTGGGAATCGCTGAGTTTCACAGTAGGCGCGCGGGTACGGGCCTCGCGCGCTTCCGGCGACATGGTCGCGGTCGCCAGAGAACATCGACAAATCGTTGACGCGATCGTGCACGGCGACGTCAAAACTGCGGGACGCCTATTGCGCCGCCACGCTGAAGTGCTGATTGAGGGATCTGCAAGCGGCAACGAGATGACGTCGAGTGCGGCCGCCTTTTCGGCATCCCGGCCACTCGAGAAGAAGGCCTTGCGAAGGGCCAATTTGTAGCGGAGATCGCTAAGCTACCGATCAGGATGGAAGACCGCTGACAGAGGAGATCTTCCGACGACTGCGATCGCCGTTGCACCGTCTGGAAATTCAAATAGTCAGTTCAGTTCGTTCAATATAGCCACTCCTTCAGATCACGATGCCGGCGTCTTGGCCTGAACGCGCCAATCATTGTTGGTAGCGCGATCGCCGGCGAGCCACTTGCGCAAGTCCTCGTGGGCGCTGGCAGTACGTGTAGCGGTGATCTTGTCGGCGTCCGGATGATCGACCGTGAACTCGAGATTCAGGCCATTGGGATCGGTGACGTATAGAGAAACGCAGTAGCCATGGTCGATCACGGCAGTCTCGAAGCCAGCCGCCTGGAGCCTGCGCCGTATCTCATCCTGACCCGGCGCATCGGCTACCTTCAACGCCAGGTGAACGAACGGTGAATGCGGCCCGTAGTGGGCAAACTTCTCATGCTGCCGAGGATTCGCGAAGTAAAAAAACGCCAGCGCGCCGCCATCGGCAATTTGGAAGAACAAGTGGCAATAGTACAACTCATCTTCGCCGAATACCTTGTCGCATTCGCGCCACGCCGCCACCATCGGCCAGCCTAGCAGGTCCTCATAGAACTTCCGTGTTTGCTCAAGATCGCGACACACATAGGCCGCATGGTGCAACCTTACCGGAACGGTATTCGGGTTGCCGATTGTGTGACCATTGCTCGGCGTGGTGCCCATTGCGATTGCCCTCACGATCAGTTTGTAGTCCGCTTCGCGAACTTAGCTCGTTGATTGCGCATACTAACAGCGCAACCACAACTGCTGAAACATTTGCTCGCGGGCGGCTGGCACCACCCGCTTGAATATCCAGGTAGCCCGCGGCGCCTGTTACGTCTAACTACTAACTACTCTTTGGCGTCTATCAGCACAGCGGCGATAAGTGCCGGCTCTTTGCCCTTGTTGACCCATGCGTGATTCGTTCCACGCTGGACTACGACGTCGAATGGCTTGAGATCCACCTCTCCCTTGTCGAGCAACAGCGTCACCTCGCCCGAGAGCAGCACGATGTAATCGATGGTGCGGGTCTTATGCATCGCGGGATGACGAGTAGTGTCCGCGCGACAATGAGCGGCGTCCATCTGGGCGAACATCTGTGCGGTCTGACGTTCGCGCTCCTCGCGCGAAACGCTGGGATCTTCAGGCGGAATAGCCGCGAAGCGAAAGATACTGCCGCCCGGCGGAGGCTCGAGCTTGCGCACCTGCAGACCCGCATCGCCTGAACCGCTGTTATCGACGGGAGTGGAATCGGTCATCCAGTAGGCGCCAAACGGTGTCGGCGGGGCGTCGATTACAACGACTGATTTTCCCTCGGCGTCATGGCCGGTAATGATTCGACGTGGTGCGCGTGCCATCGGCAGACCTCCAGCTAACTAACTATTTAATGGACCAGATACTTGCGCTTTCTGATCGAAATGGGAAATGGAATCATGTGCGGCGCGCTACCGCCCGTTGTCGATTTTGTGTTAACCGATCTCAATCGTTCGGTCGGGAGGATTTGGATCATGGCCAAGGTCAACGGCAACGATCTCGTCGCGAGGGCGCTGCAGGATGAGGGAGTTGACACCGTCTTCTATCTGACTGGTGGTCCGATGGTTGATGTCGCTTCGCGATGTATCGAACGCTTTCACTCGGTTGACGTCCGCCACGAGCAAGCCGCCGCGATGGCGGCGCACGCCTACAGCCGCGTGAGCGGCAAGCCCGGCGTGTGTTTCGCCGCCTCCGGTCCCGGCGTGACCAACCTTATCACCGGCGTTGGCAACGCCTTCCTCGACGCCGTTCCGGTCGTGGCGCTCGGCGGCGCGAGCGCTGTATCTCAAACCGGTATGGGTGCGTTTCAGGAAATGGACCAGGTCGGAATGTTCAAGCCGATCACGAAGTACGCCGAACGGGTTATCGACGTTCGTCGCATCCCCGAGATCATTAATAAGGCCTTCCGCGTCGCGACCAGCGGGCAGCCCGGCCCGGTCTACGTCGATTTGCCCGGGGACGTGCTCTACAACCGCGTTGACGAGGCCGAAGTGATGTTTCCCGGCAGGGCGCACTCGGTACCGCGGGTCGCTGGCGATCCCGCCTTGATTCGGCAGGCCGTCGCGATTCTCAAGCAGGCGCAACGTCCCATCATTCTGACGGGAACCGGTGTTTTCTGGTCCGGCGCGATGGAAGAGTTGCAGCAATTCGTCGATCTTACCCAAATTCCCTTTTACACCACGCCACAGGGCCGCGGTGTGATCCCGGAAGATCACCCGCTGAGTTTTCTCGGCGCGCGTAATCAAGCGTGGAAGGAAGCCGACGCAGTGCTGATTGTCGGCACACGCCTCAACTTTATCGTCGGCTTTGGTCTGCCGCCGCGCTGGGCCCCCGACGTCAAGATCGTGCAGGTGGATATTTCGGATGAGGAAATCGGGCGTAATCGTCCCGTCGATCTCGGCATCGTGGGCGACGCCAAAACTGTTCTCCGCCAACTGATCGACGAGGCGAGCGATAGTTTTCACAAGCGCGGCGAATCGGCCTGGGTTGAGACCTTACGCGGCTATGATCAGCGATCTCAGGAAAAATCCCAGGCGCTGCTCGATTCCGACGCTACGCCGATTCATCCGCTCCGCCTCTGCAAGGAAGTCCGCGACTTTATGGACCGCGACGCTATCATCGTCGTTGACGGCCATGAGATTTTGAATTTCGCGCGCCAATCGATTCCACTTTTCTCGCCGGGTCACTCGGTCAATGCCGGGCCTAACGGATGCATGGGCGTCGCGGTGCCGTTCGGCCTCGGCGCGAAGGTTGCCAAGCCTGACAAGCAGGTTATCGTGCTCAGCGGCGACGGTTCCTTCGGCATGAACGGTATGGAAATCGATACGATGGTGCGCCACAACATCCCGGCGCTGATCGTTATCAGCAACAATGGTGGATGGGCGGGCAAGGGTACGATGGACGCGGGCCGTGATCTGGGCTTCAGCCGCTACGACAAAATGGCGGAAGTCTTCGGTGCTTATGGCGAACTGGTGGAGCGTCCCGAGGATATCGGCCCGGCGATGAAGCGCGCGGTCGCGTCGGGCAAACCGGCGGTAGTCAACGTGATCACGGATCCGCATGCACGATCTTCGACCGTTTCGTTTGCGAACTATCGCGCGATCTAGTGTTGGTTACATAGTTGATCACGCGACGATCTTTATCTTCCACAACTAAGAGGCTCACATGATCGTTCAGGCGCGTAAGACCTATAAAGTTACAACCCAAAAAAGTGTTCCGATGAAGACGCGGGACGGAATCACGCTCTACGCAGACGTGGTGCGTCCCGACGCGCCCGGTCGCTTTCCGGTACTACTCAGTCGCACACCTTATAGTAAGAAAGGCACAGACGACCCGAATGGTCCCAGTTACCTCTTCGCGCGCTACGGCTATATCTCAGTTACTCAGGACTGTCGCGGCCGATTCGAATCCGAAGGCGATTACGACACCATCTTCCAAGAGATTCCGGATGGTTACGACGCCGTCGAATGGGCTGCTCGATTGCCTTGGTCCAATGGCCGTGTCGGTACCACCGGCCAGTCCTATCTCGGACTGACGCAGTATATGATCGCCTGTAACGATCCTATGCCACCCTCCTTGCAAGCGATGGCTCCTGTCTCGGCGTCGTCCGATTATCATGCGAGCTGGATCTACCATACCGGTGGCGTCTCCTTGTGGGGCTGGATCATCCCGTATGCAATCTTCAAAGGACTCAACACACTGAAGCGAGCGAAACGCAATGATTTGTTCGAAAAAATGAAGGAGTACGTCGTAGGTGGTGAGTTTCCCATCATCCGGCAAACGCGCTTCGGTCTGAACGCTTTCACTCCGCTCACCGACAAGTGGTATCGCCACCTACCTATCAAGGACTGGGTCGGTCTACTGAAGGAGACTGCGCCGTATCTGGCAGATCATATCGCACACGCCGACGACGGTGAGTACTGGCATCGCGCCAACGTAAATCGGCACGCCGCGAGCGTCAACGTGCCGATGCTGCATGTCACTTCTTGGTACGACATTTTTGGTGAAGGTGGCCAAAACGCCTATAGCAGCATTAAGCACCACAGCAAATTTGAAAAGGCCCGAAATGGGCAACGGCTGATCATAGGACCGTGGGGGCACCTACTCCCCTACAACGTACCGAGTTCGCGTGGAACCGGCGACATCGATTTTGGGCCCGCCGCGCTGATCGATCTTAACGAGACTCTATTGCGATGGTTTGACTACTGGCTCAAAGATGTCAATAACGGAATCGTCGATGAGCCACCCGTAACTATCTACACCCTGGGTGAGAACCGCTGGCAGAATCTCTCCGATTGGCCGCCGCCGAACCTGCGGCAGGTCCGCTATTTTCTTCATAGTGATAAAGGCGCCAATGCTCTGAGTGGTGATGGCTCACTTTCAACGGTGCCCCCGGATGATGAGCGGGCCGATGCCTACGTTTACGATCCTGATGATCCGGTGCCGTCGCTGGGTGGTAACAACCTCGCGATCGATATGGGCGTTCAGGATCAACGACCGGTCGAAGAGCGAAAGGACGTATTGGTCTATACCTCTGATCCGTTGGAGCAGGCACTAGAAGTGACAGGGCCTGTAACGGTCAGCCTCTGGGCGGCATCATCGGCAGTTGATACCGACTTCACTGCGAAGCTGGTAGATGTGCATCCGAGCGGCTATGCCCAGAATCTTGTGGACGGCATCCTTCGCGCGCGCTATCGGGAGTCTGCGAGCGCTCCAAAATTCATGGAACCTGGCAAGCCATATATGTTCACAATCGATCTATGGGCAACCAGCAATGTCTTCCTGCCCGGTCATCGCATCAGGCTTGAAATCAGTTCGAGCAACTTCCCGCGTTTTGATCGGAATCTCAACACAGGAGAGCCATTCGGCGAAGGAACGAAGGGCATCGCTGCACGTCAGACGGTATTTCATCAAAGCGATATGGCGTCGTATTTGTCGCTCCCGGTGATACCGCGATAGCGACTGGCATCAGTTGTTCACGACCTCGTCCGTCCACACTTTGAAGCTCATCAGTGTGTTAGGACCGAACGTGGTAGCGATAGCGACGTCGATCGCGTCGCGGCCGCGCGCCATCAACACCCGCCCGATTCGCGGCACGTTATTGCGCGCGTCAAAGGTATGCCACCGCCCTCCGAGATACACTTCGAACCATGCCGCAAAGTCCATCGGACCGTAAGGTGGCGGGATCCCTATATCACCAAGATAGCCAGTACAGTAGCGCGCCGGGATATTCATACAGCGACAAAACGCAATAGCCAGATGTGCGTAATCCCGGCACACGCCCTTCCTTTCATTGAATGCCTCCCATGCAGTTCTGGTAGCACGGGCATGTTCATAGCCGAATGAGATATGGTTGTGCACGAAATCACAGATTGCCTGCACCCTGTTCCAACCCATCGGCGTCGCGCCGAACAGATTCCAAGCCACGTCAGTGAGCTTCTCTGTATCGCAATATCGGCTACCAAGTAGAAAGACCAACGCCTCCTCCGGCAGTTCCTCGATCGGATGCTGTCGCGCCGAAGTTGTTATTACGTCAGGCTCGCCCGAGTCCTTGACCAGCGCTGAACTGGCTATCCTGAGTTGTCCCGCTGGAGCGACGAGACGTGTGCACCAGTTGCCGAACCAGTCCCGATAAGCCGCGACCGGTATCGAGGGATTCGTCGTTAAGTGATCGGGGATGACGATGTCGGATGCCCGCGAATAGTGGATGTTTAATACCAGCATCATCGGCGTCGGCTGCGGGCAGTCATAAATTAGTTCGTAGCCAACTTTGATTTCCAACTGAGATCTCCTTCGGATGTCAACGCCAATGCGTCCATCCGGATGTCCTTTGTGTGATTATCTCCGCGCCCTCATAGGTGCGGTCGGCGCCAGCTCTTTTTTCAGTTGCGACGGACCATGACTTCAACTTTCATTCCTATGTAGTCGGTCGCGAGCCCCATCCAGGTGCCATAAAGCGGTATCGCGTCGCGTGGGTCAGCCACCGCTGCCACCCGCACGAGATCGCGATTGCCGACGATTCCATTTGAAGGATCGAAATCGACCCAGCCCGGACCGGGCAGATGCACTTGCGCCCACGCATGCGTATTGCCGCCGCCTGCATAGTTTTTGTCGTCTTCGCTCGGAATATGCAGGTATCCAGAGACGAAGCGCGCGGCCATCCCGAGACTGCGCACTGCGTCGATCATCAGCATCGCAAGGTCGCGACAACTGCCACTCCCCAGTTCGAGCGTCTGCCGCGGCCGCTGGATACCTTTCTCGTCCCGCCGTAAGTGCTTGAAGCTCTCATTGATTCCGTGCGTGAGGTTAATCAGCAGTTCGCGCGTATCGGATGAGGGTTCTTTGCGCACCAATGTTCTCACCCATTCGTCAACTTGATGATCCGCATCGACCGGATTCCGTTGCATGTAGCGCGCCAGATCTGAAAACTCTTGTGCGTGGTAATTGAATGGGTAGCTCCGCGCGGATTCCTCGATTTGAAAGTCGCGAATATCTCTGTGCGTGTGCTTGACTCGGACGGTGCTCTCGAATCGAAGCTCCTTTGCGCGATCGGCGAATCGCGCAATATTTACATGGTTTCCGAACGCGTCCTGAATTTCGCTAGTACTTGTCGGCGTGGGAGTAATTATGAGTCCGGCCTCGATCACGCTCTGATCTTCGCTATTAAGCGGCCGCAGCATCATCCGATGTTCTCCGAATGCCACCGCCTTCCTGTACCTGTAGGTCGTGATATGCTTGATGGTGAGCGTGGACATCGCTGCCTCTAACCGATCTTCAACCACACGCTGACGATATAACCTTTGCATCAGCGACCGAAACGCTCTGCTCAAAATCAAAGCCGTCTGCAAGTTTTACAACATACATGGACGAAGTACCGATCACCCTTATCGCCCCCGATGAGCCGCAACCCGTCACCGTCACCAACCACGACGGGCGTTCACCGTTCGTGATCGTCACTGATCACGCAGGGAAATATCTGCCGCGCGGCTTACAGATGCTCGGCCTCGATCGAGCCGAATGCGATCGTCATATTGCCTGGGATATCGGCGCCGGCGCAGTCTCTTCGATGATCGGTGACGCCCTCGATGCGATCGTTATACGGCAGAACTATTCCCGCCTCGTCATCGACTGCAATCGCACACCGGGGTCGGAGACCTCAATCGTCGAATTAAGCGAATTGACCAATGTTCCGGGGAATATGGGGCTCAGCGACGACCTGGTCGGCGCTCGCGTTCGCGAGATTTTTCATCCCTACCATGATCGTATTGCGCACGAATTGGATCGGCGGTTACAGCTTAGCCGCCCAACTGCGCTGATCGCTGTGCACAGCTTCACGCCCGTCTTCAAGGATGCCGCGCGGCCATGGCATGTGGGCGTACTCTATAATCGCGACTCGCGTCTCGCCGTTAAACTGATCGACCTCTTGCGGCGGGAACCAGGTCTCGTCGTCGGCGATAACGAACCCTATAGCGTAACCGATGAGTCCGACTACACGATTCCAGTTCACGGCGAGCAGCGCGATTTGCTTCATGTGGCAATCGAAATTCGTCAGGACCTGATCGCCGACGAAGCGGGTCAGCGAAGGTGGGCGGCGCGACTCGCGCGCCTACTGCCTCACACTTTTCAATGAGTATTCGATCGACTCCGCTTCGCCTATCACATTCTGTTATCTAGAGAACTGAAAGTCCCTAAGATCGATAGCCTTTTCTATGGCGCCGGTTCGCATTCCCTTCGGACGGCGGTTTACTCCTTGCGCACAATTCCTCGGCGTTCAAGTTGCTTTACCTGGCCGGCATCGTAGCCCATATATCGTGTAAAAATTTCCTCGTTATGCTCGCCGAGGAATGGCGCTTCCAAATCGAGCGGCCGTGGGAAATCGGAAAAGCGGATCGCGAAGCCCGGCAGTTCGAAATCGCCCAAGGCCCGATCGTGGACCTTGCGAATCGTCCCACGCTGCCGCAAATGAGGATGCTGCATGGCTTCGGCCACAGTTAATACCGGCGCCATCGGGATGCGACGCGCACGCATTGCGTCCATCGCGGCCTCATCGCTTGGCATCGAGCGCAGCCAACCCTCGATCGCCTCGACCAGGGCCGGCAGATTCCGAATCCGATCTTCCCGTGTTACGAAGCGCTCATCCTTGGCCAGCTCCGGTTGGCCCATCACCTCGCACAGCGCCACCCATTGATGGTCCACCGCGCACATGATCACGATGTACTTCTCCTTACCGCGGAAGATTCCCACCGGCGCCAAGTAGAACGAATGCCGCCCCGATCGGAACGGCTTGATTTCGCCGCCGCTCAGGCTATGCATCTGCACACTGACCTCATGGTAATGGAAATAAGTATCCAGCAGCGAAACGTCCAGGAATTGTCCGCGCCCGGTCCGTCCGCGATAGAGCAACGCCGCACAAATCGCCAACGCCGCGTGCGCTCCCGTGCTGACATCGCCAATCGCCGCCTGCGGCACATACGGCGAGCCCTCCGCCTCGCCGCCCATCGAGGCTATCCCCGCATAGGCCGACCCGAGCGTGTCGAATCCAGGCTCATTCGCGAGCGGACCCGTCTGCCCAAAGGCCGAGAGCGAACACATTACGATTCGCGGATTCAAGGCCTTGACCGTCGCGTAATCGAGCCCCAGCCGGCCGATCACGCCGGGCGCGAAATTTTCCATCAGCACATCCATCTGCGGAATCAGCCCCTTGATCAGCGCCAGGCCCTCAGGGTTCTTCACATCGACGCAGATGCTCTTCTTGCCGCGATTGTGCTGCACGAAGTAACCGCTCCGCCCTTGCTTGATTAGCGGGATCGCCCGCGTCAGGTCGCCGTTGGGCATCAACTCGACCTTGATTACCTCCGCTCCCATCTCGGCGAGCATCAAGGTGGCGGTCGGACCCGCAACCGCCTGCGTGAAGTCGATTACCTTGTAACCATCGAGCATCTGTATCGGCGCGCTGGCTTCCATTTCGTTCGCACCTCCTCTCGCATCCGGCTGGCATCGTGCGTGCGCTGACGCGGCTCCCCTTAGTAAGAGCCGCATCCCCCTTCTACGCTCGCCGGCCGCAACTATTCAATCGAACTTCCAAATGGGGAACGGCAACTATTCATCCGGGCTTTCCATACTCGATGGCATCCACTGTGCACCCCGCCGCGACTATGCCCATGACCCTTCACTGTGGGAAGTGTGAAACCTTTCAAAGGTTTCGCAAGTCTTTCCGGTCCTACCTGCTAGTCCTTGGTCGCGACGATTGTGATCTGCGGCACGCAAAATCCGATTCGGTCGTCCGCGATTTCGAGTTTGATCGCGGCCGCCAATTCCGGCGACGCGTCGCGCAATAATCTTTTCAGTTCGACGACAGCGTCAGGCGCCGTCTTTATGCGGTTGATCCACTTATCGAAATCCATCGCCCTGCCGTTCTCGGTATAGTAGTCCAGTTCCTCCGCAACGATTCGCAGCCCTGCCGCTCTCATCATCGCTCGCCATTCGCTCGGCCGATAAGAACGGACGTGCGAGGGATCGCGCAGCTTCTCTATATGATTGAGCGCGTCGGCTAGCGCCTTCTCTTCCGGGACATGGCTGTCCACCACCACTACACGCCCTCGTGGCTTGACCACCCGCGCCATCTCGCGGATCGCAGCCTCGATATCGGCAAAATGATGCGGCGCTTGGCGGACACTTACGATTTCAAAGCTCCCGTCGGCAAACGGCAGCTCCTCTGCGATCCCCTGCCGGGTAAGAACGTTATCCAGTCCGCGCGCCGCGGCGTTGCGCGCGGTTTCATCTAGCATCTGCTGGGTAATGTCGTAGGCGATTACCTCCGCGACGTGCGGCGCCAGGGCCAACGCCGTATGGCCGGCGCCGGTCGCCACATCGAGTACGCGATCGCTGCGCTCGGGACGCGCCAGATCGACCACGCGCTGCAGCATCGTCTGGTCGCCATGGCCGACGCTGGTGGTGTACGCCGACGCGGCCGCGCCGAACTGCGCTTGAACTCGATCGTGAACCGTATTTGCTTGATTCGCGCTTTCCTCATCGATTCGCTTCATCGCGTGCTGCCTCCTTTGATCGTGCCGCAATCCCTCGGGCTTTCGTCTTGCGAACCTAGGCTAGGTTCGCGATATATATTTGTCCAATATTAAAAAATAATGGATTAAGCTGAATTAGATATATATGGAGCTTCGCCATCTGCGCTATTTCGTGGCCGTCGCAGACGAATTGCATTTCAGCCGCGCGGCCGCGCACCTGCATGTCGCACAACCGGCGCTCAGCCAGCAGATTCGGCAACTGGAGGACGAACTGGGTCTGGAGTTGTTCCGGCGCACCAAGCGCCGCGTCGAGCTAACCGACGGTGGCCGTGTAGTGCTCGAAGAAGCCCGGCGCACTCTCGCCCAGTCCGATCGTGTGATCAGTGCGGCTCACCGCGCCGCCCAGGGCACCGCCGGCTACCTCGGCGTCGGTTTCTCCAGTTCGGCGCCCTACACTACCCTGCCCGCTATCCTGCGCGGCTTTCGCGCGCAATTTCCGGACATCGTCCTCAATCTGCACGAGCGCAGTACCGAAGAGCAGATCGATTTATTGGGGGCCGGCACTATCGATATCGGCTTCGTCCGCCGTCCGGTGGAAAACGCGCCCGAGGCGCTTATCATCAAGACTATTCTACGCGAACCCCTGATGGTCGCGTTGCCGCACGATCACCGCCTGCGGTTCACGCCGACCGTCGCCGTGCGCGCGCTCGCCAGCGAACCGTTCATTCTTTTTCCGCGCCACGCAGCTCCCGGCCTCTACGATCAAATAGGTGCGCTATGCCGCCGTGCCGGATTTGCGCCGACCGTCGCCCAGGAAGCCGTGCAGATGCAGACCATCGTCAGCCTGGTCTCGGCCGGACTCGGCGTCGCGATCGTCCCCGAGTCGATTCGTAACTTGCACCGCGAGCATGTGCTCTACCGCGCACTCTCGCCTGGCAGCGCTCGGACCCAGATGGCGATAGCCTACGACCGGCGCAACGAATCCAAAGGCCTCGAGTCCTTTGTGCGCATCGTCATAGCGATGTCTTCGCGCTGAACCACGATTGTCGTGGATAAACTTGCGCTAAGGAGCGAAAAGAAATTTGCAAAAACGAACCCAATTTCCGCTGCCACTCTTCGCCCTCACTTCAGTTCCTGCTCATCCAATCTTCGAGTTACCAGGTGACATGAATAGGTCTTGATCACGAGCCACACGTCTGCTGCCGCTTCTAGCTTGAGTTCCTGGCACGCGCCGGGCGTCATATGGACTTCGAACTT
>Ga0206836_10125_pt1 | contig 19886 bp, 17 predicted proteins | sample Alteio_BWOrgCont_28_FD_152871 | JGI IMG/M metagenome (GOLD analysis project Ga0206836, IMG submission 152871) | Enriched cells from forest soil in Barre Woods Harvard Forest LTER site, Petersham, Massachusetts, United States -... | ecosystem: Environmental > Terrestrial > Soil > Temperate forest >...
ACAAAAAACCGGGTAATGATGAAATTTCAAAAATTGTATTCTACTTAGAAGAAGTAATAGAAAAAAACAAATCACTTACGAAAGAAATAAAAAAATATTTAAACCATAAAATCACATATTTAAAAAATTATATTAAATTAAACTCTCAGGGAGATATTCATTTTAATGAAGAATACGATCTTGCTTTTGAGAAAACTTTTTGTAAAAACCTTCTTAGTCGATATTCCCATGAAATGAATTTAGTATTGGAAGATTTCATTGAAAAATTAAAGGCTGATAAATCCTGCGCTGAAAATTTAAAAAACACAACTCCCTTGAAAAAAACATATTTTGGTTGGTATGAGTCCAACCGTACTTTTGCAAGTCAAACACAGGATTCATCCATATGTCAAAAGCTCACTTTTATTTATGATATTGGAAAAAATATATTACCACACACGCAATATCCCAAAGAAAAATCAAACGAAAATCATATTGTTTTGCATAGCGCCCGCGGAGATAAGGCAGAAAAAGTGGATCTCACCTATCCCGAAGAAAAAGGACAGAGATCTGTTCTACGAGAATTTGTGGATCAATCCCAGGGTTGGATTGCCGGAAAAGATAATTATAAAACCAATCCCCGTGCAGAGTATTTTAAAATTCTGCAGATGCAAGGGCGTCATTACACCACAGGAGCCTCTCGCCATACCCTTTTTTATTCGCAATTATTCAGTCATTTTATGTCTTCTGAGAGCTCTGTAAAAGAGCAATCATTATTTATGGGAGCGGTGGCCTGCTACCTGGTGTTAGGCGGTCACCATTCTTTAAGCGAAGTATGTGAAGCTCTTTATTATTCTTTTTATGAAACAGATGCTGCTGTAAAAGGCGTATTTGAAACCATTGCCTCCTCAAATCAAAATCAACTTCCTAGCCTTGTACAGCTACGGTTTCAACATCACCATATGTCTCAGGTTTTGAGGATATTGTTTGGAGATTTGGTAGATTTTGTTGAGGTGGTTCGGGGTTCGGCAAGTGTGACGGCTTAATTTATGTATTTTCAACTCCTATAAGAGGAAGAATCGTGTTTGTGAACCATTGTGCTGCTTGTTGCGAATCATACCCTATATGTGATTGCAGTAACGGCTGAATATCATCTAAAAACGTTTTATCTTTTAGTTTGTCATTCAAGTTTTCTTCAAGCTCTTTTTTGGAAACATGAAGCCCTTCATGTTTTAAATAATAATAGAACCCTCTAATAACTGCTACATAATTAATTTTTAATTCATTTGCAGTAGCCCACAAATCATAAAGGTCGCGTCCTTTTTTTCTTTGATAAAGAGCTCTTAATTTTGTACTAAGAAGCTCTTCTAAAGCATACGATTTAATTGTACACTTACCCGAATACCAACCACTATCCATATTAAATTCATAGTCTATAAGAGGCAAAAAAGATTGATGTTCACGAGTATTTGTTTCAATTTTAAGCTTCAGAGTTAGATTGTCTGTAGTCGTAAATTTATATGTAAGTGTTGTGACACCTTCACCGATTTTTCTTTTTGGAACTCCAAACAAAGGATCTAGACAAGCACGCGTAACATCTATAAATGGCCCATTTTCCCCTGGTTTAATTTGAACAAGATCGATATCCTCCGAAAATCTTCCAAATTTTTTGAGGTGTATTTTATTAAGGGCAGTCCCTCCTCTTAAGGCCATTGTTTCTGATATTAAACTTTGAGAAAAAAGCTCAATTAATGCTCGAGATAATACTAAATCATGCTCAACATAAGCATCTGTTGACCAGGGAGCTTGAGTCGCTCTCCAGTGATTAATATAGGATTGCTGTATCATAAATCAGGCTCCACCTTATCATTCATATATACTTTCCATTTTTTATCAAAAAATTCATTTTTAAACCTTGCTCTTTCTACATTTAAAACAACAGGACGCAGTTTTTTTGCTGAAATAATTTTAAATATTTCTTTTGCCAAATCGTTTAACTCAAGAATTTCTAGAATAACTCCAAGTCGTTGGAGTAGAGAAGATTTAACCTGCATAGCTTTCAGAGCACTCATTATGTCTTCAGCCTTCAAATTTTCACACAATTCAGAAAGGACCGTTGCAATTAGAGAGGGCCCACCAATTTTTGGCATATATAAAATCAGTTCGAAAACGGTTGCAGCAGGGGTACTAACCCAGACAAAACCTGTAGGAACAGGCCACTTTTGTTTTGGAGTCAAATGCGCCTGCTTGTTATAAAAGAAACGAACACGACTCGAGCCAATCACTTTATTTGGCAATTGTTTTTGAACTACAACTTCTGTTTCTTGAACCGAATGGTGAGTAGCTCCATGAATAGAAGCCGCACTTAATAAGGCAACATAATAGTTCACAACGTTTGTACTCATCCAATCGTGCAAAAACCATAATGCAGGCGGCGCACTTAAATTTCTATACTGTGTGGGTACAATTACGTAAAATTTTGCAAAAGGACTTACAATCCTACGTTTTTTAATTAACTTGTCTAAGGCCGCAGTAAGAGCCCTCTCTGTCACGAATTCACTTCTAATTTCATCTCGATGAAACGTATTTTTCCCCTTTTCTTCAAAAGATTCAATAAGATCAACTAATCTTTTCTTCTTCTGTGCATTTACTTCTCGAGTATTCTGTTCCATAAAACCTCTAATGAACATTTTATATTAAAATGTACACTATAAAAGTGTAATTTTCAATATAGAACGTTATTTGACTACCGCTTTCGAAAATTTCAGTGCTTCTTAAGCAGAAAACCTACAACTTGCAAAAAATACTGAGTCACTACAAAAAGCAAAGCGTAATCTGCGCTTTTTAAAAAAATTGAAGAGGCAATGAAATTCTGTTGGATAGCCCCTAATACCCTGACTATTACCCACAACGCCATCCACAACTTTTAACCCACTAAAATTACTGCTATATTTTTAACTCAAATTCGAAATTGGGGTTAAAATGACTTGGTCGTTTAATAAAAATAGTGAAAGCGAAATTAGCAATGCCAAATCAGTCTTTAAATACTGCTTGTGGAAATTGGGCAGATACAAAGGGAGCATACCGTTTTTTAACAACGAGAAGATAGCAACACAAAACATTTTAGAACCGCATATTACAAACTCTTGCGCGATATCATTTTCACTACATAGACCTTTCTGCTAAAAAAAGAGATCCCGCGGTCAAGCCGCGGGATGACAGAATTATTCAAGCTGCGAGACAACATAACAAACAACGGAATAGAAAATGACAAGCTTAAGCAGCTGTATCACGCGTCCTGGCTGCACTTTCTCCATCCCGTGCATTCAACGCATAATTTACCACTCCATCTCCACTTTTCACTGCATCAACCAAGCAATGCTCTAACACTTCGCTTAGATGAGACACAAAACGCACATCCATTTTACGGCGCACCGTAAGGGGAAGCTCGGCAAAAGCTCCGCGATTTTTTTCGGGTAAACACACCAAACGAATTCCACAACGCAAAGCAGCCAAACATTTTTCACGCACGCCACCAATGGGAAGAACACGTCCCTGTAAAGTAAGTTCTCCTGTCATAGCTACATCTTGGCGTAGCGGCACTCCCCGAAATGCGGAGATAAGTGAGACCGCAATGGCAATTCCTGCGCTAGGCCCATCCTTAGGAATAGCGCCCGCAGGAACATGAAGATGGACATCCTGAGTTTCAAATTTTTTAACATCAATACCAAACTCGGCCGCACAGGCACGCACACACGTATGGGCTGCCTGAACAGATTCCTTCATAACATCACCAAGCTGGCCTGTTAAAATAAGTTTTCCTGCTCCTGGAAGCAGCTTTACTTCAATATGCAGCACTTCGCCACCAACTTGTGTGTAGGCAAGGCCAACGCCCATCCCCACTTTGAGGCTCTCGATTTCGTGCTCGTCTTCTAAATATTTTTCTTCACCCAACAATTCGCGGGCAAGCTTTGTTGTAATTTTAACCTGCTTGCGCTCTTTGCCTTTTTCATCGTTTTCGGCAAAAAACCGGGCAATTTTTCTGGTAATAGCAGCCATATTTTTTTCGAGATTACGAAGCCCCGATTCACGGGTATACGACTGAATTACGAAATTAACAGCGGAATCCTGAAACGAAATGAGATCCTGTGTAAGGCCGTTATCGGAAACAACTTTAGGAATAATGTATTGCTTTGTAATTTCATTTTTTTCGTCTTCGCTGTACCCAGAAACCTCGATAATTTCGAGCCTATCGCGTAGCGGGCCCGGTATGGTATCGAGCCTATTTGCATTGGCTAAAAAAATCACTTGGCTTAAATCGAAGGGCACAGAAATATAGTGATCACTAAAAGTATTATTTTGTTCGGGATCCAAAATTTCAAGCAAGGCACTTGCCGGATCTCCCTTATAATCAGCCCCTACTTTGTCTATTTCATCTAACATAAATACAGGATTTTTAGTGCCGACTTGCTTTAATGCTTGAATAATACGCCCTGGAAGTGCTCCCACATAAGTACGGCGGTGCCCCCGAAGCTCGGATTCATCTTTAACGCCCCCAAGGCTTATGCGTGCAAATTTACGACCCATGGCGCGTGCAATACTTTTTCCGAGACTGGTTTTACCCACACCAGGAGGGCCCACAAAACATAAAATAGGACCTTTTAGGTTTGGATTCAGTTTTTTAACTGCCATGTATTCTAAAATACGGTCTTTAATTTTATCAAGACCATAATGATCTTGATCTAATATTTTTTTACATTGGGTAACTTCAATTTTCGTGTCACTCATTTTAGACCATGGTAAATCGAGCATCCAATCAATATAAGTACGCGTTAAAGAGGCTTCGCTGGAATCCTGATTCATGCGCTCTAAACGACGGATTTGTTTTAAACACTCTCCTTGGCCTTCGCTGCTCATTTGAGCTTTCATAACCTTGTCGCGCATTTCTTCAAATTCTTCTTTACCTTCTCCTCCTTCACCAAGCTCTTGCTTAAGTGCTTTTAATTGCTCACGCAAATAATTTTCACGGTGAATTTTTTGAACATCATCCCGAGAACCTGTAGAAGACTTTCCTTGTAAAATAGCAGCCTCAATATCTCCTCGCAGAGTCATTTGAATTTTTTTATAACGCTCATGGATATCGATAGTACCCAATATTTTTTGAGCATCCTCAATTTTAAGATTCATATGGGCCGCAATGATATCAAGAAAACGTCCCAAGCCATGGGTCTCTAAAAGGAGAGGAAGGACATCGGGTGTAATGGTCCGCGCATACTGAACAGTTTGTTCCACTAATTCTTTCATTGCGCGTATCAAGGACGACGTTTCGGGAGTACGAGGTAACTCTTTTTCGGGAAGAGAGCGCACGCTCGCCAAAGGATAAGGCGTCATCTGGCGTAAATTTAAAACCGTTCCCCGCGTTAATCCTTGTAAAAGAACCTTCAATCTGCCGTCAGGGAGTTTTCTCGTGCGCATGATAGAAGCGACGGTTCCTAAATCGTACACATCAAAAGGAGGAGGTGTAGAAACCATAAGTGCGGGCTGCTCGAGATCTTCTGCGGGACCTTCGGCGCGAAAAGCACTTAAAAAAATAAATCGATCTTTTGCACAGGCTGCTTCTACGGCTCGAATACAAATGTCTTCGGACACAAAGACCGGAAGAATCATTTGAGGAAAAATAACAGTATCTTTTAAAGGAAGAAGAGGAAGAAACTCGCCGACGTGCGACATGGAGACATTATCGGTTGACATAAATTCCCTCTAGATATAAGGATTTTTTAGATGGCTTATATTATTTTTGCAGAGGGAATGGGGTGTCGGTGAGCCATTTTACTGGCTCACTGGGAGTTATTTTTTCAGTGCGGACTTTGGCTTGGGAGTCGTCGTGCTACCGGTTGGGTTATTCGCTGCAGACTGGGCTTGGGCACGGGCACGCTGTTCCTGACGCTCGAGGATTTCGGCTTCGGTCAACAACACACGCTCGGGATTTTTACCTTCGCGGATAGTTTCGGGGGTAACCCGAATTTGTTTCACGTTACGAAGACTCGGAACATCGAACATGGTCTCGAGCATGGCATCTTCGAGGATGGCCCGCAAACCACGGGCACCGGTTTTGCGTTTAATAGCTTCTTCGGCAATCGCCTTGAGAGCTTCTGCATCGAAGTCGAGACCCACGCGCTCATAACTAAATAGCTTTTGGAATTGCCGCACAATAGAGTTTTTAGGCTCTGTTAAAACGCGCACCAAAGCTTCTTCATCGAGTTCGGCAAGAGTTACGATAACGGGCAAACGACCCATAAATTCAGGAATCATCCCAAATTTTAAGAGGTCTTCTACACGTACCCGCGCAAAAAGATCGGTAATATTCATTTTTGCACGGTTTTTAACGTCGACTCCAAACCCCATGGCTGTTTGTTCCATGCGGTTACGAATAATTTCTTCGAGCCCTGCGAAGGCTCCCCCACAAATAAAGAGAATATTTGTGGTATCCACTTGTAAAAACTCTTGTTGAGGATGCTTGCGTCCTCCGCGGGGAGGCACATTTGCCACAGTCCCTTCCAAAAGTTTTAACAGAGCTTGTTGCACACCCTCACCCGACACATCTCTGGTAATGGAGGTGTTTTCGCCCTTACGAGCAATTTTGTCGATTTCATCGACGTAGGCAATACCCTTTTGGGCTTGTTCTACATCGAATTCGGCTGCTTGCAGCAAATTAAGAATAATATTTTCAACGTCTTCACCAACATAACCCGCCTCGGTAAGGTTGGTTGCATCGGCAATAGTAAAGGGCACCTGTAAAATGCGCGCCATACTTTGGGCTAAAAGGGTTTTTCCCGATCCGGTAGGACCAATAAGGAGGATATTACTTTTAGCAAGCTCAACCTCATCTTTAGAAGCACCCGCCCCATGTTCAATGCGCTTGTAATGGTTGTGTACAGCCACAGAAAGAACCTTTTTCGCTCTTTCTTGGCCAATAACGTACTCATCCAGTACTCGCTTAATTTCGTGGGGAGAAGGAACTCCCTCAGAAACATGAGTAGAATCATCCTTTTGCATTTCTTCGGCAATAATTTCATTGCAAAGAGAAATGCACTCGTCACAAATATAGACGTTTGGGCCCGCAATGAGTTTTTTGACCTCTCTTTGGCTTTTGCCACAAAAACTACAATGAAGTCCATGTCCCGCAGGACCACGAGCCGAAGAAAAGTGGAGTCCGTCATGCATAAGTCAAATTCCCGTATGTAAGACCTGGTCGTTTCGAGGCATCAGAATATCATCGACTAAACCATAGGCCTTGGCTTCAATCGCCGACATGAAAAAATCTCTGTCGGCATCTATTTCTATGTCGGCAACAGACCTTCCAGTATGAAGTGCTAAAATTTCGTTTAATCTTTTTTTAAGTGATAAGATTTCACGTGCTTGGATTGCAATATCAGTAGCTTGCCCCCCTGCTCCCCCATGTGGTTGATGAATCATAACACGGCTATTGGGAAGTGCAAATCTCTTACCTTTTGTGCCCGCGGCCAAAAGAAGGGCTCCCATGCTGGCACACTGACCAATACAGAAGGTTCTTACGTTGGGGCGAATCACTTGCATGGCATCATAGATAGCCAATCCTGCGGTTACGCTTCCCCCAGGGCTATTAATATAAAAGCTAATATCTTTTTCGGGATCCTGGGACTCTAAAAATAAGAATTGAGCCACAATCAAATTCGCCACTTCGTCCACGACGGGCGTGCCCAAAAACACAATCCGGTCCTTTAAAAGGCGCGACCAAACATCGTAAGAACGTTCTCCACGGTTTGTCTGCTCAACAACAATAGGAACAAGTGGCATGATTAAAACCCTCCTCAAAACTCTTGTCGAAATCTACTTGCAGTACTAGCATACAACCATTCCTTGTCTTCTCGCAAATGCTACAGGACAGGTTTTTTTGAAAGGAAATTTATGTCATACGATAACGATATGCCTATTGCGCACCCCCATATTCGCCTCAGACGGCTTCGCAAAAATTCCATAATTCGTGCTTTAGTAGAAGAAAATCACTTAAAAAAAGAACATCTTATTTATCCCCTTTTTGTTTCCGAAACCGCCAAAGAACAGGAAGATATAAAATCTTTGCCTGGCATCTCTCGCTTTACCCTCGAGGGTGCCCTTGCCGAAATGGGGGTCTGCCAAGAGTTGGGGATTAATAACATCATGCTATTTCCTTCCATTGATCCCACAAAAAAAAATAATGAAGGAAGCGCCTCATACGATTCCCAGGGCCTTATGCAAACCCTTCTAAAACGCGCTAAAAAACAATATCCCCACCTCGTTTTATATGCAGACGTCGCCCTCGATCCTTTTACAAGCCATGGACATGACGGCATTTTGGGGCCAAATAATAATGTCCTGAATGACGAAACCGTGGATGCTCTGTGCAAACAATCTCTTTCGTATGCACAAGCAGGAGCCGACTTTGTATGCCCTAGCGACATGATGGACGGACGTATTGGAGCCATTCGGAATACACTGGACAAAGCAAAATTAACGGATACGGGCATTCTCGCTTACAGTGCAAAATATGCATCGTCTTTTTATGGTCCCTTTCGAGAAGCCGTAAATTCAGGGGCGCGAGGGCTGGATAAAAAAACATACCAGCTTAATATTGCAAACACCCAAGAAGCAATTCGCGAAACCCTTCTCGATATTGAAGAAGGGGCCGATATTGTCATGGTAAAGCCGGGGCTTCCCTATTTAGATATTGTTGCGCGCCTAAAAGATCGTATCCATACGCCTATTGCAATTTATCATGTAAGTGGAGAATATAGCATGCTCAAGCTTGCAGCCATGAATAATATTGTGGACGAAAAAGCAGCTGTGCATGAAACATTCATGTCCATGCGTCGCGCAGGAGCAAGCATGATAGTATCCTACTATGCTAAGTGGGCTGCGGAAAATATTTTTTGAGGAGAACATTTTATGAACACGGAGAGTACCCCCCAAAAACCACCACGAAGAAGTAAACGCCTGTTTATAGAACAGGCTGTTGAATATCTTATTTTTTCGAGCCGTTGGCTTCAGGCTCCTCTCTATTTAGGTCTTATTGTTGCTCAGCTTATTTATACTTATAAATTTGTAGTAGAGCTTGTTCATATTGTCAGCAATTACCAAAGTGCCACAGAAATTCAAGTCTTATTAGGGATTTTAACACTCGTTGACGTTACCATGGTGGCAAACTTAGTGGCCATGGTGATTATTGGAGGCTACGCCACATTTGTCAGCAAGCTTAATTTAGTCGACGAAGACGATAAACCTGATTGGCTCGATCACATCGATCCCGGAGCTATTAAAGTCAAACTTTCAAGTTCTCTTATTGGTATTTCCAGTGTGCATTTGTTACGATCCTTTATAGATATGGATGCCACGGACTACGAAAAAATAAAATGGCAAATAGTAATTCATACTGCCTTTATATTATCCACATTTTTTCTGGCAGTCAGTGAGTATATTATGACCAAGAAAAATGCCGCTGTGGAGCACAAATAAAAAAGGGGCAATCGTTTGAACCAAAGACTTGTTCTTGCCCTTGTTTATATTGCTGTATTATTTCTCGACAGACTTGATGTCACCATTATTAACGTTATCACTCCCGCCATTGCAAAAGAACTTGGCAAAAGCGTTTTAGAGGTTGAGTGGGTGTCTACGGCTTTTATTCTTGCCCTAGCCGTCACGATGCCGATAACAGCATGGTTTGAAAAAAAAGCGGGCTCTCGAAATACATTTTTAAGTGCCCTCTTTTTATTTACTATCTCTTCTTTTCTTTGTTACCTTTCTACAACACTCCATACCCTTATCTTTTTTAGAATTTTACAAGGTATTGGCACCGGAATTCTGCTCCCCGTGGGAATGGGGATGATTTATAGAGTATTTACAAAAAACGAATATGCACATGTCGCAAACTATACCCTTATGCCAACACTTTTGGCTCCTGCATTTGCCCCCGTACTTGGAGGTGTATTTGCTGAGTTTTTAGATTGGCGCTATATTTTCCTTATAAATATCCCCGTTGGTATTTGTGCTATTTTATTCACCTTCTTTTTTATTTCAGACATAAAAACAACCCAAACAAACAGCACTCCCCCCCTCGATCTATGGGGTTTTATACTTATTTCCACAGGACTCGTATGCCTCTTTTATAGTTTTAATCTCATTTCAAAATTCGGCCTCTCAAATTCTATGGCTCACATTTATGGCGCATCATTTTTTGTATTATTTATTTGCTTTATTATAAGACAAAAACGTGCCAAGCACCCTCTTATCAATATTAGTTTCTTTAAAATACCTCTTTTTTCTCAGTCACATATAATGGTTTTTTGCCTGCAATGCTGCTATTATGGATCGGTTTTTTTAATTACTCTTTATTTACAGCTCTGCATTGGAATGGAACCCGTTATAGCAGGTGTTACCATGCTTCCCCAGGCTGTGGGAACTATTTTGATGCTCCCTGTATCCGCCTGGATGTTTAAAAGATTTGGGCCAAAGTCTCCTTTCATTATGGGGTTTATTGGGATAGGGGCCTCGAATTTACTCTTACTCACTATTCAAACACCACATGATGTTATCCTGGCAGGGAGTATCCTATTCTTTCGAGGTATGGCGATTAGCTTCTTAAATGGCAGCACCCAAGCCTCCTGTATGCTTGATATTCCAAAGGAAGACACTACAAAAGCAGGGATTATTTTTAATAGCACGCGTCAAATAGCCATTGGCTTTGGCATCGTCCTATCTTCCATATGTCTTTCATTTCACGGCACAAATTTAAATATAAAAACAGATTTTTTATCTAAGCATATTTTTGAAAATACGTTTTTAGTGTTTACAGGGATTGCCTTGCTCGGAATGATTGTGGCATGCACCGTGAATAACAAGCATGTTCTCGAAAAAATCAAAGAGACGGGATCTTAGAAAAATCAGCTTGACACCCTACCCACCCCATATTTTGGTAGACACACCACCCAAAGAATGAGAATTCTTAAAGGCGAGGAGTTTTGTATGAGTAAAAATTTAATGCCTATAAATAAAGATAGTATTCTCACCGAAGTCGAAAAAGCCCGGCAAATTGCCAAGGGGACGTATGATTCCCCCTGCTTATCGGTATGTAACTATAACGACAACGGCCAATGCCAAACCTGCGGAATGCTTCAGTCCGAAAAAAAACACTGGAAAACAAACCCTCCCGAAGAGGATAAGGAACGCATTCGGCAGAATGCTGCCCACCGCAGAGAAGAGATGGAAGCCCCGCAAAAATAAAAGCTTTCACCCCCCTCTTTACAACTCAAAATTCCTGATTAGGTTTCAGTTACGGTTGACACCGTGTGTTTATAATTTCATTCAAGGAGATCTTTTATGTCATTACTACATTATTGGAAAAAACCCGCACAGCTGCATACTTACAATGAGGACCCACTTTATCTTTTTGCCACAGATATTCATAAAGTTCTTGGTAGCTTTTTAACAGACCCCTTGACAGATAAGAGCGTATCTAAAAATAAATATTTTAGCCCCCGAATTGAACTCAAAGAGCGCCCCACAGAATATGTATTAAGCGCCGAGCTGGCTGGTTGTAATAAGGACGATGTGCAAGTGTCTTTGGAAGATAATATTTTATCGATAAAAGGGGAAAGAAAATTTGAGGAAACCAAAGATGATGAAAAGTACCATGTGAGCGAACGTTTTTATGGATGTTTTGAAAGAAATATTTCTCTGCCCGAAGGTCTAGTGGACAAAGATCGTATTGATGCATCATTTAAGGACGGCGTTTTAACGGTTAGTATTGGTAAAAAATACAAAACTCAAAATGAGCCTAAAAAAATAGATGTGAAATAAGTGAGAAAGAGTTATGGATCCCGCGGTCACACCGCGGGATGACATAGGGTAGATGCTATTTTTCTGAAATCACCTCAGATTACTGTATGTGAGCTTTCAGAAAGATGCAGAGACGAGGCGCGAGGAACGACGTGTACATTACGCCGGAAGCGGTACACAAGTGACGCAGCAACGAAGTATATGCATCTTTCTGAAAGCTCACTAGAGGAGTCTTATGGTATAGGCGGCCCACCCTACAATACTATGGAATAAGATAACACCCGCCAAAGTACCGTGTTTTTTTTGAAGAGCATTAAATGCAAGTGCGGCAATAAACGTTAAGGCAACCGCTCCAAAACCAAACTGAATATGAAGTGAGCCAAAAATAGCTGCAGTAATTATTGATGCCATATTTTTTTTAGACTGAAATATATCGCAAAAAGAAATATAAAAAATACTTCTTAGCAATTGCTGAAGAGATACATTTGCAATATACAGCAAAAAATGAAAGATATTTAATCTATCCATATTAATAAGATATTTAAAGTCTAAACCGAGATAATTCGATTTAAAAAAAATAAATCCAACAAAAAAAAGAACAACCAATACCCCTAAAAAAAATCCATCTCGTATTGCATTTTTTAAGTTTCTAATATGCGCTCCAAAATGCGCTATTTTTTTATTACGAACTTTAACAACAAGCAAAGCAGGAATAATTATAATAATTAAATAAATCCAGCTAAATTCTGGCGAATACGGGTTTACATCTTTTAAAAAAGTAAAAAGAGATCTTTGCACAAAATTAGAAAAAATAAGAGTAAACACAGAAGCCAAAAAAACATAATAAATATCATTCTGATTTTTTATAATATTCTTTATTTCTTCATCTTTTTTCAAAATATCTATATATTCAGATTTATCCATATATTTTACCTTGTACGGGGCACAAATTATGAATAAACTGCTCTGTTGCGTTTTTCCAACTAAACTGCATAGCATATTCTACACAATCGCTTCTTTTACATGTTAAAGCTTTTTGTATTGCTGCTTTTAAATTAAAGTCTAATGCTCCTACTAAATTTGAGCGAATAAGATCAAGAGGCCCTGCAACGGGATAAGCAGCAACGGGTGTTCCACAGGCTAAAGCCTCTAACTGTACAAGACCAAATGTATCTGTAAGACTCGGAAAAACAAGGACATCTGCAGAAGAATAAATTTGAGCAAGCTCCCGTCCATATACTGGACCTAAAAAAACAACATCTGGATATTCTTTTTTAAGTTGCAAAAGCATACGACCATCACCTACAACGACTTTTGTACCAGGCATTTTAATATCTAAAAATGCTTTAATATTTTTTTCAACTGTAATACGGCCTACATATAACAAAACAGGAGTAGAATAAGGCAAAGAAATAGGACAAGGAGAAAATAAATCAGTATCTACGCCCCGCGGAAAATGCTTCAAATTTTTGAATCCTTTTTTTCCTAAACGATCTCTTAAAGACGGAGTAGAACACATAATTCCTTGAGATGGCCCATGAAACCAAAGCATTGCCTTATATATCATCCATGCAGGAATTCCTGCACGCATTTGAAAATACTCGGGATACTGGGTATGAAAAGAAGTGGTAAAAGGAATACCTCGTTTTTTGCAGTAATTACGGGCAGCAAGCCCCAAGGGACCTTCTGTACAAATATGAATAAAATTATAATTTATTTTTTCGAGGGTTTGCCTCATTCTTCGAAAAGGGCACACTGCTAGTCTTAATTCTTTATCAAGAGGCAAAGGTACTGTTAGAAAAGGATCGATCGTAATGAGGGTGTATGTGTAACCAAAAAGAGAAATATTTTGAATGACATGCTGCATTGTTGTCACAACGCCATTGCACTGCGGCAACCATGTGTCTGTAACAATTACAATATGCATCTTTTCCTCGTAATAAATATGTTGCAAATTAAAGTATAGCCTAACATGAGCTTTTTTATAGAGAAATATTTTCACGCCAATTTTGACTCTTAAAGCGAAATACAGACAATTTCTATACAGTATTTTTTTTTTTTGCCGAATAAAGTCTGCTTGAATAAAAGGTATGAACTTTTTTTGGTTTTTTCTAAAGAGGCGCATATATTTCTATGTATTTTCAAAATATTATTGTCTTTGGAACAGGTTATGTTGGCCTAGTTGCAAGTGCATGTTTTGCCAATATGGGAAAATCAGTCGTTTGCACGGACAATTGCATAGAAAAAATAAATGCACTGGAAAATCATCAAATTCCAATAGATGAGCCCCAGCTCCCCGAGTTATTGGAAAATGCTGTAAAAAATCAACAACTCTTATTTACAATAAATCCTGAAGAATATTTTGAACAGGCTGATTTTTTTATCATTGCAGTGGGAACTCCAAGCCTTGCAGATGGCTCCTGCGATACGTCTTCTGTATTTGCAGTTGCCAAGCAAATTGGAGAAAAAATTGTATCCTCGAAAGTAATCATTATCAAATCCACAGTTCCCGTAGGAACCGGAGAACAGGTAGAAAACATTGTAAAAGCAGAACTTCAAAAACGGGCTATTTACGACATTGAAATTTTTATTGTGAGTAACCCTGAATTTTTAAAAGAAGGTAGTGCTATAGATGATTTTTTAAAGCCAGAAAGAATTATTATTGGTGTTCAATGCCAAGAAGCCTATTTAAAAATGAAAGACCTTTATAAGCCTCTTCTTGACCAAGGATATCAGATAATACCCATGTCTATTCGTTCCGCAGAATTGGCTAAATATGCTGCAAATGCAATGCTGTCCATGCGAATTAGCTTTATGAACGAAATGTCCTATTTGTGCGAAAAAGCAGGTGCAAATATAGAAGAGATCCGATTGGCCATAGGCTCTGATATGCGTATTGGAAAATATTTTTTAAAAGCAGGGATTGGCTATGGAGGATCTTGTTTTCCAAAAGATAATAAAGCGCTTGAATTTTTAGGGAAAAAATATGATGTCCCTCTTTCTTTAATATCAGCAACAATAGAAGCGAACAAAAATCAACAAAAAATATTTTTAAATAAAATAATTGATTTTTTTGAAGGGGGTTTGAATGAAAAAAAAATCTCCATTCTAGGGGTGGCCTTTAAACCAAATACAAACGATACTCGTCACTCGCCAGGGCTTTATTTTGCAAATGAACTTTTAAAAAAAGGTGCCCATATCTCATTGTTTGACCCCCTTGTTACAACAAAAGAGAATAATATTTGTTTGTTGAAACAAGAAACACAAAACAGATTTGAAATTAGCAACAGTATTGAAAACTGTACACAGAATTCTTCTGCTATTGTATTATGCACCGAATGGGAAGAATTTCAGAATCTTGATTTTGATTTTTTATCTAAAAATATGTGCCAAAAGTTATTTTTTGATGGCAGAAACCAATATACAAAAAAACATGCTGAAAAATATGGTTTTACTTATATAAGTGTAGGTAGGCCTTAAAGTACGTTGATTAACATCAGGAATCAGCAGGAGTCGCCACAGGTGCGGACGCTGGTTTATTTTTTGCTTCAATTAACAGATTACATCCAGCAGGATCTTTTATTTTAATACGCATTTTTGGATTTTCAGGACCCTTTGCACCCGAGTCCATGTCGTCGCCATAGCATTGCCAAATGCCTGGAGCAGTCTCATTCCATCCACCATCTTCATTCTTTTTTAGAAATTTATAGCTAACATCTGTCACATCATATTGAACCACATCATAGTTTTTAGGATCATAAAGTGTCGGATTTTTATCATCATAATGATGATAAAAAGTAACCGTCATCACAAATTTTCCATCAATATTATTGATATTAACAGGGGGACGAAATCTGAGTTTGAGCGCATCTAAATGATTAATTTTTGCAACGAGATGTTGCGTCGTAGGAATGGGGAAACCACTAGTTTCGTCGGTTCCAATAATTCCTCCCGCATCTAAAACGCAGGTTTGAGAGGCCGCGGTAGCAGGAGTTGTCGCAGTAGACGCAGCGGCCGGAGTGACCTGAAGAGCCGCACTGGGGCAAGTCTCCATAGGAATAGGCTGAAACAAAGGAATTTCGAGGGTGGACACAGGAGCGGAGGACGCTGCATCGGGCGCAGGCGGCGCATCGTCTGCAAAAGCTACGGGAGAAAGCCCCAACGCTGCTAAATAAACCAATGGATATAAACAAATTTTTTTCATACGAGGGCTCCTTGATTTAGTGATTATATGACTGACTCCGGTTAGGGTACCAGGAATTGCAAAACTCAGTCAATTCCCCATGGACTTGGGATCGAAGCTCAGCCGCAGGGCCTCTCCTAAAAAATTAAGGCTCGCCACAATAGAGAATAAAGCGAGGGCAGGAAAAAATGCTAGAGAGGGATTAGTGGTTAAATAATCCTTGGCTACATTTAATATGCCACCCCAACTGACATGGTCAGCACTCACGCCTAAACCTAAAAAACTCAGTCCAGCTTCGGCAATAATGACGCTCGCGAGGGCAAACGTAGATTGAACAGCAAGGGGCGAAATGACGTTAGGAAAAATATGTCGCCACATCATGCGTCCATGGGTCGCCCCCAAGGCACGAGCCGCGAGCACGAACTCCCTCTCCTTAAAACTTAAAAACTGACCGCGCACCAAACGCGCATAACTCACCCAACCCGACACACTAAGGGCAATAACCACATTCACAAGCCCTCCCCCAAAAAAAGCCGTAATAGCAATGGGAAGAACCATGGGAGGAAAAGCTAAAAGTATGTCCATAATGCGAGAGATTATCATATCAATTTTGCCACCAAAGTAGCCCGCTATCGCACCAAGGGGTATACCCACAAACAAACACATAGATACTGTAAAAAGGCTCACAATAAAGGACGTGAGCGCTCCATTCAGAAGCAATAGACCCACACTTTGACCGTTGCTATCGACGCCAAACCAAAATTCAGCCGAAGGACCTTGCAAACGAGTGCGTAAGTCGACCGGAATTTGCGCAAATCCCGTAAAAACAAAGGGCACAAGGGCCACTAAAATCCATACCACGAGCACACATAGAGATAAAAAAGCGATTTTATCTCTCCACACCAAACGAAAAAATGTTGAAGCATTCCATGTCATGAGTATCGTACCCGTGGATCGCAAATGCGATATAAAATATCTACTATCAAATTACAAAAAACATAAATTGTAGCCATTACTATCACGCATCCAGCAACAATATTATATTCTCGTTGTGTAACAGCCTCAACCACAAGAGATCCTAAACCAGGCCAATTAAAAATCTGCTCTGTAATAACAGTACCACTTAAAAGCACCCCAAGCTGCATTCCCAAAATGGTTAATGTAGGCAAAAAAGCATTGCGCAGCGCATGTTTAAAAAGAATTTGAGAAGGAGATAGGCCTTTACTTTTGGCAGTGCGTATATAGTCTTCGTGGAGAACATCAACAATCCCGCTACGTATCATACGGCTTGAAAATGCAGCGAGAGAAGCTCCCAGCGTAATACAAGGCAGTACATAAGAACTTGGACCTAAATTCCCTAATAAAGGAAGCCATTCTAACTGAACAGCAAAAATCCACATCAAAATAGGACCTACAATAAATGTAGGTGCAGAGATGGATAAAAGGGATACAATCGCGGTTGTTTTATCGATCCATTTTCCTTGCTTGGCAGCAGACAACACACCCACACAAACCGCAATGGCAATGGATAACCAAAAAGAAATAAGAGCAAGCTTTAGAGTTTCTAAAAATCGAGGAAAAATAATTTGCGAGACATCGGTATAATTTTGATAGCTTTTGCCCATGTCTCCATGAAGCATTTTCCACAGAAAGTCCACGTACTGTAACCAAACAGGGCGCAAAAAACCGTAGCGCTCGAGCCAAGCTATTTTATCGACCTCTGGAGCGTCGACTCCTAGCACGGTATCGGCGGGGCTTCCAGGAATCCACCTTTGTAAAAAAAAGACAAGCGTAGAGATGCCCCAAAGGACAAAAACAAACTGGGCAAATCGCTTTAAAATAAGAGATAACATAATTTATTTTTTTACCACCTGAGTCAAAGACCAATAACGCCCGTCGGCATAAGGTTCGAATCCTTCCACACTTTGTTTAACCACAGCATAAACCATATCATGCCATAAATACACGTAGGGAAGCTGTTCGGCTAAAAGCTCTTGGGCCTCATCGTAAATGCGCTTGCGCTCTTGCACATTGAGGGTCTGGCGCCCTTTTTCAAGTAAGGCGTCAATACGCACATCCGAAAAAGCCCCTCGATTTCCCCCTCTCGGAGGCTGCATGTTGGTTGCAAACACAAAACGCAAATGATCGGGATCTTTAAAACCTACCCAAGGAGCATACCAAGCTTGGGCAATTCCCCGCCGAATTTGATCTTGAAACACACTATTTTCGACCACATCAATTTTTGCCTTAAAGCCCACGTCGTTTAAATTCGATACAATTGCCTTGGCAATCTCGAGGTTTGCCTTACGGTAATTAGAAAGCTTTAAAGAAATAGGCACAGGAAGATCGAGTAAACTCCGCTCTAAATGAGCTCTGGCCTGAACAGGGCTATAGGAAATTTGGGGCAAATGATCATCAAAATACGTATTTCCCTCGGGAAACATGCCTGTAGCAGGCCGCTCGTCGCTATGCATGCGGTATTTTAAAATAGTTTCCCTATCGATGGCATGGGCCACAGCACGGCGCACGTGGATATTTTGAGCAATGGGATCTTTAAAATTAAAGGCAATATACGTCGTAGAAAGTTTAGGCCTTTGCACAACACGGAATTTTTTAGACATGGTGTCTTTTAAAAGCTGAATTTTGTCGGGATCTAGACTATTTTGAACAATATCTAGATCCCCTTTCATAAGAGCCGCATAGCGGGTCCCCGTATCAGTAATAATACGAAAGTGGATTTCATCGTTTAATGGAAGAGTAGAAAAATCATATTTTTGATTTTTAATTAAAATGGCCTCTGTGTCGCTATAAGACGTCATGGCGTAAGGACCACTTTCTGCCCCCTTGCCCAAGACATCACCCGCCGCCGCATTTTTTACGATGTCTGCGGGCATAATTCCTACGACCAAATTGTTTAAAAATGAAGCATCGGGCGTCTTCAGAACAACCTCGAGGGTATGATTGGAAGTCGCTTTAAAAGACACCACATCGGCAAAGGCACCTCTGCGAGGGCTTACAGGAAAGGTTTTGGGAGGATTTAAAATATGGTGGTACGTGGCCTCTACATCGTGCGCCGTAATGAGAGAGCCATTGGCAAAATGAACTCCCTTCTTTAAGTGAATGGTCCAAGATTTACGCGAAGAGGGCTCGATAGACGACGCTAAGAAAAGTTGTAAATTCCCCTCGGCATCGAAGGAAATCAGGGGCAAAAAGCATAGTTGCTCTAAGTAGCCCGTATTGGCGTCATTGCCAATCATACGGGGATCGGCGGTCTGTATTTTGGTATCAAAGCCAACGGTAATCACCTGGCGCGAGGGCTCAGAGGGTTGGGTAGAGGGTGATTGAGCGCCCTCTTTCTCGGCTTTATATATGAAAAAAGCCAAAATACTTGCCATAATAACCACAACAGCCCACGAACGACGACGGGAGCGAAACACCATACGCACCTCAAAACTTAGCATCAGCACATTTCTAAAAGTTCATCCCATATGGTAAAAAAAAAGGCTCAAAAGATCGAGTCAAGACGGCACAAAAAAGGCATTGACTCCAGGGTATTGACGTTGTTACAAGTATGTCTTTGGTCTATACTCCGCCCAGGGCGCGTATCTAGATATAAGCATACACCTCGTTGCCCTGTTATTACGACCCTCTCGAATACAAAGGAACTATCCTATGGCTCGCATCTCCGTACAAGATTGCCTCGATCGTATCCCCAACCGCTTTGCTGTCGTCATGATCGCCGCACGCCGTATGCGCCAACTTCAAAAAGGAAGCGATCCCCTCGTAGAATGCAAAAACCGTGAAGCTGTTACAGCTCTTCGTGAAATCGCTGCGGGCAAAGTTGGTATTAAAAATGCCGGAATTATTCCTGGGC
>Ga0206836_10129_pt1 | contig 19333 bp, 21 predicted proteins | sample Alteio_BWOrgCont_28_FD_152871 | JGI IMG/M metagenome (GOLD analysis project Ga0206836, IMG submission 152871) | Enriched cells from forest soil in Barre Woods Harvard Forest LTER site, Petersham, Massachusetts, United States -... | ecosystem: Environmental > Terrestrial > Soil > Temperate forest >...
TGGTGGGAGTCGCGGCTATGGGAACACGCTTCAGTCCCTGATAGCGGTCGGCGCGGAAGTCGGCGGAGTAGCCGTCCCATTGATGGACGACATAGGCGGTGGAGACCACGTCGGAGGAGACGGCCTGGCTGAAGTCGGTGGAGAAGGCCTCGCGGTAGATATAGGAGCTGAGGTATTCGATATCGGCGACGGCGCGGGTGGAAGGGTCGAAGTCGTGGCGGGCGCGGAGGGTCGCGTCCTGGCCGCCCTGGTTGGTATAGCCGCCGCCGACTGGGGTGTAGCCGCGGTCCAGCAGGCCGGTGTAGTGGAAGTTGAGGGAGTTATTGACGAGGCCGCGATAACGGAAGGTGGCGGACTGCTCCCAGCCGCGGCTGGAGTAATATTGCGCGCCCACGGTGAGATCGGTGCTGCGGTTGATCGCGAGGTAGACCTCCTCGCCGATGATGAAGCCCTTAGTGGAGGACTGGCCGATGATCGGGATCAGGATGCCGCTCTCGCGGGACTCGACATCGCGGGGATGCGTCACATAGGGGAGATACAGCAGCGGCACGTTGAACAGGCGGAAGATGCTGTTGTAGCCGCGTGCCTTCTCGCTGTCGATGGCGAAGTGGGCGCCAAAGAGCCGCCAGTCCGGGTTGGGCAGGCGGCAACTGGTGACCGAGCCATTGTAGACGTCGTAGCTCTGCGGGCCGGTCTTGACCACGAGGCGGCCGCTGAAGAGAAACGGATTTTCGCTGACATAGACATTGCGCGAGCCGACGGTGCGCATGCCGACCGAGCCTTCGACCTCGTAGAAGCGGCCGGTCTGGGTGTGGATGTTATAGGTGCCATGGGTGGCGGAGATGCGCTCGTCGTTCTCGCCGCCGGTGAGCAGCAGATGGCCGGTTGCGGTGATGTCTCCGGTGGCTTTGTCGAAAGTGATGTGGTCTGCGTGGAGGACGTTGTCGCGATAGGTGAGGACCACGTTGCCGTCGGCCTGATAGAGGTCTCCTGTGCGCGTTTGCGGGTCATCGGAGTCGAGGGTGGCGTTGTCGGCTGCGTTGTTGGGGACGGGAATGATGGTGGCGATGGGTAGACTGGCGCCGGGATCGTCCGGCAGCGAGGAAATATTTTCGGATAGAGGTGCCTTCGTCGTCACCTGCTGCGCGTAGAGATGTGGATGACTTGCCAGAAACAGCGTGATACCTATGAAGACGAAGAGTGCGCGCAGGCCACTCCGCCGCAGGGCAGAGGGTTGCCGGCGGCTTCCGGCGGAGAGATACCTCGGTGTTCGAAGACGCACCACGATTTGAGATTAGACGATTTTGGCGAAGCAGGTTTGATTTTGGGCTCGACGGGTAACACGGACGAAGCGAGAAGTTGCTGAAGAAGAAGAGGGACAGGCTTTGAGTAGACGTAGTTCGGCGCAACTGGAGATGATTCCGCTGGAAGAGACGGCGGCGATGCCGTTGAAGGAGGCGGTGGCGGAGCGGCTGGCCGTGCATCGCGCCAAGACCCGGCGACAGCAGATGGAGGAGAGCGCGCCGCAGCCGGAATCGAGGTTGTCGGGCCGTTCGGCGCAGGTGCGCGCGACGGTGGCGGAGCGGTACGCGAAGTCGGTGAGCTACCGGGAATTTCTGGCGACCGAGGCGGAGCGCGCCATCCACGAGGCGGAGGCGGCGGTCGAAGTGGCGCAGCGCAGCGCCGATGCCGTGACCGCGGCGCAGATGCAATTGCTGGCGGAGCTGGAGCAGTGGAAGGCGCCGGGCATGCTGGGCAGCATTGCGGAAATAGATTTGGCAGGGCAACCGGCTCTGGTGGAAGAGCCGGCGATGGAGCAGCCGGGGCTGCGGGTGCGGATGTATGAGGAGTTTGTGCCGGTCGTCGAGCCGATCACAGCGCCGATCCTTGAGTCGATCTCCGAGCAGGCGATTCCAAAACAGCCTGAGCCGGCGGCGTTGGATGCAGATTGGGATGCAGGCGAGGCGCAGGCGCTGGATGAGGAGATTTTATTTCGTAGTGCGCCGGAGTTTGCCCGGCAGGAGGCGATGCCGCTGGCGGCGAACCTGATCGAGTTTCCCCGGCAACTAGTGGCCTCGCGCAAGGTGCGTCCGCGGCTGGCGGAGGGCCCGCTGCTGGCCGAGGCGGAGGCGCGCGCCGAGTCGCAACTGCGAATCTTCGAGGCGGCACCGTCGCAGCTTCCAGCCGTAGTGGAGACGGCGCTGCCGGACTGGTCGACGATGGTGCTGGGGGCGCATGTAGCGACTCCGGTCGAGGCGCCTGCCGGGCAGGTGAGCCTCAACATGCTGCCACAGGCGGCGGAGATTGGGCTGCGGCTGATGGCCGGCCTCGTCGATGGATGCGCGGTGCTGGCGGCGGCGGTGGTGTTTGTCGCGGTCTTCGCGATGACCGCGCATGCGATGCCGATGGGCAAGACTCTAGCGATAGACGGAGTGGTGCTCGTCGGCGTGCTGGCGGCGCTATATCAGGCGCTCTTCTTTACGCTGTCGGATGCGACGCCGGGGATGCGCTATGCGCGGATTGGGCTGTGCAGCTTCAGCGACGAGAACCCCACACGCTCGGCGATGCGCAAGCGCGCGCTGGCGATGATGCTGTCGGCTGCGCCGCTGGGGCTGGGATTTCTGTGGGCGTGGCTCGATGAGGATGGACTCGGCTGGCACGACCGCATCGCGCACATGTATCAGCGCAGCTATTAGAACAACTACATCACGCGATCGTATTTATAGCCGGAGTCGGTGAGGGCTGCCATCAGCTCATTCGCCTGCTCGCGGCCGCGCGTCTCCATGGTGATGTCGATGGCGGTGTCGCCGAGGTTCACGCCGTAGTAGGCGCGGTTGTAGAGCGTATCCACAATGTTGGCGCGGTATTTGGCGATCAGCAGGGTCAGGTCGGCGAGTGCGCCGGGCTTATCCAATAGATGAATCCTGAGGCGGATGAGGCGGCCATCCTGCACCAGGCCACGCTCGATGATGCGCGCCAGCAGGGTGACATCGATGTTGCCGCCGCCGACGATGACGGCGGTGCGCTGATGCTTCAGCGACGTCCGATGTTGCAGCAGCGCGGCCAGCGCGACGGCCCCAGCGCCTTCGGCCAGCGTCTTCTCGCGTTCCAGCAAAACGAGAATCGCGGAGGCGATCTCGTCCTCGTCAACGGTGACGATCTCATCGACGTAGCGCTCGACCACGGGGAAGGTGACGTCGCCGGCGCGGCGCACGGCGATGCCGTCGGCGATGGTGGTGGCGGGGTCGATGGTGACGGGATGGTGCTCGCGGACGGCGGCCTCCATCGAGGGCAGGCGCGCGGCCTGCACGCCGATGACGCGGACCTTCGGATTGGACTGCTTGATCGCGCAGGCGATGCCGCCGATCAGCCCGCCGCCGCCGATGGGAACGACCACCGCTTCAAGCTGCGGGACCTGCTCCAGCAGCTCAAGCCCGATGGTTCCCTGCCCCGCCATGACGACCGGATCGTTGAACGGATGGATGAAGGTCATGCCCTCGGCCGCACACAGGCGCGTGGCTTCGGTGCAGGCCTCGTCATAATTTGCGCCGTGCAGCACGACCTCCGCGCCGAAGTTGCGCGTGTTGGTGACCTTGACCAACGGCGTAGTGACCGGCATGACGATGATGGCGCGGATGCCGCGTTTGGTCGCGTGGTAGGCGACGCCCTGCGCGTGGTTTCCGGCGGAGGCTGCGATGACTCCGCGCGCGGCCTGTTGCGGCGTGAGCGTGGCGATACGGTTCAGCGCGCCGCGCTCCTTGAACGCGCCGGTCATCTGCAGGTTTTCCAGCTTGAGGAAAATCTCCTGCCCGGTGAGCTCGGAGAGCATGACCGAGTGTACGCACGGAGTGAGATAGATGGAGTCGCGGATGCGCTCGCGCGCGGCGACGATGTCGGCGAGCTGGAGCGCGAGATTGGGTGCGGAAGTCATCAATATGGATGGTAGCTGACCGGACTCCTTTCGTTCGAATTTCTACATGATGTGTTGCGGTTTGGCTGCGGGCGGCGGCTCGGGCTTGGTGAAACTCTTCACGATCACGCCGGAGGTCTCAAAGTGGGTGACGCGGTGGTCGGTGCCGTGACCCAGCTGCACGGCCTTGCGCAGCATCGTGATCAGGTTGCGCGAGTTCTGCTCGAAGTGGCGGTCGACGTACTGGTCCCACTCGACGACGAGGTTGTAGGTGGCGTCGCACTTCGCGCAGTGGATGGGGTCTTCCAGCCAGCGGTGGAAGCTGCCGGTGGGCAGCTTGCCGACGGGGTCGGTGCCGGAGCGGATGGCGGCGATGGTGAGCTTCATATAGAAAAATAGACAGAATGCATTTAGTTTTTAGTCGCGGCGCTTGCGGAACTGGTTGGCGAGCGCGAACTCATCGCGCAGCCCGGGGGTCTTCAGGTTTTCGCGCAGGTGGGCGAGGCGTTGTTCGAGCGCGTGCAGCGTGTCGGCGATAGGGTCTGCGTTGGTCATCGCGATGTCGCGCCACATGCTGTACGGGCTAGCGCCGAGCCGCGTCATCTCGCGCAGCGCGCGTCCACCGATGGCGTTGAGCTCCGGTGCGTCGGCGAGTTTTTCTTCGAGCAGCGCGGACATCGCCGTCGCGACCATCTGCGGCAGGTGCGAGACCCAGGCGCAGAGTTCGTCGTGGCGCGCGGCGTCGAGATCCATCGTGCGCGCGCCGAACTTCGCCACCCAGCCGCGCCACTCCGCTTCGAGCGGCGAGGGCGTGCCGTCGTTCGTCGGGGTGAAGAGCCACATCGCGTTCTGGAAGAGCGTCGCTTCGGCGAGCGCCGCGCCGCCGGACTCCTTGCCCGCCATCGGGTGGCCGGGGAGAAAGCGCGCAGTGTTCAGCGCGTTATAGAGCCGGTGTGCATGCACGCAAATGTGGAACTTCGTGCTGCCGACATCGGTGACGAGTTGGTGCGGCCCGAGCAGCGGCGCAAGCCTCTGCATCCAGTCTTCAATGGCAAGCACCGGCCCGGCCAGCAGGATCACGTCGGAGGCCGCGGCGACGGCATCGGCGTCAGCGCTCGCGTGCCATGTATCGATCGCGCCGCGCTCCTGCGCGATCTTCAGCGTCTCCGCATTTGGGCCGGTGCCGGCGATCTCACCGGTAAACCCATTCGCACGCAGAGCGAGCCCCACAGATGCTCCGATGAGGCCCGTTCCGACGATGAGGATGCGCTTCATAAATAGTTACGCGACAGACCGGCCGACGATGGGCGCGAGCTTGCGCAGTTGTGCGACCAGCGCGTCGAGCTGCTCGGGGCGCAGGCTTTGCGCGCCGTCGGACATCGCCTTGTCGGGGTTGGGGTGCATCTCCATCAGCAGGCCGTCCGCGCCGGCGGCGACGGAGGCCAGCGCCAGCGGCGGCACCAGGTCGCGTATGCCGACGCCATGCGATGGGTCGCCGAAGACAGGCAGGTGCGTCAGCTTCTTCAGCACCGGGATGGCGGAGATGTCCATCGTGTTGCGCGTGTAGGTCTCGAAGGTGCGGATGCCGCGCTCGCAGAGGATCAGGTCGTAGTTGCCGCCGGAGAGGATGTACTCCGCGCTCAACAACACTTCCTCAATGGTGGCGGCGATGCCGCGCTTCAGCAGCACGGGCTTGCGCACGTGGCCGAGCTCGCGCAGCAGGTTGAAGTTCTGCATGTTGCGCGCGCCCACCTGGAAGCAGTCGATGTAGGGCAGCATCACTTCGATCTGCGATATCTCCATCACCTCGGTGATGACCAGCAGGCCAGTCTGGTCCGCGACCTCGCGCAGCAGCTTCAGGCCTTCGACGCCCATGCCCTGGAAGCTGTACGGCGAGCTGCGCGGCTTGTACGCGCCGCCGCGAAGGAACTGCGCGCCGGCTTTCTTCACTTGCTGCGCACTCAGCAAAATCTGCTCGCGCGATTCCACTGAGCATGGCCCGGCCATGATGATGACCTGCTCGCCGCCAACGACGACGCCGTTCGGGAACGCGACGCGCGTGCCCTCGGGACGGAAGCCGCGCCCCGCGAGCTTGTACGGCGAGCTGATGCGGTACGCCTGGTGCACGCCGGGCAGCACCTGGAACTCCGTCACCTCAAAGTGGCTGGGCGAGCCCACGCCGGCCAGTATGGTCTGGGTTTCGCCGGTCGTCCGGTGTACGTTGAAGCCGAGCTCCACCATGCGCTCGATCACCTGTTGAATCTGCTCTTCTGCCGCTGTGCCCTGCATCGCTACGATCATTGTTCTTTCCTGTCTTCTTTCGTCTTTTTAAAAATTCTTCAGTCTTTCTTTGAATCTTTTTTCTGCAACGAGCGCATCACATCGATGATGCGTTCGTACACATGCTGCAACTCTGCGTCGGCGAGCGGGCCGGGGTTCACCGCGCGCACATGCTCAAAGACTTCCTGCTCGCGCGATGGCTCATAGACCGGCTTCGCTTCCTTGCGCTTCAGTTCGCCGATGGCTTCGGCCGCTTTTGCACGCTCGCTGATCAGTTGTACGATCCGCTCGTCCAGCTCATCGATTTTTTTACGCCAATCGGCAATGTCCATAGATGCGTCTTCCCAGCTTGATTTGGAGGCTCTCCCTCGATGATACCCGTCATCCCGCGCGTAGCTCCTGAATGAATTTGCCGACGGCTGCTGCGGCCTCGGCGGGCGGCGTCCGTTCGATCAGTTGCACGATGGCCGAGCCGACGACCGCGGCGTCGGCGAACCCGGCGATCGCGCGCACGTGTTCCGCGTTCGAGATGCCGAAGCCGACGGCGATGGGGATTCCGAGCGGCTCGGTAAATTTGCGCAGCCGCGCAATCAGCTCTGACGCATCGCCCGCGACCTGCTGCTGCGTTCCCGTGATGCCGACGCGGCTGATGGCGTAGACGAAGCCCTTGCTAGCCTTCGCAATCGCTTCCAGCCGCGCATCGGGACTGGTGGGCGCGGCGAGGAAGATCGGCGCGAGCTTGTTGGCTGCCATCTCGGCGAGGTATTCAGCGGCCTCTTCGACGATCATGTCGGTCAGCAGCACGCCATCGACGCCGGCCTCGGCTGCCAGCTTGCAGAACTTGTGCATGCCCAGACGGACGACCGGATTGAGATAGCTGAAGAGCACCAGTCCAGCCTGCGGGCGAGCGTTGCGAATCTCCGCCGCCAGCGCGATCACGTCCGTCAGGCGCGTGCCGCGAGCCACCGCGCGTTCGCTCGCACGCTGGATCACCGGGCCGTCGGCCAGCGGATCGCTGAAGGGCACGCCCATCTCGATCACCTCCACACCCGCATCGATGGCGGCGAGCGCGATGTCGCGCGTCGTGGCGAGGTCGGGGTCGCCCGCGGTGATGTAGGCGACGAGTCCGGGCTTTGAAATGAAACTAATTGGCACCGGAAGACCTCCGCAGTTGGAGCGAACCAAGTCCGTGTTGAAGCCACAGGCTTAAGACAAGTGGAGCTAGCAGTGCAGCGTAGATAGCCAGGTTGTTCCACCTAAAGGCGTCATGGAAAAAGATCCAGCCAGCCGCTGCTGCTAGCAACGCTGAGGAACCAAGCTTCGCCCAAACTCGAGGAACGACTAGACCTATCCCGCAGATCAGCACATACGAGCCTAGGAGCGTCATGCTCAGCAAGCCACCTGCTCCGTGCCTCCCACTCGGCTCAAGAAAGCCGAGAACATAGCCAAACAAGCCAAACCCCACGAACAACACACCTGCTGCCGTTAGCAGAATCTGAATTACATGAAGGCTTTTTAGCCTCAGCGACGAAGATGTCTCGGTCATCACGCGCCGGCTCCCTTCAGGTCGAGTTCGCGGGCGAGTATCCCCATGTCTTTATCGCCGCGCCCGGAGAGATTCACCATCAGCACGTCGGTCTTCGCGCGTGTGGGCGCAATTCGAATCGCCTCAGCGATGGCGTGCGCGCTTTCCAGCGCGGGCAGGATGCCTTCGGTGCGCGCCAGCGTCACGGTGGCTTCGAGCGCCTTCGCGTCGGTGCAGGAGGTGTACTCGGCGCGGCCGCTGTCGTGCAGCATCGCGTGCTCCGGGCCGACGCTCGCATAGTCGAGACCGGCGGAGACCGAGTGAGTCGCGGCTACCTGCCCGGCGTCGTTCTGCAAGACATACGAATAGGTCCCTTGCAGCACGCCGGGAATGCCGCCGCTGAAGCGTGCTGCATGTTCGCCGAGCGCGGTGCCGCGTCCACCGGCTTCGACGCCGATGAGCTGCACATCCTTGTCGCCGAGGAATTCGTAGAACGCGCCAATCGCATTCGACCCGCCGCCGACACACGCGACGATGGCGCTGGGCAGGCGCCCCTCCTGCTCAAGAATCTGCCGCTTCGCCTCACGCGAGATCACACGCTGGAAGTCGCGCACCATGGTCGGGTAAGGATGCGCGCCCAGCGCCGAGCCCAAAATGTAATAGGTGGTCCGCACATTGGTGACCCAATCGCGCATCGCCTCGTTGATGGCGTCCTTCAGCGTGGCCGAGCCCGCGCCGACTCCGCGCACCTCAGCTCCCAGCAGCCGCATGCGCAGCACGTTCAGCTCCTGCCGCCGCATGTCTTCTTCGCCCATGTAGATGATGCATTCCAGCCCGAGCAGCGCGCAGACCGTCGCCGTCGCCACGCCGTGCTGGCCCGCGCCGGTCTCCGCGATGATGCGTTGCTTGCCCATGCGGCGTGCCAGCAGCCCCTGGCCGAGCGCGTTGTTGATCTTGTGCGCGCCGGTGTGCAGCAGGTCTTCGCGCTTCAGGTAAATCTTCGCGCCGCCCAGCGTCTCCGTCAGCCGCTTCGCAAAGTACAGCGGCGTAGGCCGCCCGCAGTAGTGGTGCAGCAGGCCGTCGAGCTCCGCATGGAAGGCGGCGTCAGCCTGCGCGGCAGCGTAGGCGGCTTCCAGCTCTTCGAGCGCGGCCATCAGCGTCTCCGGCACATAGCGCCCGCCGTACGCGCCGAAGCGCCCAGCGACGGAGGCCGTCGCCGGCCTGCCCGCCATCACACGCGCAATCGGATTGTTCGGGATGCTGCTCATTTGAATCTCCTGAACGCGTTACACAAAGCAAAAGCCGCGACGGTTGGGGTCGCGGCTCGTTTGGATGTTTCAATCAACTGCTGAAATCTGTCAGATGATCGCTACTCCGCCGAAGCCGCCCTGGCATGCCAGTAGCGGATGGTAAAGATAAATCGGCTGGTAAAGGTCTTCATCTTGGCTTTTAAGATACACGGCGGGCTGTACGGGTGCAAGTTTCGGTCGGTCGGCGTACTCTCCAGTCAGCATGAGAGCAGGAGGACAGGATGCCTGACGATCCCAAAGATCCGAACGGCTAGTGGGGAGTTCCCCCACGGCTGCCTCCAATATTGCCATGAAATTTGAGCAGGAGCCAGAAGAGGCGTTTGCTTTGGGTCGTCCCGCTGATACTTGTCCTCTATAGCATCGCTGCTTTTATCTCATTAAGCTCATGAAGTAGGAACAGTACAAGCAGCTAAGTCAAAGGGCATGGCAAAGAGCAGTGTTCTTCGAATTATTTCAAATGAAGGACAACTGTTCCCATGGTTGGGTCCGACTTGTTCCACCTGACTTCGGCTTCGTCATCCACTCTTCGTGAAAGCTCAAAAGAAAGCCATTCCCTATCGTTCATTGTTTTAGTGGCAGGCAGCCATTCAACATAATCTTTGCCATTTGCCGAGTACGACACTCGTGCCTCCCCGCGGTAATAGACATAACTGCCTCGATTGCTCTCTCGCGTTCCCACCACGGAGACTCTTGTCTCCAGTATGTGTCCAGCAGAGTAGTTCTGCGCTGGCCCTTTCATCTTTGATAGGTAGTAGGCGAATAGAAAAGCAAACAGAAAGCACAATGCAATCTTGGCGGCGACGAACGCATCTTTATGCTTGGGAGGTTTGGCTTGCCCGGGTTGGAATGCATGATTGCTCATAGTTCACCAGACTCCTTCACTCCGATTCCTCTGGAGGCCGCCTTCTGAATTCACGCCGGCAGAGTTTATACCCAGCAAGCGCCAGCACGCCGATACAAATTCTGGACACCCAGGACTGGTTCTCGTGCATGCAGAGAGCAATCGTAATCTCGGTCGCGAGGACAAGCGCGAACGCGACGAAGAACCCCTTCCGCAGCTTGAACTTCCAATCCGGCATGGCGACAGTATGCCAGAGCGGGCAAACGTCCGGGCCGGTGAATTTTCAATAGATACTGCTTCGCGCGCGCGCAAAAACGAAAGGCACGGCGCAAAGGCGTGCCTTTCATTTGCGGCGAGGCAGCTTTAAGGAGCGGGCGCCGGAGCCGGTGTCTGCTTCACCGTAAACGGGAAGGTCAGCGTGGAGAGCACCTGCACCGGAACGCCGTTAACCATATACGGCTTGAACTTCCACTTGGCGATCTGCTCATGCGCGGCAGGTTCGAGTGCGCGGTTGTCGCCCTCCCACTTATAGACTTCGCGGACCTGGCCGGTGCGATCGACGGAGATGCCCATAATCATCGATCCGGTCAGCGCGGCGCCGCGTGGCGGAGCGCCATTGCGTCCCGGCGGCGGTGGCGGCACATCCGGCCACACCGGCGCGGGCGCGCTGACGATCAGCTTGCGCATCTCGCTCTCCGTCACCACGACGGTCTTGATCTGGTCCTTCACCGGAGTGGGCTTCGCGATGGCGAACATCTTCGCATCCGGCGCGCCCAGGTCTTCGAGCGTATTGATCTGGATGGAGATCTCCGGCGGCCCGGCGCTGATCCAATGCGCAATCTGCAAATCGTGAAAGGGCTGGTAGTCGCGGTAGTGGAAATCCCAGTCGAGGTCGCCGCCGTACTGGATCAGGCCGGTATCGTTATAGAACGCGAACGACGCATGGATGAAGTGGGTCGGGTCAATGCCGTTGATCGGCCAGCGGAGCACGGTGGCGCCCTTCGTCCCGCCGGGCTGCACGATCTCCTGCGGCGTCGCCGCGACGAGTTGGTCGTAGCGCGGAATGGGGTTGGTAGTTTCATCGACCAGATTGCGCAGCCAGTCGGGGAAGTAGCCGGGCTTGTCGTCCTCGAAGACGTTGCTGCCGTTGTGGATCAGCACCTGGGTAAACTCGCCGGACTTCAACTTCACCTCGCGCCGCCACTCGGTCGGCGAGACCCACCACATCTCCATCGTGCCGTCGTACTCGGGCAGGTGCTTGCCCAGGTCGACCACGGTCGCCTTCAGGTGCCATGGCGGATTGCCTGCCTGGTCCAGCGTGGAGTGCTTGGCCGCGATGGCCATTGCGGTTGCGATCGGGACCATCGGGCTGGTGGGCGCCGCCGCGGGCGCGGCAGCGGCAGCAGGGGGGCGAGCCATCTCGGGACGGGTTCCGGGTTCCTGCTGCGAGTGGGCCATCGCGGGGAGCAGAGCGAGGCTGAAGACGAGGGTGAGACTTAGGGTACGCATGCTTTTTGCCATTTCTTTCACAGGGGATTTGATCGACGTACCATGATGCACCGCCGAGGCTCTATCGCTCAAGTTTATTTGCCGGGAAGGTTGTCCAGTAGTCGGAGATATATTTGCCCCCGATCACTCTTCGCAAGGGGCTTCTTGTCGCTCCGGTGGCATCCAACGGCAGGGAAAAGGAGTACGCCCATGAATCTGCATACGAACTTCAAGAAGGCAGTTGGAAGCATTGTGATGACGGCGATGCTGGCCATGCCGCTGGCGGTTAGTGCCCAGACGTATCACGAGACTGCCGCACAGCGCCATGCGCGGGCGGTGCGTTCCCAGCGCGCGCATGACCGGCGGCACCATACGACGGCCAAGGTAGTCGGCGGATCGGCAGCAGGCGGCGCGGTCATTGGAGCAGTCGCCGGCGGCGGCAAAGGCGCGTTGATTGGCGGCGGCATCGGCGCGGTCGGCGGCCTGGTCGCCAATAAAATACGGAAAGATCAAGGCGTGAAGAAGCGCGAAGAAGAAGGCCGCTAAGCTTTCTTAGTCGGCGTGAATTGTGTGCGGAGCGCGTGCGTGCGCGATGAACGCGCGCAGTCGCGCCGGGTCTTTTACGCCGGGCGAGGCTTCTACGCCGCTGGCCACATCGACGCCCCAGGGCGCGACCTCCGCGATGGCCTGCCCGATGTTCTTCGTCTTCAGTCCGCCGGCAAGAATCAGCGGCTTCCCTAAATCCCTGGCCAGCGCAGCAATCGTCTTCCACGGCGAGGCGATCCCGGTGCCGCCGGTAGCCGCGCCCTTTTTCGAATCCACAAGAATGCGGGAGATCGTGGGCTCATCGGCTGCCGCACGCAGGTTGCGCTCGAACGCAGCTTCGTCCTCCGGGCTGCCGTCGATGACCCAATGCACAGTCTGAATGAGCTCCAGCTTCCCCTCGAAGGTCGCGTTGAGTTGCCGCGCCAGGTCGACGTTCAGCGGATTGTGCATCTGCACGCCGGTAAGTCCGGCGAGCCGCACGGCATCGGCGATCTCATCCTGCGAGTGACCGGCGAAGACGCCGATGCGCTCGACGCTCTCCGGCAGATGCTTGGTGATCGCGGCAACCTGCTCCACCGTCACCCGCCGCGAGCTGGGCGCGAAGACGAAGCCGAGCGCCTCCGCGCCAAGCTCGATGGCCAGCGTCGCGTCCTCAAGATTCGTATTGGCGCAAATCTTCACCCACATAGCAGCGACTCACCTCATTACTTAGCAGATTGCTAAAACTGCCCGAACGATTCAGGGCACTCAGATTTCAGACGCATACGGCTGATCGAGCAGCAGCGCCAGCTCGGCGGCGGGATCGGGTTGGCGCATCAGCGCCTCGCCGATCAGGAAGGCATGGTACCCAGCGTCCTGGAGCGCAACGATCTCTTCGAGGTTGCCGATACCGCTCTCGGCGACGTGTACGGCGCTGGACGGCAGATGTGGCGCAAGCTCGTCGAGCGTCTCTGGCCGCACCGTAAAGGTGCGCAGGTCGCGGCTGTTGACGCCGATCATCTCGCAGCCCAGGTCGGCGGCGCGCTTCAGCTCTTCGCGGTCATGCACCTCGCACAGCACGTCCAGGCCGACGGCTCCCGCCTCCTCGCGCATGTAGCGAAGCTGGTCGCCGGGCAGCGCCGCCACGATCAGCAGCACCGCGTCCGCACCCGCGGCCCGCGCTTCAAGAATCTGGAACGGGTCGAGCATGAAGTCTTTGCGCAGGCAGGGAATCTTGACCGCGGCGGAAGCGATCTCTAAATTCTCCAGCGAGCCCTGAAAGAACTCGGAATCGGTCAGCACGGAGAGCGCCGCCGCGCCGACCGCCTCCAGCGACTTCGCGAGTTGCTCAGGGTGGAAGTCATGCCGGATGACGCCCTTGGAGGGCGAGGCCTTCTTCAGCTCCGCGATGATCGCCGGGTACTTGCGCTTTGCCCGCAACGCCGCCGCAAAGCCGCGCGGCTGGTGCGCCGAGGCGAGCCGCTCCATCGCGCGCAGATCGGTGATCGCCTTGCGGTCCTGCACCCCAATCAACGTATGCGCCAGAATCCCTTCAAGTTTTGTCGGCATGTCCCTATCCTAATGCTGCGCCTCAAAAAGCAAAGAGCACCCGAAGGCGCTCCTGTTTTTTTGATGCCTTTTTGGTGCCGAAGGGGGGACTCGAACCCCCACACCCTTGCGAGTACATGGACCTGAACCATGCGCGTCTGCCAATTCCGCCACTACGGCCCGCGATGCATACCGCAGGAAAAGCCGGGCGCCATCGTGAGATTCCAGTGTTTCAAACCGCACTGGCGCTGTCAATTCAGCGGCGGCTGCCGTACACTTGCATCTTTGGCGAAGAAAACTCGTCAATTAATTGTTATGAGCGATCCCACGCCCAAGCCCGACCCGTCCGCGCAGCAGATTCCGGAAGACCTTGCGATTGAAATCCGCAAGCTCGCGCATGAGCTCGCGAACGCGCTCGAGATTATCGTCCAGACCGGCTACCTGCTGAGCACAGCCGACCTGAAGCCGCCCGCCGCCGACTGGCTGCGCATGCTCGACAACGGCGTCGAGAAGGCACTGCACATCAACGCCGCGCTGCGCACCTATATCAAGGAACACTCGCCCCACTAGCTGCGTAGCGGCTAACGCCTGCGCCGGGCTGCCTTCTTTGCAGGAGTTCTCTTCGCTGGGGCCTTTTTCGTGACACTCTTCTTGACAGTCTTTTTCTTCGTGCCGGTTTTCTTTGCGGAGACCTTTTTCCCCGGCTTTTTCACGGCTTTTTTCTTCGCGACAATCTTCTTCGCAGCGGGCTTCCGCTTCTTCGCGGCGCTCCCCTTCGCGCTCGTTGCGGTCGGTGCGCCCGCGGCGCTGGCCAGCTTCGCCTCGTGCGCCGCCATCAACTGCTCGATCTGCTCCAGCAGAATCCGCGTATGCATGGGCTTCACCAGCATTCGGTCCGCGCCCATCTCCTGCCAGTCTTCCTCGGCTACGGGGAACGCGGTCAGCAGCGCCACCGCCGGATGGTAGGGCGCGGTCCGGGCCGCACGGATCACCTCAACCCCGGCGGCGTCGCTCTCCATCCGCATGTCGGTAATGACCATGTGGTACTCGCGAGCCTTCAGTTTCGACTTGCCCTCGCGCGCCGAAGCGGACGTATCCACCTCGAAACCGCTGATCTCCAGCACGGCCTTCAGGGTCAGCAGAACGGTCACTTCATCATCGACAATCAGTATCCGGCGTTTCATTCGTTCTCCTCGTACAGGCGTCTCGCAGCGGCTTCGCGCGGATTGAGCTCTCCCCGGATGTTATACTCACCGGTACGCGTCCTGCGTTTCGGACGCTTATTCTAACAAGACACGGCCACCCGCTGGCTGTGGAGGCACCTATTCCGCCAATCGATAAACGCTCCGCCAAGTCCTTCATCCGCACCAACGAACGCATCCGCGCCCGCGAAATCCGCGTCATCGACGAAAACGGCGAGCAACTCGGCATCATGCCGCCCTTCGACGCCCTCAAGATGGCCCGCGAACGGTCCTTAGATTTGGTCGAGATCTCCCCCAACGCCGTCCCCCCCGTCTGCAAAATCCAGGACTACGGCAAATTCCTCTACGAAAAAGACAAGAGTGACCGCGCCGCCCGCAAAAAGCAGAAGGTCATCGTCATCAAAGAGGTCAAGTTCTCCGTCACCGTCGACGAGCATGACTACCAGACCAAGAAGAATATGGCCATCCGCTTCCTCGGCGACGGCGATAAGGTGAAGGCCTCGTTGCGCTTCAAGGGCCGGCAGATGGCCCACCGCGACCTGGGCTACAAGATCATCAACCGCCTCATTCTGGACATCGGCGACGCCGGCCTGGTTGAATTCATGCCCCGCATGGAAGGCACCACCCTCCACGCCATCCTCGCGCCCTCCAAGAAGGCCGAGCAGCAGTTGCAGGCGAAGGCCGAGCAGGCGGCGGCCCCTAAAAAGCCCGCCGCGGCAAAACCGGCCCAGGCTGACCCCGGCTCCGGGACTCAGCCGCAGGCCTGAGCCGTAAACCCGCCCCAACCACCCCTAAATCCTTATAAAACGTGAAAACCCGGCTTTTGCCGGGTTTTTTCTCGCCTGCACAAGAGTTTTTTCAAAGGCCGATAAGGCGTGCATCTTTTGTGCGACAGCTAATACCACTTTAGTGGGATTACTTCAGTAACGTAGGCAATTACATATTTCGTTATGTCATTGAATACATTGGACTTATCTAAATTCAGCGCATAGGGTGATCTTTATCTGGTTTGACCAGAGAAAGTTTTTTACAAACCTGCACCACGGAGATCCAACACAATGAAAACCACCATCGTTCGCGCTTTCGTCGTCGCCCTCGCCCTCACCGGTGCCTTTGCTGCCACCCACGCTGCACCGACCACCAAGGCCTCGATCAAGCCAGTCGCACCCAACACCTTCCCCATCCCCACCTGCGACCCGACCGTCTCCGACTGCGGCATTGGCGGCTAGTTCCCGGGGTCCTTATGCCGCCGGCATATCCCCCATTAGTTGTAGGGAATGTCGATAATTAAGTAGCGCTCGCCCCTCCTCTTAAGGTAGCCTGATGAAGGTTTGCCTCCACTGAGGAGGGGCAATGACGCATTTATCTACATTTTGGTCGTTAGCTCATGCCGAGACACTGCTGTCTTTAGTCGCGCTTTTCTTTCTTAAGAAGAATGGCCTGCTTAAACAGTTTTCCTATCTTGCGGCCCTCCTTGCCGTGAAGGTGGTGTCTCAAGCCATCTTCGCCCCCATATTTTATTTTGCCCATCACGGCCTTTCCCACCGTCTCGCCTACTTCATCTACTTCTATACATACTGGACCAGCTTCGCCATCGAATCAGTCCTCTGGCTGGTGGTCATCTATAGCATGTACAAGCTGGCGATGGAGCCGCTGCCCGGTCTGCAAAAGCTCGGCATGCTCGTCTTCCGCTGGGCCGCCGCCATCTCCGCTGTTGTGACGATCGCCATGGCCTTCGGCCCACATGCGACTGTCATATTGGCGCTCGCGGCTGCTGTCACACAATTGCAGCAGACAGCCAGCATTCTGACCCTGTGCCTGCTGGTCTTCCTCACCTTCGCGATCCGGCCGATGGGTCTCACCTTCCGCAGTCGCATCTTCGGCGTCAGCCTCGGTATGGGTATCCTCGCGACCAACAATCTCATTGGCGCGGCATGGTTCAGCGGTAACGCTCAAATGGGTATGACCCTTGACATGTTCAATGCCGTGACCAGCCTGGTCACCATGATCTTGTGGACGACCTACTTCGCTCTGCCTGAGCCGAAGCGCGGCATCATCATGCTGCCGACCACCTCGCCCTACCTGCGCTGGAACCAGATATCGCTCGCGCTTGGCGGCAGCCCCGGCTTTGTCGCCGTCGGCGGCGTCTCGCCGGATGCTTTCGCCGGCGCAGAGCTCGAGATGATGCGTCGCTCCTCCATCAAGTCCGCCATGAAGGTCACGGAAATCACCGACCACGCCATCGCCGTCTAATCGAGGCAACGTAACCTGTTTGCAATGAGAAGGGCCGCCCAACCGGGCGGCCCTTCTCATTGCGATGCAATCGACTGCACTTTGCATGACATCACTGCTAGGGCCGCGACGGCCGGGCACTGAGCATCGCGGGAGCAATCTCACCTACCCGCAGTTCAGCGCACACCCCCAGCCCCGCCTTCTCCAGCGTGCGCCGTGACGCCGCATTCTCCGCATTGCATCGCGCCGAAGGCAGCTTCCCATTGTCATAGCACATCCGCTTCAGTTCCTGGACGAGATAGCTCCCAAACCCGCGCCGTCGGTGCGGTTCCTCCACCTTCATGTAAATGTCCGCATAGGGTGGGTTGTAGTGCGTCAGAAATCCGCCGCTGGCCGCTTCCTTGCCGTCACTCTCCAGAATCCATTCGTTGTGGATATCGCCTGGTGGCTCTCTCCGCCGCAGAATGCCGTCTCCCTCCGGGCACACCAGCCCGGACGTAAACGCATCCGCAAACAGAAAATTCTGCGTCTCGATCCCGATCGCGCCCGCCTCCAGCAGCCGCAGCATCCGCGGCAAATTCGTCTGCGCTTCGATATGCGTCGCGCGGCACACCGGAAGCAGCCGCCGAAACAGCTCCATCTCTTCCGCCTGAAACTCCGGCAGCGTATAAAACTCCATCAGCCGCCCCGCGTCATGCTGGTTCGCCACCGCGCCATACGCCGCCACCCGGCTGTCTACCTCTGCGGTGAACACGTCGAAGAATTTGCGCCGCCAGTACGCATCGCGAATCAGTTGGCAGTGTGCCTCCTCGCGATACAGCATGTGCAGCGGCTCAATCTCTTCCACCGCTCTCTCTCTGATCTCAACCTGCATGGCAACACTCTAAAACGATTCTCCGAAACTGTCTCGCTGGACGCCCGGCGCAAGCAAAAAGAAAGGCCGCTCATAAGAGCGGCCTTTCTCACTTCACTGCCTTCGCGTTACTCCTCGGTCGAGTCTTCCCGCTCCGCGCGCTTCCAGTTGATCAGGTCGCCCAGCGTCGTGCTGCCGCTGTTGCTTGAGGAGGAGGAACTGCTTCCGGAGGCAGGCTTCTTCTTGCTCTCCTTCTTATAGTTCTCCACTTCAACGCGGCTGGCCTCTTCGCCAATCGCTTTGATGCTCAGGCCGACCTTCTTCTCTTCCTGGCTCATCTTGACGATTTTGAACTCGTGCTCGCTATCGGTCGCCAGTTCCACCTGCTTGCCGTGATCGTCGACGGCTTCGGAGACGTGGCAGAGTCCCTCGACTCCCTCGGCGATCTCGACGAAGGCGCCGAACTGCGCGGTGCGCAGCACTTTGCCCTTGATGACGTCCCCGACGCGGTGCTGCGCGAAGAAGGTGTCCCACACGTCTGGCTGTAACTGCTTGACGCCCAGCGACAGGCGGCGGTTCTCCGGCTCGACGCCAAGCACGATTGCCTTGACCTTCTCGCCCTTCTTCAGCACTTCCGACGGATGCTTGATGCGCTTGGTCCACGACAGGTTGGAGACGTGTACCAGGCCATCGATGCCGTCTTCAATCTCGATGAACGCGCCGAAGTCGGTCAGGTTGCGCACCCGGCCTTCAATGATCGCCCCGATCGGATACTTGTTCTCCAGCTGCTCCCACGGGTTGTCCTGTAGCTGCTTCATGCCCAGCGAGATGCGGCGGTCGTTCGGATTCACGCTCAGGATGATGGTGTCCACCTCATCGCCGGGCTTCACCATCTTCGATGGGTGCTTCATCCGCTTCGACCAGGTCATCTCGGAGACGTGTACCAGTCCCTCGATGCCCTGCTCCAGCTCGACAAACGCGCCGTAGTCGGTCACGGAAAGCACGCGCCCGCGCACCTGCGCCCCCAGCGGATAGCGATCGGTCGCATCCAGCCATGGGTCGGGGGTCAGTTGTTTGAAGCCCAGCGAGACGCGCTGCTTGTCCTTGTCGAACTTCAGCACCTTCACCTGTATCTCGTCGCCGACGTTGACCAGGTCGCGCGGATGCGTCAGCCGCCCCCAGCTCATGTCGGTAATGTGCAGCAGCCCGTCCAGTCCGCCCAGGTCGACGAACGCGCCGTAGTCGGTCAGGTTCTTCACCGTGCCGGTCAGGATGCTGCCCTCTTCCAGAGTAGCCAGCGTAAGTGTGCGCTTCTCGGTCTGCTCTTCCTCGAGCAGTTCCTTGCGGCTGATGACGACATTGCCGCGCTTCTTGTTCAGCTTGATGACGCGGACTTCGATCTCCGTGCCGATGTATCCGTCGAGGTTGCGCACTGGGCGCACCTCAACCTGCGATCCGGGAAGGAACGCCTTGATGCCGATATCGACCGTCAGGCCGCCCTTAACGCGGCTCAGCACCATGCCCTTTACCGGCGACTTCTCGTTGCACGCCAGCTCCAGCTTGTCCCACACCTTGTGCCGCTGCGCCTTCTCATAGCTTACGAGGTAGCCGCCTTCCTT
>Ga0206836_10130_pt1 | contig 19307 bp, 14 predicted proteins | sample Alteio_BWOrgCont_28_FD_152871 | JGI IMG/M metagenome (GOLD analysis project Ga0206836, IMG submission 152871) | Enriched cells from forest soil in Barre Woods Harvard Forest LTER site, Petersham, Massachusetts, United States -... | ecosystem: Environmental > Terrestrial > Soil > Temperate forest >...
GTAGCGCCGCCATCGCCCGAAGCCCACATATTAATACCACCCACTATTACCGAGTCAGAATTGGTAGGAGAAACATCCATAGATAAATCGTACCAGCCTTGTCCTACTGTTGGGTCGTTACCGGTTTGCGAACGGCCCAATACATTTGGCGCTCCGCCCGAAAGGGTTGACATGGTTGAGAAACTCGCGCCATGATTGGTAGAACGGTATAATCCGTAAAAAGCGTAATTAGTATTATCGGTAGTAAGCACGTATACATAATTGGTATCGGCCGCTGTAACTGCCACGGCAAAACGCCCTACTCCACTTGTTGGCAAGCCGGTTGTTACGTTTGCCCACGTTTTGCCGCCGTTTGTAGAACGGTAAAATTTACCGTCGAAGGTTTAAGCATATACCATCGAAGGGTGTGAAGGCTCATAGCACAATGACATGAAATCTTCGTTCACTTCCTGTGTCCATGTAGCGCCAGAATTGCTTGAATAATACATACCAAAGCTTGTAGCAGCCAATACAATGCTTGTATCAGTAGGATTAACAAATATGTTATTTATGGTAGCATATGAAGGGCCCGAAGATGCAAGCGTATATGAAAGCCCCGTGGCATTCCATGTTGTTCCCCCATCGGTACTTTTTAAAACACCGATAGTTGTTACTGTAGTATAAATGCTGTTTATACCGTCACCATCACCTGTGGCAAGGTACATTACATTTGGTTTTAAAGGGTTAATAGCTATATCGCTGGTTGCAATATCTCCAAGGTTATCCGTATTTGTCGACCATGAAGTACCACCGTTGGTTGTCTTCCAAAGGCCGCCGGTTGGGCAGCATGCATACATTATATTAGTATTTCCCGGGTAATAACGCACATGGCTCACACGGCCATCGCCGCCATTATTTCCATCGCTGGGAATATTAGGAGGTACACTTGTATTACCTACATAAGTCCATGTAGCAGTTGATGAAAGCGGGTGCGAACTCTTATGCATATTTCGGGTATGCAGAAAACTTTGGTATTGATTGGCAATGGTAATCGGGTCAGGTCGGGTACCCGTAGGGAAAGTACGTGCCTGCATCATCCATTCCCAACGTTTGAAAGCGGCTATTCCGTCTTCTTCTTCCGCTCCTGTTGAGGGTTCTGTAATATCGCTATCGTGCGATGCATAAAATGCTTTCTGTACATCATGTACATTCACATTTGGGTTTCGCATCATTTTAACCCAATCCGGTGACTGGGCTTTAACGGTTAAGGTAAAAAATAGGGAAGCAACTGCCAGGGAGAGTATATGCTTTTTCATGGAGTAATTATTTATTCTATGCAAGATTATGAATTCTATTTGTTATTTCCAAAACCGCAGTTAGTTGATTATCAACAAAAAGACCTGCGATTATAAATTGTACACAAAGCCGTTGCTTTCTACGATGAATTTGCAAAAAGGTTACCCGAAAACAGAAGAATATTTAACTGTTTAGAGGCATTGTTAATAAGTTACTATCTTCTTTTGCATCAGAACAGATGCGTTATTGCTGACAACCAATAAATACGGGCCTTTGGCATAGGTTGACATATCAACAATTTTGTTGATAATTCCCACGGCATGTATTTTCTCGGTATAAATGCTTTCACCTAACATGTTGGTAATAGATAGAGTATAATCGCCTTCTTTACCAAGATTCATACTGATATTTATTCTTCCACTTGAAGGATTGGGATAGACATTGGCCCAATCAGTTTGTTTTACTTCATTAATTCCTACAGGAACATACGCAGGGGTTTCCCATTCACCTCGCCCGAAGGTTCCGGCCACAACAGTGTTAGAAGGAGAATATATCTGCAAATCGTCAATAACAACGTTAGGTAAGCCAGTGTTATAATTAATCCAGCCTGCTGTAAGTGAATCACGGTAATAAACTCCGAAGTCTGTACCTACATAAATACCATTGTGTGTTCCGGGGTGATACACTATGCAGTTAACCGGAAGGTTAGGCAGGCCGGTAGAAACATTTTTCCATGTAAGACCTGCATCGGTCGATTCATAAACCTTGGCGCTACTCACATATCCTGAAAAAGTAACCCACACATGTTTGGGGTCGGTAGGAGAAACCGCTATTGCTGATATATAGGCCACGCTTACAGGAAGTGAACTATTAATACAAGCCCAGGATGTTCCGCTGTTGGTAGTCAGAAATAAACTGTCTGGCTGAGCCGCATATATATAGCTGTCGTTAGATGGTGCCACTTTCAATGCACTTATATATGATGTGCCCCATGTACTCATCTGCGACCATGTACTGCCAAAATCGCCCGATGTCCACACATTTACAAAACCTGCATATATAACTGAGGGCGCCTGAGGGTCCTGCAACCAGCGAGTGGTCCATGGGCCTGATTCAGTAATACCGTTGGCTGCATAATTAAATGTGCTTCCGCCATCAGATGAATAATATAATTGTCCATCCTGGTATGAAACAAAAACATTGTTATCGTTTGTGTAATCAATAAAGCAATCTTCGCCGTCGCCTCCCAACACCTGCGACCATGTGGGGCTTGAAAGATTACTGCCATTATCCTGCCAGCCGCTTACATTAAGGCCTGGTGTTAACGATGAAAGGCCGAGACAATAAATTTGCCCGATTTCAAGGTTGTTGCTATAATCGGTCCATGTAGTTCCTTTATCGGTTGTTTTAAAAATACCGCCGTCGCAACTGGTAAGCACAGTAGAACTTGAACCGGGCATAAATACAATATGGTGCTGGTCGGCATGCACGTAAGGTGCGCCAGAGCCTGTCCATTGTGCATTCAGAGACCATGTAACACCACCATCGCCCGACATCCATAAATTCACTCCTCCGGCAAAAATGGTATCGGCATTGGTTGGCGATACTGCTATAGGCAAGGAATACCAGCCGAAGCCACTGGAGTCGTTACCGGTGTTAGAATAGCCAATAATATTTGGTGAACCGATAGAAGGGCTCGATTTCAGTGTGAATGTCTGCCCCATATCAGTTGATTTATAAAGGCCATGAAAATCCCAGTTAGCGGAATCTTCAGCAATTACATACACTACTGTTGAATCTGCAGGTGTAACTCCAACTGTCATTCTTGCTGCTCCTTTATTGGGCAGGCCGCTTGTTATCTGGGTAAATGTTTTTCCCTCATTTGTCGAACGGTAAAATATACCTGAGTTATCTCCGGCAAATATTGTTCCCGAATGGAATGGTTCAAATTCAACGCTACGGATATCATCATTCAACATATTGTTCCAGGTTTTACCTGAATCAACCGACTTCCATAAGCCAAATGTTGAAGCTGCAAAAATTATATTGGTGCTATCAGGGTTAATAAGCATCTGGTTTATTACCATATAGTACATTCCTGAATAAGTAAGTGTGTATGTAAGTCCTGTTGCATTCCAGGTAGCTCCCCCATTGGTTGATTTTAATACCCCAATCGTAGTAGGCGTCCCCGAACCCGGATTTTCATTGTCGCCTGTACCCATATACATTATATTAGGATTTACCGGGTCAATCGCGATATCTGATATTGAAAGGTCGCCTAGGTTATCTGTATTTGTGGCCCATGTATTGCCGCCATCGGTACTTTTCCATAAACCACCCGATGGTGAACAGGCAAATATTGTATTTGGGTTACCGGGATAAAACCGTATATGGTCCACCCGTCCATCGCCTCCCCCATTCCCGGGTACACTGGTATTTCCTTCATAAGTCCAGTTTGCAGTTGCCATATCAGATTTATATGAATGCACACTTTTAAACTTATCAAGCTCTGCCGATATTTTTACAGGGTTAGCTCGAACACCACTCGGGTACGAACGAGGCACCATATATTCCTCCCAGCGCTTAAACAGTTCCACTCTCGCATCTTCGCCCTCGCCATTAGTATTCACATTTTTGTTTTCAGCATACCATTTGTAAAATGCTTTCTGAACGTCTTTTACATTCACATTGGGGTTCTGCATCATTCTTACCCAATCTTGTGCAAGTACTTGCGAAAGAGGAAAAAGCAGTAAACAGAAAAGAGCAAGCGTTATTTTTTTCATCGGGTTCAGTTTCAGGTTAGGCTAAGGTATTAAAGTTTCTGCATATTATTCTTCAGTTGGCTTCTTCTTTCGGTTGTGATGTTTTTTCTCTTTCACTTTTTCTATGTTCCATATCCTTACAGGGCCACCATGAAAACACCCCCTGGGGTTTCTTATTTTTAAGGGGGCGTAGTCAAAGCTTATTCTCATTCCATCTACCTCGTACTCCCCCAGCCCATTACCCATGGGTATAAATATGTTCGTGTCCTTTTTATTAATTATTAAAATAACCGTTCCGCAACCTGAGTTTTTATATTTAAACGATACTATTCCCTCTGCTTTAAACTTCCAATGGTCAGCTGTATCTTTTTTAACCTTTGTGCTGTCTTGGGCATTGGCAGCAATAGTAATAGTTAAGAATATAATAGAAAACAATTTTTTCATAATCTGGAGTTAATGCAAAAAAATAACCCTTTTGCGTTGAACAAAAGGGTTATTCGTTTATAAAAGTATCTTTTAGTTTATAATAAGCTTAAATACTCTCTGGTAGTTAAGATTACCTACACGTACAAAGTAAGGCCCGGTAGCAAGGCTGCTAACGTTAATTTGCGTATTAATAGTGTTAGCTGCCGGTTTAACGGTATTGCTTACAATCTGCCTTCCGCTTATGTCGAACAAGTCAACCTGTACATCATCATTCGAAGGAAGTTTAGTGGCAATAACATTTACCTGGCTGCCCGATTGGTAAACCTTAAATTCTGAAAGGTCAATAGGGTTAATAATTCCGGTAGGGGTTGTCAGCCTGAAAGAGAATATCCTGTTAGCGGCGCTTCCTCCCTTATCGTATTCATTGGTGTGCCAGAAAGTAACGCCATCTGTATCCACAGTTAAATCTGAATAATCGCCCCAACGGCTGGCACATGAAATAGCGGGCGATGAACCGGCTATGGCAGTTTGTTCTGTTGCCGTCATCGTTCCAAGGGGGTCGCCGAACATCCTTCCTGTATAATGAATACTTCCATACGTTTTGGTACTGTCATCTAAACAATAGGCAAGCGCAATATCTCCATCTTTATCTTCAGCAATAGCGCCGTTCCAACGGTTTTGCCCGCCTGCAGGCGCATACGTACCCTGCTGGTAAATAGAGAAATGAAGCGTTGAAGTGTTCTGATGTAATTCATACCACCTTATACCTGCAACAGTTTTGCCGGTATTTACAGTGTTTGACAGAACTACTGAATTGTAGCCCGTAAATACCAGGAAAGGCACCCTGAAATTGAAAGATCCGTCAAGTGCGTCAACTGCATTGCCAGAGTATGAATTGACACCCGGTTGGGCCAAGGTGTTAAACCCTGAAGTATTGTTGAAATTGTCATTAAAAGCAGCAGGAGCAAGCGAATCCCATTTAGTTATGGTAAGTGTTTTAGCAGTTGTATCATGTGTGAGTGCATCAATGATAATCATATTTGATGCATCGCCTGAATTCACGTTCTGGAAAAACACCAGGTATGCTGGTTTACCATATGGAGGAAGAGCGGAAGCATCGCAATCCATAATTTTAGCATCGTTCCATAAGCTGTTATTTCCACCAAAATAAGAAGGAGTGAAAGTATAATTCTGCACTATCATTCCGGCTGAGGTTTTACCGGCCAGCATTCTTGCCCTGTCCATAACAATTATTTGTTGAGGGCTTAAATTAGCGGTCATATAATAACCATCTGTCCATATTGAAAACTTAAGGTAGTCAGGGTAATTTGTAGAAGTGTTCCATCCTGAATTTGTAAAATAATATACGTAGTATGCGCCTGTAGCATCATTAGTTTTCGAAATGGCTACCTGGAAACCGCAAGGGTTTGCACTTACCTGGAACTCCGATAAAAACCACCTGTCGGCAAATTTATCATAGAGCACAACAGGGTCTCCATCATCGCCCGGGATATGAGTAAAGATAGTTTTCAGATCAACAGGGCCTTTTAACAAAGTACCTGTTTTGCTATATACAGAATAAGATGAATTATACATTTGAACATACTGGCTTGGGCCTACAGCTCCATTAGGGTCGTTAGGGCACGAGCCATTATCACTGCCACCATCGAAGTTTACCAGGGGTGCAGTAATGGTTGCGGTACCCATTTCTGTCTGTATAACAGGGTCTGGTTGAATGTCTTTATGGTCGGCTTTCGGTGCAGGGAATTTTGGCCTCAATGACTCTCTCCTTGCTTCCAATTCTTCATGGTGCTTAGCATAGGCGGCCCTGTCTTCATCAGTTTGAAGGGGCATATCCCTTAGCGGGATGGTTTCATAAAAATCGGTTGCGGGAATGTAAGTTGAGCCATCAGAATTATGCACAACTCCGTTCTGCGCCATAAGCATTGTTGAACCCAACAATGCAACAACAAAAAATGTAACTTTTTTCATAAGTCAGGGTATGTTTTATAATGCAATATTATGAACTATTACGCTGATTTCCAAATTTTCCAGGGGTGTTTTTACGAACAATCTAAATCGATTAAACAGGTAGATTTTCCTGAAAGTCAAGAATATCAATATGAATAAGGCTTTGCTATGACAATAAAAAAATCCCGTCCTTATTCGGGCACGGGATTCTTTTCCAGCGAAAGAAGCAGAAATTACTTCTTGCTCTTGTCTTCCTTAAGGTCCTTACGGTCCTTGTGGATTTCTTTGTTGTCCTTCTGAACCTTCTTTTCATCCTTTACAGCTTGTTTAGGATGACCGTTCTTTTCAGCTTCATTACGTTGAGCAACATTTTTTGCTTTTTTGTCTTCAGCTTTGTGAAGGTCTTTAGTATCTTGCTTTGTGTCGCTGCTTTGAGCGAAAGATACTACTGGGATAAAAGCTAAGGCTACGAGCATTGCACCGGTAGCGATTACATTTGTGAGTTTCATGACAGTTTAATTTTAAAGTTTATGATACAAAACTACAAGCTGAAAATGAAGAAATTATGAAGGCCATAGTAATTTAAGAAATAAGATTTATGATTTAAGAATTAGCCATTGAAGCTTAGGCTTAATCTAAAATTGGAAATAAATAAAGGGCTGTATGTCCGACGACTTTACCTGCACTACCAGCCATACCGCCAATACTATTAATAGGGCTTTACCCACTATCGGCATATTAGTAATACCTCTTTCCGACAATGTATGCAGGCGCTTGGGGAGAAAATGGGTTATATAACCTATAAGCATTAGTATAAATACCATACTGTAGCCTGTAATCCATTGCAGCGCAATAGCAGGATTAAAGCGGGTAAATATTTGCGATATAACCTGCCCTGCAATAGTAAAGGTCTTTGCCCGGAAATATATCCAGCAGAGGCAGACAAAGTGAAAAGTGAATATTACTCCTAAGGTATGAGTAAAGGCATTTTTGGGGATTTTAATAAAGGTATCTTTAAACTTCTCAAAGGCTAACGCAAGCCCGTGCAGGAATCCCCAGAAGATAAAGTTCCACGATGCGCCATGCCACAGGCCTCCTATTAACATAGTGGTCATAAGGTTTGTATATTGTCGCACCTTGCCCTTGCGGTTACCGCCAAGGGGTATATACAGGTAGTCGCGCAGCCAGCTGGAGAGCGATATGTGCCAGCGTCTCCAGAATTCGGTTACACTGGCCGACTGGTAGGGCAAATCGAAGTTAATGCCCAGTCTGAAACCTAATAACAATGCAATACCTATGGCCATATCGGAATACCCTGAAAAGTCGCAATATATCTGCATGGCATAGCCATAAACGGCCATCAGGTTTTCATAGCCTGAATAAAGCATTGGGTTATCGAATACCCTGTCGACAAAGTTTACGCTTATATAATCTGATATAACAGCCTTTTTAATTAATCCTGTAAGTATAAGGAACAATGCCTGCCCAACGTCTTCCTTAGTAATGTGTATGTCCTCATGTATCTGGGGCAGAAAATTGACCGCTCTTACAATAGGACCTGCCACCAAATGGGGAAAGAAGCATATATAGAAGCCAAAATCGAGTATACTGTCCGATGGTTTAAGCTGCCCCCTGTATATGTCTATAGTATAGCTAAGCACCTGGAAAGTATAGAAGGAAATACCCACCGGCAATATGATATTAACAGGGTTAAAATGGCCGAGGTTGATGTCGGTTAATATCTGTAAAAGGAAGTTGGTATACTTAAAATAAAATAGCAGCCCAAGGTTGATTACAAGGCTGAGGACAAGCAGTAAAGTCTTCTTCCTTTTACTGGTTGAATTGTATATCCATTTGGCCAGGTTAAAGTCGACAATAGTGGAGCTTATTAGCAGCAAAAAGAACATGCCGCCCGACTTATAGTAAAAGAATAAGGAGAACAGTGTAAGATACAGAATACGAGGACGTTTTCGATGGTAAACAAACTGGTAAAAGAACAGCAGTACCAGGAAGAGGTATACGAACAAGGCTGTATTAAAGAGCATGGGCTCTTTAGGGTTATACTCCAGAAGATGCAGCAGCTTATGGAGCAAGTTTGTCCAGTCCATCTTTTATCGCTTTATTAAGTGCGTCATAAAACAATTCGGCCTGTAAAGTGTACCCGCCAACGGTAAAGTGAAGTCTGTCCTTCTGGCAAAGGTGCTTCATATACCATTTGGGCATAGAACCGTAACCACCCATTATGTGGTAAAAATCCCAAAAGGCGGCATGGTGTTCAATAGAAGCCCTTTTTAGAGTAGCTACGGCATCAATTATGTCCTTATTCTTATACCTATGCCCCCGCATAGCATCGTTGGGGGCAGTAAGCAGGAAATCGGTTTGCGGTGCTACCTTTTTAATGTTGGCAAACATGGTATCAATATCATCCTTGAAAACATATTCATTAAAGTTGCGCGCAAAGGCTTCATTGGTGCCCAACGATACAATAATCAGGTCGGGTTTAAGCTCGCCTAATTGCTGGTAGAAGTATTCTGAGGTATTATAATCTCTGAACCTTGCCCCATTGGCCCCGATAGTATGGTATATAATGCCTGGTTTATCGTTAGTTAATACCATTCCGAATAGCAACGCTTCATTTTGCGAGGTATCGGTCTGCTCGGTACACATGGTAAACTCCCTTACCGTATCTTTAAACATAACACTGTCGGTTGCTACTCCGGCAACATGCCCGGTATCTTTTATTACCACTGAATCCTTAAAATCGGCCGAGGTATAAACAACCCAGTTGTAGCAAGTAGGGCCTTTATCATGGAAGAAAACCATTTTATCAAAAGTGTAGTTCAGGTTATCTCCATCTTTTACTTGTAATGAAAGGCTGGAAGCTGAATCGGTTGTACGCAACCCGAAGCCAGATACCCCAATGGGGATACCTGAAGGGCTTACCATTACACATCTCCTGCCCTTCCAGTCGCCCGTACCCTTCGATTTAAAATTGGTGGGCTCATTGGTGCCCGCTACACGATATGGAAAAACCAATCCCCTACCCCCATTGCCATATTGTTGCTGCAAATGCTGGCGTATCCAGCCCGAAAAGAAATCGGCCTGTATATGTGAATCACCTAACTGCACAATAACCACATTTTTCCGCTTGCCTTCTTTCAGCTCCTTCATTTTAACGAAGAACGATTTCAGGGCTGTACTATCATAGCTGATGGTATCTATATCCGCATTTATAAACGGGTAGACGTCGTAGTTAGCGCTTTGGGCAAAAGCCGGGATAGCCATGGCAATAAGTATTATAGCTGTGAGTAGTTTACGTACGTTCATTCCCTTTATGCTGTTGCACCCATTCATATTTTTCATAATCATATAGCAGCGAGTAGTACATATAGCTGGCTATATAACTTCCTCCCAGAGGTTTAAAGTGGGTGTAATCTTTATTGGCAAGCGGCAAATCCGACTCTACCATTTTTATCATGCTGCTATCGGCACCCATAGCCTCAAAAAGGTTCCAGAAAGCTACATTGGTCTGTTTGGCAATATCGTGCTGCACATCTACAAAGTCATGTATTTCGGGCATTGTTTCATATGCTCCATGCTTGCGTACTGCTCTGTCGCTTACTGAATTAATCAAAATAGCCGATGCGGGGAATTTATCTTTCAGGCTGTTAATGGTACCCGAAAACCCCTTGGTATAGTAACTGTATTTATCGGTACCGCTATGCACTACATTAATGCCATATTGCAGCACAATAAACTTAATTCCCAAATCGTCCTGGAACTGGTGCATAAGGCCATCGTCAAGCACTGATAACTGCTGCCCCGATGCACCCCGCATATCCAAATCATCTACATATACACCTGTGCTGTCTTCAAAATCGGCTCCATATATGTATATCTTATCATTAGTGGTAAAGGTTAATTGAATAGAATGAATGGCTTTAGCGCTATTAAGCGTCAGCACCTTCAATCCGCGGCCTTTTGCAAGCTTAATCGGGGTTGCATCGCCATCATCTTTTTTTACATACACCTTTGCTGCGGCGCTATCGGGGTTGGTATAGTATAATTTCACAATTCTGAAATCATCGGGCCCTGCATTGGGTTTCACACCCTGGAAAGCTACCCAGCTTGCAGGCGATTTCTGTTTATCATCGTCTCCTCCGCCAGTTATATTGGGTATGTATGTTTCACCATTCAGGCCATAAGGTATTGATGCCTGCCTGTCTTCTATTACAGTATAGGCTTTCCAGTTATCTGAGAACGTTTGGTGGATAGATTGCCTGAAGCCCGGCACAAAGTTCATAATGGGCACAAACCCCACTCCTTTACCACCGAATTTCTTCTGCAGCATGGCTCGCAGGTCTTGCGTCACGATATCCCCCTCTATCATCGAATCGCCGAAGAAGGCAATGTGTACTTTCTTCTTTTTAGCATTGGCAAGGGCATTATAAAACACAGCCAGGTTATCTTGCCGGGCTGCAAAGTCCTCAATAGGGTAGCACCCTTTTTTGAAATGCAATGAATCGACATCCTTAAAATCGGGCGGGGCTACTTTTACCGCGGCCATCATTACGGTGTCTTTTTTCCTGTCCGTATGCACATCGGGAGCAAGGTCAGAGAACATGGTAATAGGCTTGGTGGTGAACCCAAAAAGGTTAAACGATGTGGGCACAAATGACAACAACGTCAATATAGCGGCTGCAAGCAGCACTATGCGCACGGGGTGATGTATGTGGTTTTTCACTGTTTTTTGTTGTTAAGCAAAGGTAGGTGTTGGGCATGCATTAAAACTATTGTGTACTATGAAGTAATTAACAGAGTCGATGTTAATAATGATATGTGCTCCATGAAATATATTTATCTCTGAAACAGCACAATAAAGAATAAAATGATTGCGTTAATTGCGACCCTTATTTGTCGCAACGATTATGTGTTATTTTATAAATAGAAACAGGAGGAAAACCCTCCTGTTTCACCTAACCCCACTCTATCCTAGCCTCAACTAAACAGCGTTAATATTTTACCTGCTTATAAATATAAACATGTCATTGCTGCTCCATATATAACCTTTTGAATCGCGTGCTGCATCGGTAACCGAATAGCCAAGTTCATAGGAATGCAGTTTTGTATTCGATTCAATACAGAAAACAAAATCGTAATAGTTTTTATTCTTACGCGAATGAACCGATGCCTTTTTTCCATCGTTATTCATGTGCCTTAACTTATCCATCCCTATAAAGAGGGGCTTATCCTTTAATATGTTCTTGCTTAATAGTTTCCTGCCTGCAGGTATATTCTGCAATGCCACGTATAATTCGGGGCCCAGTTGCGGAGGACATATACCATAACCCTTATGTGTAGCGCTGTCCATTATTTCATCCCATGGAATATCAGCTTCACCTTTAAACCCTAACTCCCTGGCCGATACCACTACAACTTTCAATTTTTGTGTTGTATCGTAATTTGGTATTTCATTTAACAGTGTGTCTACTGTGCCACATACATGGGCTTCACCTAATTCAATACCATAAAATAAATTAGGACTAAAGAGCAGGCACTTTACGCTAATAGTGTCATTTTCTTTTTTGCTGCTGCCGTGAGCAGATGCGTTTACTGAAAGAGGATTCAAAATGTACCCCAGCATCAGTATGGTGATTAGTTTTTTCATGGCGTTTTAGTTTTATAGAAGCAAAACTATATCACCCTGCGCCCTTGCTTATCAGGTAGGTAACGACTATGATTGAGGTTTGTAATGAATCAGGAAAATAGAGTAATGAACAGAAGAACGGTACCCTTTATTCAAGTATTAATCTTAATACCTAATACTTTGTACTTAATTCTCATTTTATAATTTGCCCTTCAGGCTTTCAGCAGTATATGATTTTTTGCATTTCAGCAAATCTTCAGGTATGCCCTGGAACACAAGGTTACCACCTTTATCACCCCCTTCGGGTCCAAGGTCTATAATCCAGTCGGCGCATTTAATAACATCGGGGTGATGTTCTATAACCACAAGGCTGTGCCCCTTATCTACAAGCATATTAAATGCCTTCAGCAATTTCTTTATATCGTGGAAATGCAGGCCGGTTGTGGGCTCATCGAATATGAATAATGTGCTGGTGGCTTCAGCGCCTTTTGTTAAAAAGGTTGCCAGTTTTATGCGCTGCGCCTCTCCGCCGCTCAATGTGCTCGACGATTGGCCTAAATGCACATATCCCATTCCCACATCTTTCAATGGCATTAACTTTTCTACTAATCGCTTTAACAGGCTGCTGCTTTTATCCTCATTAAAGAAATCTATTGCCTCATCAATAGTCATGTTCAACACGTCAGATATATTTTTGCCACGATATTGTACTTCCAGTACATCGTCTTTAAAACGTTTACCATTGCAGGCATCGCACAATAAATGTACATCTGCCATAAACTGCATCTCAATAGTTACTTCTCCTTCACCTTCGCATATATCGCAACGTCCGCCGGCAACATTGAATGAAAAGTGAGAGGCCTTATATCCTCTTAACTGTGCCAGTTTCTGGTCAGCAAATAGTGTGCGTATTTCATCGAACGCTTTTACATAGGTTACAGGGTTAGAGCGTGACGACCTTCCAATAGGGCTCTGGTCAACCATTTCAACTTCTTTTACTAAGTGAGTAGCTCCTTCAATTTTTTCAAAACGGCCTGCTTTCTCGCCTGTATATTGTCCCAGTAACCGTTTCATGCCGGGATATAAAATGCCTTTTATCAATGATGATTTGCCTGAGCCTGATACACCTGTAACAACTGTCAGTGTTCCTGTAGGGAACTTTACGTTTATGTTTTTCAAGTTGTTCTCACGCGCCTTACATATCTCTATAAAGTTCTTTGCACTGCGCCTGCGCTTAGGAACATCTATCTGTTCTTTTCCATTCAAATACCGGGCGGTGAGGCTTTCTTTTTCATTCTTCAAATCCTCTGCATTCCCCTGGAAAACCACCTTGCCGCCATGTGTTCCGGCCAAAGGGCCAATGTCTATAATCTCATCTGCTGCGCGCATAATATCTTCATCGTGTTCCACCACAACCAATGTGTTGCCAAGGTTGCGTAGTTTTTTCAACACTTCTATCAGGCGTTGTGTGTCGCGGTGATGTAAGCCAATACTGGGTTCATCGAGCACGTATAATGAACCAACAAGGCTACTGCCAAGTGCTGTTGCCAAATTTAATCGCTGCGATTCCCCGCCCGATAATGTATTAGAAGGACGATTAAGTGAAAGGTATCCCAACCCTACATCGCACATAAATTGCAGGCGGTTGGTTATTTCTATCAATAAGCGCTTAGCTGTTTCTTTTTCATTCTTGTCGAGCTTCTCAGGCAATGATTTAAAAAACTCGTATGAAGTTGCAACGGGCATTAACACTAAGTCCAAAATGCTCTTGCCGTTTATCTTTACATAACTGGCATCTTTTCTCAAACGTGTTCCCTTACAATCGGGGCAAAGGGTTTTCCCCCTGTAGCGTGATAACATTACCCTATATTGAATCTTATAGCTTTCCTGTTCTAAATGCTTGAAGAACTTATTCAGTCCATCGAAATATTCTGTACCATTCCAAAGTATTGCAACCTCTTTTGGTGTAAGGTCGCTATAGGGCCTGTGAATAGGAAAATCTGATTTGCGGGCATATAAAACCACCTGGTCTTTCCACCAACTCATCTTCTCCCCTTTCCAGCATGCAATAGCATCTTCGTAAACCGATAAACTCGGGTCAGGAACTACCAGGTCCTCGTCAATATCTATTACACTGCCAAAACCTTCGCAGCGCTTGCAAGCGCCCACCGGGTTGTTAAAGCTAAAAAAATGCACGGATGGTTCCTCAAACTTCATCCCGTCGGCCTCAAAGCGGTCGGAGAATATATGGCGGTGTGATTTACCGCCTTCCGTAGAATCAATTTCGCATGTGCCGTTACCTTCATAAAAAGCAGTCTGTACCGAGTCTGCTGCCCTGGATTTTAAATCATCAATTTCTTCTTTTGCAATTTCAAGGCGGTCGATTACCAGTTTCATATTCTCTGCAGAAAGGCCATGGAGTTTCCCATCCATCACTTCATCAATGCGGTAAATTTTGCCTTTATGTTCAATTCGTGAAAAGCCTTGCTGTAATAAAAGATTCAATTGTTCAAGCAAGGTGCGGCTCTCTTTTAAATGCAAAGGGGCCAATACCATTACGGCTGAGCCGTTCTTCAATGAAAAAATATAATCTATTACATCTGTAATCGTGTCGCGCTTTACCAGTTTATCAGTTACAGGCGAATATGTTTTGCCAATTCGGGCAAAAAGCAATTTCAGGTAGTCGTATATCTCGGTTGATGTACCTACGGTTGAACGCGAAGTGCGTGTTACCACCTTTTGCTCAATAGCAATAGCCGGGGCAACGCCTTTTATATAATCGACATCGGGCTTGTTTATTTTACCGAGAAACTGTCTTGCATAAGCCGATAATGATTCTACATAGCGCCTTTGCCCTTCGGCATACAAGGTATCAAACGCCAGCGATGATTTGCCTGAACCCGATACGCCTGTTATAACCACGAAGCGGTTACGGGGAATAACAACGTTTATGTTCTTAAGGTTATGCACACGGGCGCCCTTAATAACAATAAAGTGTTTGGCATCTAATTTTTCTAAATCAACAACAGCTTTCATCAGGTGAAATTCGGAACGCGAAATTAGGAATATTATTCGGGTATTTATGCTAAAGTCCTTATCATATCGATAAGAAGAGACAATACGGTGCAAATAAAAATCCCTGCCATGTTAAGGGCAGGGATTTTCTATAATTATAAAGAAGCTATTATCTCCTGTTACCAAATATCCTTAATAAGGTAAGGAACAGGTTAATAAAGGTTATATAGAGAGAAAGAGCTCCCCAAACCGCCATTTTACCCATTGTGCCTTCCCCTGCAGAGGTTACCTGCACGCTCATGTTTTTCAGCATTTGCACTTTATAGGCTGTTAAGCCTGTAAATATGGCAACGCATATAAAATTCAACGCGTAATCTAAGGTTGCGCTGTGCATGAAGTAATTTATAATCCATGAAATAATTACGCCGAAAAGCGCTACGTATAACAGGGTGCCAAACTTGGTAAGGTCGGTTGAAGTTGTGTACCCCAGGAAAGCCATTAAACCGAATATGCCCGACGTTACAAAGAACATGCTGTAAATTGATGTCTTTGTATAGGCGAGGAAAATTACGCTAAGGCTTATTCCCATGAGAGAGGAATAAAGTATAAATGTGAAAGCCATCGCCATGTATGACAGGCGGTTCACACCTAGCCCCATAATGAGAATTATGGCAAGAGGCGCAAATGTAGCGATATAGAACAGAGGCGTCGGGCGCCCTGCTTCAAACACCATACTTATTAAACCTGTATTCGCGAAAGCGTAAGCAAGAATTCCTGTTATGCCTAGGCCGAGAGTCATCCACGTGAACACCCTTGCCATAAACGTCCTTGTAGCTACTTCGCTACCCACAGAATTAACCGACTGCACTTCAATCGGGTCTTTGAAACTAAAATTTTGATTATCCATAATTTTATAATAATTGTGTTAAAATTCTAAATACAAATATATATCAAAATAACTCATCTCTATTCTACTACTTAACATGATTTAACATAGACTTAAAGACGAATAAGTACCCGATTTACTTTAACCCTATCTGCTTAAAAGTGAGTAGATTGTAGCAAGATGTTGGTCATCATGCTCTGCAACAAACAAAGCAATATCTACAGGGCGCATTTGCAGGTTTAGTCTTGGGTGTAATGCCTTACGGTTAAGAACAGCCTCATCCAACCCCTCGAGCCTTTTAATGAACTCGTTCCGCACTTTTTCAAATCTGCCTATTATGTCTTTAACATCGGCATTATTATAATTAGCCTCTGTGGTCTTTTTATTTTGCATATCTGCCGCACGCAGGGTTTCCTTTCCGGCTAAAAAATCATCTATTCGCCCTTCGTGTATATCTTCTAAATCAAGCAGGTGGCCTATATGCTCCTGCGCCGACCATTTACCATCTACTTTTTTTGTCAATGCCTCTTTAGATTGGTTGGCTGTATAATTATGTAACCTCAACACTGTTCCTCTCAGCCTATCCAGTGTCATGGGAAACATGCCAATGGGTTGGTTAAATTCAAACTTACGGTCTATCCATTTTATTTGTTGTATCATGTCTACGGGTTTTAGATTATAAAAATAAGTATTCTTCAAAATATTACTTTTGATTGGCAACTTACCTGTTGCAGGTGCTAATAACTCATGGAAAGCAGTAATAAAATAAAATACCTGGAAGGGTTACGGGGCGTAGCAGCTTTATGCGTCTTCTTTCACCATTTCTTCCTGGCTTTCTATCCTTCTTATTATTTCGCCGGTGACCCTGCCAGCATACACCTCGGCAATCTTGAACTTGCATATTACCGTAGCCCCCTCAGTTTTATAACCAACGGGAATTTTATGGTAATGATATTTTTTGTACTCAGTGGCTACGTTTTATCGGCTTCTTATTTTAAGAACAATAAATTTGAAATACTTGTATCATCGGCCATTCGCAGGTTTTTAAGGCTTTATATACCGGTAGCCTTCACATTAATAGTAGCTTATCTTCTATTGCGCAATTCCGTTTATTTAAACCGCGAAGTGGCCGACATAAGCCATTCGGGCTGGCTGTATAGCATTTGGCCCAACGATAAATCGTTCCATACCTTCTGGATTTGCTTAACATACTTAACCATGTTTACGCGTGACAGCCGCTATGATACCACTACATGGACAATGTGTTACGAACTTTATGGCTCAATGATGGTATTTACATTACTTGCGCTTACACACAAGGCAAGGGCAAAATGGGTAATATTCATTATCGTTTCCATAATTGCTTACTACCTGTTCAGCATATATTACATTGCATTTATAATCGGAATATGTATGAATTACTTAACTGCCATTCCGATTGAAAAAATAAAATTCAGGAAGCCGCTTATTTTTGTTCTGGTAGTTACAGGCCTCGTTCTTGGTGGATTTCCATCATGGCCCAGCTACCCAAACGAGACCTTTTACAAATTCTTCTCATCCCCTATATTGATAAATAATTCTGAGACAATTCATATTGTTGGCGCAGCATTTATTATTATGGCCGTGTTGCTTTCAAAAAGATTGCAAAACCTTTTCTCTATTAAGCCATTTGTATTCCTGGGCGATATTTCTTTTTCGCTTTATCTAATTCACCCAATTATTATAGGAACCATTTCCTGCTGGACCTTCCTTTACATATATTACGGAACCAACTCTTATAACTGGTCGGTTTTAGCTACCATACTGGTAACCGTACCGGCAATGCTTATAATATCAAAGGTTATGACTGAGTTAGTAGATAAGCTAGGCATTAAATTTTCTAAGTACGTTTACAACAAGCTGTTCAGGCCTGCCGCTTCAGTTTAGTGCTTGCTGTGGTCCATATCCCGGCTTTCCCAGTATTCAGGGCCGTAATCAATAAATATCTCCTGCCCTGCTTTAATGTCTTTTGTGGCGTAAAATATAAATCGCCCTTTTTTCACATTGGTTTCCCAGGTTGCATTTGGCTTAGGCGATGAATTATACAGCGCCCCGGTACCAAATACAACTGCAGCCTTCGATTTGCTGTCAGGCAAATCTTTTGTCCAGCCGAAAATATATTCTTTTACCAGCTTAGGTAATTTTTGCCAGTCGCCTTTTACAAGAATAAAGTGGTCCTCTTCCAGCACCTCATTCTTCTTTATGGCTTTTTTGGCAAACACACCCATTCCGTGAACGGGAGATTTGCGGACTTCAATTTTCGGGTTGTAATAATATGATTGTGGGTTGTAATGCTGAGGATAAAGTAGCTTTTTCGCCATAAACGGTTATAGTGTTATTTATACTTGTCGTAGTCTTCTGATGATTCTTCTTTAGGTTTAACATACAGGTTCACTATTTTAAATGGAATTGACGTGCTGGCATCAATCACCACCCTTCCTTCAAGGTTTAGTATTTTACAATCTTCCGGAAAATTACCCACTACGCTAAAGCTTACTTTTTTCTTAGCAGTTGTCGTGTCGGTAAATGAATAAGAGTCAGGACTTATAAATGCAGACAGGCTGTCATGCCCCTGAATACTGTCGAGCACACTTACGCCTTTATCAGTATATGCTTTGGTTATAGTTACATAACCGGAATAGCCGGCATTAACACCTCTTGAAAGCTCGCCTGAAAAAGTCATGGTGCCGTAAAACTGGTCAATGCTTAGTTTCTTGAAATACACTTTGCCATTAGCGGAATCTTTAGCTGTAACTACCAGTTTACCATGCTCCCTTTCGGCTTCTTCTTCCTTTTGCGCCGCAATAACTGCTTGTACAGAATCGTATTTGTCTATCCCCGATTTTTTACGAAATGCGGTATATGATTTCTTTGCTTCAGCAACTTCCTTATCGTAGTCGAACTGAGGTTTTGTATCCGGCTTATAGGTTACTTCCACCGGTTTATCCTGGCCGAATAAGAACGAATTATAAGAGTTTGGGTTACTACTGGCTCCCATTAACTGCATAAGGGCCATGTTGTTATTGCCGCCCTTTGGGGCATCCATAAGTTTAATTATCTGGTCTCCGGTTATACTTATTGCAACTGTGCTTTCATCTTTCCTTATAAAGTTGGAACTTGAAATAATTTTACCCGGCAGGTGATAGGTACTGCTCACTTCAAATCCCCTCATCATAGCGGCCATATAGCAGTGCATCATCGCTGTCCACACTCCGCCTTTAAACATTGATTTACCACCTAAAGCAGACATAGCCGCGGAAAGTGAATCGCTTTTATGATCGTTACC
>Ga0206836_10132_pt1 | contig 18988 bp, 18 predicted proteins | sample Alteio_BWOrgCont_28_FD_152871 | JGI IMG/M metagenome (GOLD analysis project Ga0206836, IMG submission 152871) | Enriched cells from forest soil in Barre Woods Harvard Forest LTER site, Petersham, Massachusetts, United States -... | ecosystem: Environmental > Terrestrial > Soil > Temperate forest >...
GCAGATAGTAAGTTGAGTTGTCGATGCCGCGAAAGCTATAGGAGGGTCCCAGCTGATTGCCTTCGGTAGTATGGTTGTAAACCACGTCGAGGATTACTTCGATGCCGGCAGCATGTAGAGCGTTGACCAGATCGCGAAGTTCGGCGAGCGCGTTGTGCGAGTCGCCGCCACTCGCATAGCCATTGTGAGCGGAGAAGAAACCGAGCGTCATGTAACCCCAATGACTGCCTTCTTGCGGATCGTACTGATGAATCGGCATTAGCTCGACGGCGGTAATACCTAATTCCTTGAGGTAAGGAATCTTGGCAACCACACCTGCGTACGTACCGCGTGTAGTGTCGTCGAGGCCTGAGCTGGGATCGTTGGTGAAGTTGCGGACGTGCATCTCGTAGATTATCAGGTCGTGCGTATGCGGGACCGGGCGATCGTCAACAGGAGGTTCCGACGGACCCTGAGCGGGCAGAATAGCGAGTGGCGCCTTGCCGTCGTTGGCACCCGGCGAAGTCGCAGCGGCGCGCGAAAAATCGGGCGGCAGAAAGATCCCGCGAGCGTATGGATCAAGCAGAACCTTGGCGGAATCGAAGAGTTGGCCAGCCGAAGGATCGCGGGGGCCGCCAACTTTGAATGCATAATAGGTTGCGCCGGCAACGTCGGAGGCGGCCACGAGGATATGCCACACGCGGATCGTTTTGTTGATTTGAGGATCGAGATCGTAGCTGCGAAGCGGGTTAACGAAGTCGCTTTTGCCGTAGAAAACGAGACGTACTGCAGTTGCTTCGGTGGAATATAAAGCGAAGTTCCAGGCTTTGGCGGAGTCGATCCAGCTCGCACCGAGCGGCGTGGGAGAACCTTGAATCTTGGCCCACGCATCTAACGGAATTATCCTGTCGGCCATCAATCACCTCGCGCTTTCCTGGCATGGAGTTCCGATGAACCGGGAGTTTCGATTGCGCCAAAGGCCATCGAGTCGTTGACATCCTCACATTCCGTCCTTGGGCAGTCCATCCGTGGCGGAAGGTCACCAGCTCAAACGACGACCCGAATACGTGATCGGGCCTTTTAAAAGAAACTGAAGCAATTTTAGAAATTTTTAGCCAAACTTAGTCCTAAATCAGGCACTCTATTCGAATGTTACGTATTCCATGACTGTCCAAAGTCATCTGAATTAGGATTGCTTCGGCTGATTCCAATGCCTAGAATCAAACCGCGCAGAAATACGATTAAGTCCTCCTCGGGAGAGCCGAAACCCTATTTTGAGCGCCAAATCCGGTTCATTAACGATGGGTGAACCTATGCGACCCCGAATACCGGCTACGCTCCCGCGCGCGAATCAAATCGAAGCGCAGCTCCCCACTACCGAACCGCTCGCATCCCGTCGCGAGGTCAGCGGTTCCACGAGCGTCCGCGACTTTATTGGAATCGATTTAGAGGAGCTGGTTGCGTCTGTGCACTCCAAGTGCGCGCTATACGTCGCGGGTCGGCGAGCATGTGGCAGCAGTGATTACGAGATACTGGCAGAAATAAGCGCGGGAAAACTGAGGACGGTCCTGAGCGAGGATGAGCGAGAGGCGATAGTTTATTGGGAGACCATCAAAGAGATGATCCGAAGGGACATTTTCCGGGGACGTGTACCGAATAAAAGGGGTGGCAACTCACACGAGTAGCGCTTTTCCATACGTTGAAATTGCAATGATTTGAGCGCGAACGAGTCGAAACTATTGGGGTCGTGAGTGCGACTTTCACTGCGTAGTCGCCTAAAAACCGGAGCATTCGGTCGACTCTCCTTGGCGGCCTTGGTGCCAGAGATTCGAGCGGTCACCTGAGGCCAGAAACTTGAAAGCGGCCGGGTGCTTTCGCATCACCTGCCGCTTTCTTTCTGAAATACTGCAAGAGGTCACAACGGGTCGTCGTCATCACGCTCTCGGGCCAGCGCGACGGCGCGATCCATTCTTTTCTTAGCCCAAGCCTTAGGATTGTCGATTCTCAACAATTCCGTTTCCCAGTGATCGCAGCCGACCAAGTCGCGCTGCCGACGCGCCATACGCAACATAGCCTCGATATATTCGCGTTCGGCGGTCATCATAATCGCGAGTACGAACTCAATCGCGTCCCGGGCCGTATGTATTCAGGTCGTGGATGACGTTGTCAGCGTGTTCGCTGTTGTCCGATCGTCGCGTTTCGGCCGGCGGACTCGACGATGGCTCTTGCGAGGTTGACCGAATCGGGCGCGGCGGAAGGTGTGTCTTGTCAAACCCGTCATGCGGCGCTTCGGGCCAAATTCTCGCTGCCCGCACAGCATGTGTAACTAACAGTGCGTGACCCGAACTTCGACTTAACCCGTCACCCTATGGATTCGCCAGCGCCGAAAATACTCCCGGACGAGACTTGCTGCTACTGGTCGGTGAAGTCATTCATACCGTCCATCCGGGTCATGCCCTACGATTTGTTGCCGTCTTCGCAGAGGATCACGTTTGTCGATTGGCTGGCATCCGGTGAGATCGAGGCTACCAGCGATTGGCGAATCGAAGATGGATATCAATCCGTAGCGTGAAGCGCCGCTCGAAGGACTCATGCGGACGATCAGCGCTCCGCCATTCGCTCGCCCGTTACGCTCCATTCCGTAAGTTACCACTCCGCCATCACCAAGAGCCCTACGGATTAAAGCCGTTCGGCTGTGCGGTGTTGCCTGGCCAGATTCGTGATCGAGAAGCCACAAAAATTGTGAATGATCTCGTAACTGGCGACTGGCCCGATCGTCAAGTCAAAATAGGACTGCAAAAAATCAAACAGATTCAGGCGCTTGCCGGGGATGGTGAGATTGCTCACCGCTATATCGACGGTGCCCTCGCTCACCATTTCGAACACCAGGAGCGTCAGTACCGTTGCCAGCACGGAAACGGAGTATACCGAGTGAGAGCGATTGTGAACTACGTCACGAAGGCTAGTCTGGCCCGTTAGTAGAGCATGCGAAACGATCCGCGGTGACTGCCACACGACCCATCTGACGTTCAGATGTTTCAGCGCCGCGCGATCTCAAACATGCGATCGGATTAGCCACGGCCCGCAGACTACCCCTCGACTATCTGGTGCGAGGTTGATGAGAATTGCGCAGAGGGCCTTTGGCTTCCGCACTTGAAGCAGCCACGTTGAAACCGTTTTCGGCAGCAATGAGCCAGCGATCGAGCGATTCCACATTGAAGCGCCAATCGCTTCCCACCTTGAACGCCGGTAACTGCTGTCTCTTCAGCATTCGATAAATAGTCGATGAGTGAACTCGCAGATAGGCCGCCGTTTCTTCGAGAGTGAGCACATTAGCCATGGCAGTTACCCCCTTGTACCACTAAAAGAGACTTATGGTTCTCCTATACCATAATGAAATGCATTTGAGAATAAATACAGTTGGATTGGAAGCAAGAGATGATATGAGATGGTTCGATGATAGCTGTAATTTGGCTTTTATGATCAAATTTAACCATTGACATGCTTATTTATTCTGTTAAATAGAGGGCTGTAATGCCCAAATGACAGCTCAGATCTGCTATGGAGTGCTGGGTTTGTATAAGAGTTCGATTTGCGAGCGGAGGTGGAGCACTTTGGAACGCGGGGAAAATTACATCTACCCCGAGTATTGAGGCACCAGCGTGAAAGTTAGCTCTCCGGGCGAAGGGAGCCCCAATGAAGCGGTTCGTCAATGATGGTATTGCGGACGGCGACGCCGAGGAGATACTTACGCCAATTGAACTCGCGAAGTATCTTCGGGTCCGTAGAAACACCATTTACAAGCTGCTCAGAGAAAACAAGATTCCGGGCTTCCGAGTCGGTTCAGAATGGCGTTTCAGCAGCCGACAAATTGACCGATGGATAAACAGTCAGCAAAAGTAACAACGGCTTCAGGCCACCCACGCTTAAACCACGAATCCGAGATTTTCAGGGCGCTTTCCATCCCGGAAACTATCAAGGGACGTGGGACCCTTAGCTAGTCAATCAACCACCAAGGTCCTTGCCGTCATCGTATCCTTAGATCTTCTAGCTAATGGCGGAGTGCCAAAACGAGTTACTGATCAGATTCGGCCAACTTCGCCTGTTGAGCCTGATCGGGTGAAATCCATCCCTGCGAAGCAAAATACTGCGACAGATATGCATTGATCTGTTTGGATGTCTTGTCGGCCAGCGTGCTCAGCATGGAGCCATAGGTCTTGGCTGCACCGGTAGCAGCCCCAGCTGCCGCGGTGGCAGCTGATGCACCCTGCGCCGCCGCTCCGGCGCCCATTGTCACAGCTGCTCCGGGCATCTTTCCGCTGTCCGCGTAAGTTTGGAAGCTGAGGAGCTGATTCAAGGTGCCTCCGGCAGTCACGTTTGACACCGTGACTTGGGTCTCCAGCTTCGAAGCGCCCGCGCCAAACCCGATGATTAGGCGCCTCGCTCGGTTACCTTCGTCGGCACTGAGGAACTGCCCATTGATTATAAGTGCGTTGCCGCCTGCTGCCGCGCCAGCCGGGAGATTTTCAGCGTTAAATCCCAAATCTTGCAATTGCTTAACGAGATCTTCCGACAGATCGTGAGCAGCTTTCTGGCCGCTAGCCAGCCTAGAAGCCATTTGCTGATCTTGATCCTCGGCCACGGCTCGATAGGCCTTTTGTAGAGGACCTTGGTTTTCGGTTACGTTCTCGGCCGAAACTGCGAAGTCGTAGACAACGATCCTGTCGGGACGCTGGATGGCGACATTCGGCGATGCGGTTTGTCCTGGCGAAATCGTCGCTGTTCCGCAGCCGATCAGCGAAAATCCTAAAGGCGCAAAAATGGCTATCGCAAGAACAAAAAAAAGCCCTGGAATTCGAGAGGACATCATTATTTTCAACCGCACACCTCGTCCATGTAATTCACCTTATCGAGTTTTGGACATGTGCATTTCGAATAACGCTATGCCCCTCGAATGTTTAGTAATAAAGAGCGACGATGTTTACCGAACGATATCTAGCCACTTACTTGACTGGGATCCGCGAGAAATCGTGGTCTCACAGCCCAAACTGGGCCACGTCTGAGGAGAAGCGTGACCCTCGCGGCCTTAGCCGGCGAATCGTGAGTGTAAGCGCCATATAATTTCCGTCACCGAACAGACAGTCGAAGCAATTCGGCTACTGAACATAATGGCGCGTATGTCGACCGCAAAAGTTCCCGATGGGATTTGGGCACAGGCGGCACTCGTCAATCCGAAGCCTGAATGGCGATCACTGCCGCCGCGGCGAATCCTAGCCGGCCGAGACCCAAATACATTCAATGCTTCGACGGCGGCTCCGTTCAGAGCATCCGCAACTCGCGGCGGAAGTGATCCATCGTGATCTTGAGGCCGGCCTTGAGCGCCATTTTCGGTTCCCACTTGAGCCGTTCGCGGGCGAGGCTGATGTCGGGGCGGCGGCGCTCCGGATCGTCCGGCCGCGCCGGATGAAAAGTGAGCTTGGAGGAGCCGCCGGCGAACTCGATCGCGAGCGAGGCCAATTCGAGGATTGTGAACTCGTCGGGATTGCCGATGTTGACCGGCCCGGTGAAATCCTGACCGCTGTCCATCGTGCGCACGATGGCGTCGATGATGTCGTCGACGTACGCGAACGATCGGGTCTGGGTGCCGTCGCCGAATATCGGCAGATCCTCGCCCTTGAGCGCCGCTACGCAGAAGTTGGAGACCACGCGCCCGTCGTTGATCGCCATCCGCGGGCCATAGGTGTTGAAGATGCGCACGATCTTGGTATCGACGTGGTTCTGCCGATGGTAGTCCATCATCAGCGATTCGGCGACGCGCTTGCCCTCGTCGTAACACGATCGCACCCCGATCGGATTGACGTGGCCCCAGTAGCTTTCGGTCTGCGGATGTTGCTCCGGGTCGCCATAGACTTCGCTGGTCGAGGTCAACAGGATGCGCGCGTGGACCCGCTTGGCCAGGCCCAGCATGTTGATCGTGCCCATCACGCTGGTCTTGATGGTCTTGACCGGATTGTACTGGTAATGGACCGGCGAGGCGGGACACGCCAGATGGAAAATACGATCGACCTCGAGCAAGATCGGCTCGACGATATCGTGACGCACCAACTCGAAATTGCGGCTGTCGATCAGATGGCTGACGTTGGCGCGCTTGCCGCTGAAAAAGTTGTCCAGGCAGATGACTTCGTGCCCGTCCTTGAGCAGCCGTTCACAAAGATGCGACCCGAGAAATCCTGCTCCACCGGTTACCAGCGTTCGCACGCACGTTTACCTCCGCCTCTTAAGATTCCAAAGTATCGCGCGCCGATCTGGACAGCGGTTCCCGAGGGACTCAAGACCCGGACGCAAGATATCTGACCCAGCGAGCTTTTCCGCAGTCAGCCATTTCGAGTCCCTCCTATCCTGCTCCCCTTTGAGATCGAGCCACCTCGCAGGTCTCTTCGACCTTGTACTATTGGTGGCTCGATCTCAAAGAGGAGTAGGATACGCTTAAGAACCGAGTCCCTATGATTCGTCAGGTAGGATGGGGTACCTGTCCTATAATGCAATTCCCGCAACGTTACTTCAGCTAATAAGAAGACGTGATCAAACCATCTTTGGATCCCATTGTTTGGAAGTTTGCGGAACGAAAATAAAACATCCCACATCGGGCAAATAAGCAAACGGTGAAAGGTCTTCTAATCTTGCTTCAACCGCACATCTTGGGATAAAACTCGGTGATATCAAGTCGGACCAACGGGCGGAGATCATTTAAGGGTAATCGGCGCTCGATAAGCGATCGCTCTGCGGTTGATAGTTTCCAACTTACTGAACGACGGTTTAAATTTAATGCGGCTGAAGTGAACTGTAACAACATTATGAAGACCGACACCATAGATTTTTCTTCGGCGCATCCTTCACTACGGATGGTGACTTCCCGGCTATTGGATCTTTGGCCAGAGCACTACAGGTATCTAACGATGCGATTCAGTGCCGATGACGCTGGACGCCGGGATAGAGACGAGCAAGTAACAGCATTGGCACTCAGGTTGATCGGAAAGGAATTAGATAAATTTTGTTTGGATTATCGTTGGATGTGCGAGGCTTTCAACGATGAGGAACTTTTCTTTCGTCGAACCGGATCCTATCGGCTTAAGACCTTTGCCGAAGCGAATGCTCAGATTTATTCAAACCAATCCTACATGTCACGTTACGTCAACGGAATATTAATGTCACAAATCTTGTGGGCCAATCACGCCGCCGCCCTCGACCTGTTCCGGACGCGTTATCTTCCGTCGTTGCCCGAGCGCTTCGACCATCTCGAAGTTGGGCCTGGCCATGGGCTCTTTCTTGTCTTCGCAACTACACAAACGCGGTGTGGAACTGTAACTGCTTGGGACGTCAGTCCAACGAGCATTGCCGCAACCGCGATGGCGCTTGAAAAGCTTGATACCCGTGGGCGTGTGGATCTGGTCCACCAAGATATACTAAATCCTTCGTCCCAACTTCGCGAATTCGATAGTGCTATCATCAGCGAGGTCTTGGAGCACCTTGAGCGCCCGGATGTCGCGCTGCGTACACTCTATAGCTCATTGCGACCTGGTGGCTCAATTTTTATCAATGTACCCATCAATAGTCCGGCACCCGATCATATTTTTCTTTGGACTGGCCCTGACGAAGTCATCGATTTGATAAACAGTACTGGGTTCTCCGTGCGAGAAACGCATCTGCTTCCGATGACTGGCTACAAACTCGAGAAGGCCCTTAAGTGGCGCCTCAGTATCTCTTGTGTGATCCTCGCCGAAAGACGGTGAATCTCCGGAGAATCAGTCCAAAGCCTTATTCTTTAACAAACGAACTGCCTTTGAATCGATAACCACCGGCCGCGATGGGCTAGTTCCAGCTAGCCTTAACTGTTCCGCCAGTCGTCGAGTCCATAAGGCCATTTTGTCGTCACTTGGATGAAGGCCGTCGACGGGATCAACGAACTCCGATTCTCTAGCCGAAGTGGATAGATCGATTAGAGGAATGCCGCGCTTTCCGGCAAAAGAGGCCATACGTTTTCTATAGCTTTCGAATGACGGCGTCGCTTGCCGTAACCAAGTATCGACTGGTTCGTTGACTAACACAAGACTAGCACCCGATGCATTGATCTCCGATACTAGAGTATCAAGTTCCCGAAACTGCTCGGCACCAAATTCCGCGCCGTCAGTCTGATCTGGAACTGTTGCTCGCAAATATTTTAGAAGAAGAGCTCGACCTTGATCAACTTTCTGTGGACCGTTGTACAGGCGATTGAAAGCTAGCTCGGCTTTATACAGGAGCGAAACCCCATCGAATCTCAGGTTATAGAAGGCGAACACTGGACGAAATAGGTCGATCGCCCAGGGCATTGAACCTTGCCCAAACGTTGGCGCCAGTGCTTTGGGATGACCTGAATATAGACCGTGTCTGATTTTTTCCTTTTCGTATTCCGTATAGCCCCCGGGCCACCATCGACTATCGTCACCATACAAGAACGCGGTCGTAATAAGCAGTATTTTAGTTGAGCCCAGCGCCTTGTCGCCCAGACAAAATCTTAGGTCATCAAAAACCTGATGAATCTGCGTGATATTAGATCGTTCTGTTGCGAGGTTGTCCACCTCGTCGGCCTTCAGCATTAACTGCAATATCTTAGGTCTGTATGATCTTGCAGCCGAGCTGCCAAGCATGATCACACGCTTTTTAGGAGCTGCATTACATCGTATAGGTAAGGAATATACGACCTCGCGGGTCGAGTTGCGGTACAGCGTTTTGTTGCCCTTTAACGAATCGAGGTCTCGATTCGCAGGAGTGATCGGCCAAATGAGAGTGGTAAGAATCCACAAGGCCACATAAATTCCAACCATCCATATCGCAACCCTCGATGCCGCTCCCGCAATCGACACTTCAGAATCCCTTATAGATAAAATCCGGTACACTCCGATAGTCAGCCAGAATGGCAAGGATAAGGACGCTGAAGCGGACAGCAACTGAAGCGGACGCCGAGATCGGCGCCAAGCCGTGAATCTTCGCTACATTCCGCAGACCCTTTAGGGAATCTATAATATAGCGGCTTGTTTGAATTAAGATCCCGGTTGCGATGCAAACAAGGACGAAGATTGCGAAGGAAGGTCCCGCAAGATTTGTTATCAATCTGAGATATTCGGCGTTCGACATCCAGAATGGAGTGATCACTACGGCGATGTAGGTGAAAGTGAGCCCTACTGTCATCATACAATAGCATGATCGCTCCCTGAGTGCGTCCATTCGGCGACTTCCAAGGCGGCGCCGCATCAATTCCTTGTATAGGTGATTCACTGCCGCTCCCACCGCAAGCAAGAGACCGCAAATAGCAAAAGGCCAATTCGGTCCATGCCATAAGCCCATGAGCAGAAAAGTAACAATAAACGCCGTCACGGTATTGAATAGAGCGAAACGTCGGTCTGGCCAACGAGCAGTGAGCCGTTTTAGAGAATATGTGAAAACATATGTCTTGAACCAATTGGTCATACTCATATGCCATCGGTTCCAAAAGTCCAGAAAGCTGTTAGCGCGGATCGGTGCATTGAAGTTCTCCGGCAAATCTAAGCCGCACAGACTCGCCCATCCAATAACGACGTCGGTATATCCCGAAAAGTTCAGATAAAGAAACATCATCCAGATCAAGGCTCCGATGATGCTACCAAATACGAAAGCCGCGTCCGTGCCAGAGCCAAGCAACTTAGAGATGGCGTGAACATTAATGCCAAGTAGCACGCCGCCCTCAGTCTGAGACTTAATCCACAGATGGATGTTGAGAACCAACGGTGCCAATATCATTATCTTCAAGAAGCCATTGGCGATTCGGGACAGGTCCACTATTGGGTCGCGCGAGCGCTCAGCATAGAGACTTGCTTCGTGCTCACTGAACTGCTGAAAGGGGCCGGAGATGAGCGAGAAGCACGAAAGTGTGTAGTTAAGGTAACGAGTCGGGCTTGGCGCGCAGCCGCCTTCCTGGTAAATATCAACTAAAAGGTGAATTACACGAAAGAGGACATATGAAAGTCCTACAATTACCGGAATGTTCTTCAAACGAAATTCGACGGGAAGAAAACTATATTTCTTTAGGAATACAAATAGCACCAGGGTCGATACGATGCCGAATGTGATCGTGGACCAACCCCTTCGCTCAAGCACCCGGATCATCATGTAGCCCCAGAGGGTAAATCCAATCAACAGGAGAGCTTCAACGCGTTCTAGGAACAAAGCCAGAAAGACAGCATTAATTGAAAAGTAAAGTAGAGGGTTGCTTAATCCTTTCCTGGATGCATTTGTGGCAATCACGGTCAATATAGCGAATGCCAAAAACGGCGGTGTGGCAAATAACACCTGTATTCTCCGGTCTTATTGGCTCAAACGCGACAACTTCATAATCGGGACGTCCAATCGCTCGAAATTCTTCACCTCGAGTCGCCAAGTGTCGCCGGGCGCGTTAGATTCTATCTTCAGAAAACCAAACTGTTTGAACAGATCGCGGACAAGACCGTTGCGACTCGTCGGGAGATAAGTACCGATCAATGCTGAAATTCCTTGCCGTCGCGCTTCCTCCACCAACTCATTGAGAATAGCGTGTTCGACCTTTCGCTTTAGTACGCGGCAGCTCATCAGCCAAGTATCGATATTCCAATCCTGATCTTGCTTCCGGCAGATAATCACGCTTATCAGCCCGCTATCGCCGAACCTATCGGCAAGTCTCACCTGAAACGTTGCGACGCTCGGATCTTCCTCGAAACTTTGGATCTGCGCTCCGGTATATCGACGGTTAGTTGTGTTGAATTGGTTTGTTTTATTGATAAGCTGTACGATCCGCTGGCGGTCGATTGACACAAAAGGTCTAAAGTCGAGCGTCATTTCAAGGGAACGAAGATAACTTTCGAGATCGATCGCATCTCGCGTGAGATTAGCTCGAAGTCTGTCGGCCTGGTACTGATCATTCCGCTTACGATCTTCGGCTGTGAAGTGAACCGCCTCGAAATAACCGGCGGAGAGGATTAGACGTGCAAATTGTGCCGGATCGTCCGGAAGCTCCGGAACAGCCACGACAGGCAACTCCTGACGAACCAGGTAGCGCTCTGCCGGATTGTCGTCGACAAAAACCAATGCGTCTAAGCCAAGACCCAAAGTCTCCGCGATCACTCGCAGATTGAGGACTTTATCATCCCAGTTAGCTTGAAAGACGGCTATATCGGTTTCTTTCAGCAGCATTTCCGGATGTTTTTGGAATACTTCACGCGCAACCGATTCTTCGTTTTTCGAGCAGACTGCCAAGATGACTCCGCGCGAATGAAGGTCTAGAACCGCGCGTTGGAAATCGAGAAATGCCTCCCCGGTCGGATTGCCATTGGAAAGAACGATGTTGGCCAAACCATCCTCGCCTACCACGCCGCCCCAAAGCGTGTTGTCGAGATCCAACACTAAGCACTTTTTGGACTTGCCGAAAAGCGCGCCTAGGAGCCTTGCTACGTGATCTGCATAATAGGGCAAAAAATCAAGTGAAAATGGGAGCTTAGCGAGATGCCATCGCCGCGTGTCGTGCCAAGGGTCGTTTCCAACCGTGGCCGCTATAGTCGCTACGTCGAGCACGGCCCCTCTATGACCGGTGGTACCTAATAGAAGCCGATTGAACCCAGCGATAAGTGACTGTAGCGTGCCGGGAAGCGCAGCATCGTAATTGCCGAAGAGAGGTGAAACAGTCTGCGCCAGTGTTTGCACAATTGTGGTGGCATCGCAATTCGCCCAGATTTCTGACTGCAAGCTGACCACTTCCGAAAGGGCCTGCTGGACCGTTCGATTCGCGGCGGCCTCGTTCCCGGGGCACGGCGTTAGACCGAAACCCCTATGATCAATCGCAAACAGAACTACATCGGGCTCGGCGCGATATAAAGCGGACTTCAAATCGAACACTTCCTGAAACGTCTGTGAAAATTCCGTTTCAATGACTTCAATGAGCAAGCCGTATCTGGCGCCAGCAGCGACGATCGCTGGGGCGGTGAGCGTGGTCGTCCCGTTCGACAAGAGTGCCATCCGGATGCGAGTCAATCCTTCGAGACCAACACCACTAGCGCTAGCGCGACGAATAGCGCGCGCTAGCACATTTCCCAACCTCTCATCGAGGTAATAACCGGCGAGCTCTCGAATCTTAGAACCGCATCTACCGCCCTCAATGTCCTTGCATTGTTCGCGAAAATTTGTCGAGGGCCGTGGGAGCCATGGGAGATTGGAAACGGACCAGTTCATTGTTAGGATTGCTTCCGGATTATTGCTGTGACGAGATCTCCAACATTCTTCAGATGGGTGATTTCCGAATTACTGAATTGGACGCCGAGCACAGACTCGATCGCGACAAATAGACGAACATTAGAAATACTGTCCCACGCATATACATCTTTCGCAGTTAGTTCCGGTGTAACAACGATCGAGTCGTCATCGAAAACATCGCTAAAGATTTCTGTAAGCTTCTCGTAGATCGTTTCGTGCACAAAAGGACTCCATTTCGTTTGACTTGATCTGCAATAGGGACCCGCCACGCCTCTTCCTCTCGCAATTGTTTATACGGCTTCTGAGACTTAATTCAGTAATTCTTGCTTATCCGGTTCGCCGTGGCTGTGAAGGACGGTTTCACTCAAAACGCTTCTGCCGGCGCGTACCAGCATAGTGCCACAAGCAATAATCACACCTCGTTTGGATTAACCGCTGACTTTAAACTCCTATATTCCGACCGCTCCTGCTGTTTGGACAACATTACTTGAACGCATTCAGAGACAGCCTCGCTTTTTAAAGCCTAGAGTACCTTCAACAACAAGTGTGATTGACTTGGAGCGACTCTCATTCCGCACGGTGATCTTTGCCGAAGCAGGATCATGTTTGCGTGGCAGAGGGGTGCTACCTGTTGGTCGAGTGTCCATCAATTCACCGGGTTCTTTCCTCTTGTTCGCTGTGGCGCTAGCACCACAAGCCAACGACACCCGCCGCTCCACGCTATTAACAACATCCGATTCAGGAAAGGCCAGTATTCACTCCCCCATGGGATCAGTCACCGGGCACCGCTGCCGAGGGAGAGGACCGCTGTGGCGGAGAGACCGTAAAGGATCTCTACGCGCACCGACCTCGAGTCGCAGCGATCGCTAGTTTGTTACCAAAGCGGCCGAACACGAGATTCACGCACAAGAACGCCACGCGAAACACTCCGAATGCCGTGGGTTTGTCGAACCACCGGAACCATCCTAAGGGCTGATGCGGATAGTACATGAGAGTCCGTCGCCAGCAGACATTTTGATAACCCGCCGAGTGCAAAATTGCGGCAACATCGTACGCCGCGAGGCGTTTGACTTCGTTTCCGGCGTCTTCAACCTTGACGGCAACGCCCAGCAAAATTGCAATCGTAGTTATCGCCGCCTGTGCTGGATCAAGAATTAATACGCCACGACGAGCAACGCGCGCCATTTCGCGAATCGCATTCTCAGGGTTGTCGAGATGATGGAGACCATCATGGACGGCAACGACGTCAAAACTTCCGTCCTTAAATGCTAGATTCTCTGCATCAGCAACCAAAAAGGTGGCTGAAAATCCATAACGTCCCGCACGCTCACGCGCACGGGATATTGCGGCGGTTGAAAAATCGCTCCCCGTAACAATGGCTCCGGCGCGCGCGAACTTCTCCGAAAGCATTCCAGAGCCACAGCACACTTCTAGAACTGATAATCCGGTCAGCTCAAGGTCCAGTACGTTCAGTCCAGTGCGAAACTTATGCTCTATTAAGAACTGATAAAGGCGACCACATTTGTGTGGGCGGGTGATTTCAAACTCCGGATCGCACTCCTCTTCGTAATAATATCGTTGGCGTGATTGCGAGTCGGTCGAAATCTCCGATTTGCTCTTGAACCCAAGTTGTCTACCGCTCGCGCAGCCGCTTGTTTCTGTGTCGATACTCACTTTCACATACTCACATTGAGTCAATTGTCCATTCGTGACCTGAGAGGGTCGTGGTAATTCTCATCGCATAGATAATCCATACTATGCGCAAAGTGATTCCTGCTAAATGTCCATTCTTTCTCTCAGCCCAATGCGAAAGATAAGTGAAGGCGACCCGAGATCCGGCTATCCGGGAGGATTAAGTAGCGCACGTCCGCAACTAGAGAAAACTCGCCTCGATATTGACGAGGCGGCAAAACAAGGTAGGCGTTCTTAGTGAACTGAATCAAGGCCAGGACATTTTACGAGCTGCATTAGCTCACAAATACCTTCGGCGGGCACGAACCGCGGTTCCCACCCCAGAATCGCACGGGCCTGCGTGATATCGGCCCGGGTGTCCCGAGCTTCTCCGAGACGTTGTGGTTGGAAAACAACGGGCCCACCAAATATGTCGGCAATCGCGTTCACACTAATCGCTTTGCCGCTACCCACGTTGAGGGCGCGACCGTCTGCAATTTGACAATCCATTGCAGCAATATTGGCAGAGGCAACATCTGAGACATGTGTGAAGTCTCGCGTCTGCAAGCCGTCACCACAAATGGGCAGAGGCCGACCAGCGCATTTCTCGCGGTGAAAAGCACTAATGACAGTTACATAAGCACCAGCTGTAGCCATGCGTAACCCATAAACATTGAAATAGCGCAGGGTAAGTGTCTGCATCCCAAACAACCGGTGAAAAAGCCTAGTGTATTCCTCACCGCATAATTTTTGCAGTGCATATGGATTCAGCGGGTTAGGTATCATCGACTCCTTGAGCGGTAAGGTCGACTGTTTACCATAGACCGACGATGATCCTGAAAACACGAACCGTCGGACTCCCGCGTCCCGTGCCGCAATCAAAGAATTCAGAGTACCAACGACATTCGTGAGATGCGTCTCGACCGGACGATCAATTGACAACATTATTCTAGGTAAGGCGGCCGTATGAAATACACAATCAACTTCGGTGAATACGCCTCGAATCGACTCCAAAGATCGAATGTCACCTTCAATGACCTCTGCAGCAGGGTTAACGAATTCGCGCAGTCCTGAAACGAAACTATCGAGTACACGAACTCGAAAACCTCTATCGAGCAGGGCATCGACCAAATGAGAGCCAATAAACCCGGCGCCCCCAGTCACCAAAACCAAGCGCGTTTCACAAGTTTTCATATCTATTCGATTGTTCCGGACGTTCCCAAGCTTTCCATCACGCACAGCGCCAATAACAAGGTGACTCCTAGGCGGCTTTTGTGGTTCGCGAACTAGCGCTAATCGACGCCGACACTTCTTCATTCTCCGGCTTTCGTAAAAGCATAATCAACTCACTCCGGAACACATAGGCTGTCTTCTCGAGTACGAATCCATTTCTAGTCAGTATCTCGATCAGACTCTGCCTTGTATAATGAGTAATGTGTTCATCCCGATAGCCCCCAGGCATGACAAATCCATAAATAGGTTCGATGATCCGCCAGCCAATTGTATCGTAGTCAGGGGTCCCGATGATCAGCTTACCCCCCGGCGCAAGCACTCGAAACATCTCCCTAAACAACATCTCGTCATCACTAACATGTTCGATCACCTGCGAGCTGATTACACAGTCGAAACAGCAATCCTTAAACGGCAACGCAAACGCCGACGCACGCAACAATGGGATTCCTCGACGCCGCAGGAAACGCAGTTTGCCCATGCTAAAGTCCAAACCGATCGCATTATTTAGGCTTTGAATGATCAGACTTGATCCGCAACCCACATCAAGAACTCGCGCAGCCCCTCGCGCCCAGACGGTCGTAATATTATGGCGCCGACGCTGCCAATAACGTTGCAACGGAATAATGCTATAAAACGCACGATCGTCATAGTCAGCAGAATTTACGGAATTACGTAACTTCCAAAGTCTAAAACTCGTATGTAGGAGATCCAAACCAAAGCGGACTAACCGGACGTGTGATCGACCATTTTCGCGAGGAAAATAAGTGAAGGGGACCTCCAAGACACTGTACCCCCGCGCGTAGGATTTAATCAGAATTTCTTCGAGCACCTCGAAGTTCTGCGTCTCCAGGCTTAACTCTTGAAGGGCCTCTCGATGATACAGTCTAAAACCGCTCGACACGTCCTTTACCGGAATCGATAGTAATCGACGCATCCATTGGTTCAACACTTTGCTTAACAGATTTCGTAGTGTCGACCCATAGGCCATACCACCTCTCGTGTATCGCGACGCTATCACGATATCCGCTGAGCTCCGCCCCCTCCACAGTTTCGCAACGAAGTCCGGCTCATGAGAGAGATCGGCATCCAGGGTCAATACATAGTCCCCTAGCGCCTCATCAAAGCCGGTTTGTAGCGCTCCAGCATAGCCCCGGCGCCGTTCCATTAAAACACGGGCTCCCATCGATTCAGCGGCCTTACGGGTACCGTCGGTCGATCCGCCGTCGACGACTAAGATTTCGAAACTAAGGTGTTCGCGCTTCATCACTGCGGTCAAGCGCGGAATTAGCACCTCTAGATTGTCACGTTCGTTCAATACCGGCAGGACTACGGAGATATCCATATAATACCATCCAGCATGACGAGTCGAGATAAGTAATCACACCGACAGTGCCAAATCCTCTAACTCGCAGCGACTCCAGTTCGTTTGCGCAATGTATACAATGCCACAATCTGCATAGCGAATGCTGTTGCTAGCGCGAGCATCACTGAGGCCTGCTGTTCATGCCATCTACTGTCGAGTGCATACGGTATCCAACAAGCCACCAGATTTTCCACTAACAATAAGGCAACTACGTAACTAGTTATCATACCGCGCTTGACTACGAGTGCGGGAATGGCGATCCAAAACAGCGGCCAAGAATAGCCGATATCTCTCACCAGCCAAAAGCTAACCCCTGGGGCGATAAAAAGTGCAAGCAACCCATAAAGAGTGGCCAGCCTCAACCAATAGGGAGTTTGGGCCAGCGTTCCCCGCCCTCCCTCGCTGAATATTCTCCAAGCGCATGCGGGCCCGATACCAAACAGGCTTAACAACAGGGTAGCGTTCCGAATGGGCTCTGTTGCCTGCGGTCGGCACACTCCTACTTGGCTGGTGCCGCCGTATCTTAACACCTCTGGTAGATCTAAGATGATTTTCGCCGTGCAAGTAAATCCCGGTTTGCCCTTCATCTCGCTTGGCACCAGTATAATACCAAACAGATTCCTCAACAGATCGAAGGGTGGCTTAAGTGCCAGAAACAGAAGTTCGCTCACATGATGTACGTTTGGTACTCCCGTGGCGGCTAAAGACCGCGAACAGGCCAACCCCACGCCAGTTAACACTATACTTACCAAAGAGAGCAAAATGCTCGATTCCTGAAATAGAATAAAAGCCCAGACAATTGTCAGTAAAATCGTCGATTCCCGCGTCAGGGACAGTGGTAATAGTAAGCCCGTCGCGAGCACCTTCTGTCCCTTCAAGAGCGCCACGAACATACCGCTCAGTAGGGCCGCGTAAAACAGATCCTGGCAATAATACAATCGGAACATGGAATGGATAACCACAGGTGTGGCAAGTAGTGGTAGTGTTAAGCTGCCGTAACCAGTAACCAGCCTCAGGATTAAAGCCAAATTACATAGCAATACAGCCAAAGAAATGAGAGCCACGATCACAAACGCCTGGTCAACCCCTACTTTCGTGAGCCAGCTTACGAGTCTAACCGCAGCTGGGTGTAAAATGCGTCCTGAAATCGAAGACATCACGTTCTTGCTCATCCCCATCGCCATCAAACGATAGTCCACGCTATCGGCAAATAAAGGCCGCCCCGTGGTCAGTCCCGTGCTAACCACCACAGTGAACGTCACCGCAGCCCACGGCACCGGGTTAGCAAATAATTGTTGCCACTTTTCAGACACAGTGGTCTGCACCCCAACTTAGACGCATCTATGAGTAGAGTCCGGAGTTGATGTTTTGCCCCAGGTGGGGCGGTGGAGCACGGGGCGGTCCGCGGAGCGCTGAGCTTGCTCAGGCGGACGCCCCCTTGCTGGTTGGTGTATTCGGCTGGGGCCAAAGCACCCAGGCTGCTGTGTGGCCAGAGCTGGTTGTAATCCTGGCGCCAAGCTTCGATCAGGTGTCGGGCTTCGGCGAGCCCGAAGAAAAAATGTTCGTTCAGACACTCGTCACGAAGTTGCTGTTGAAGCTTTCGATGAAGGCGTTCTGCACCGGCTTGCCGGGTTCGATGTAGTGCCAGGACACGCGCTCGGCGGCCCAGCGCAGCACCGCGTTGCCGGTCAGTTCGGTCCCGTAGTACATCAGGAAGCGGTCATGGCCGACGATTAACACTCCTGCGATGGTTGCGGTGCAAGCCCAACCCTGCGGGAGGATCTCCAGCCATGACCGTGAGCAACGATACGCCTCAACGCGTGACACTGGTAGCTGTGGACATCGCCAAGAACTCGCACGATGTTCTTATCGAATCGCCGACTCGCCGACGACGCCGCCGGCTGCGACTGGCGAACAATCTCGAGGATTTTGAGCAGTTGGCCGGTTACCTGCGAAGTCTTAAAGAGCCCGGTCTTGATCGGTTTCGAAGCGACCGGGAACTATCATCGACCGCTGGCGTATTTTCTCCACCGTCAAGGCTTCGAGCTGCGGCTGATTCCTGCTCTGGCGCTGGCCCGTACCCGCGAAGCGATGCACAACTCGTGGGACAAGAACGATCCCAAAGACGCCCAGGTGATCCTGCATCTGTTGAAGACCGGATTGGCTCAGACCTGGCACGACCCCGTGGTCAAAGGCATCAACGATCTTCAGGAACTCTCAAAGACCCATTTCCAGGTGACGCTGGCGCGTGTGCGGGTCTGGCATACGCTGCGCAACCACTATTTCGCCCTCTACTTTCCAGAGATTGATCGCTTCATTCGTTCTGACCATAGCGTTTGGCTGGTGCAGATGCTGGCCAGCTTTCCGACCCCCGCTTCGATTACTGCCCTGAGCGAAGCGGAGTTCCAGAAACAGGCCTGGAACCTGGTCGGCCGCAAAGTGAGCAAG
>Ga0206836_10133_pt1 | contig 18888 bp, 19 predicted proteins | sample Alteio_BWOrgCont_28_FD_152871 | JGI IMG/M metagenome (GOLD analysis project Ga0206836, IMG submission 152871) | Enriched cells from forest soil in Barre Woods Harvard Forest LTER site, Petersham, Massachusetts, United States -... | ecosystem: Environmental > Terrestrial > Soil > Temperate forest >...
CGGTCAGCCACTGGGGCGCCTCCTCTTTTCCTTGGGTGCCTTGGTCTCTCCGGCAGAGAGGGTCTTGAGGAGCAGGGTCGCCTTGTGCTCCATCTGGCGGAATGAGGGGTCCTTCTTGGCCGCATCAACCGCCATCTGCAGCGACTGGAGCGCCTCGGTGCCGCGTCCCAACGCCAAAAAGCTGTAGCTCGAGAAGAAGTAGGGGGCCGGATCGCTCGGGTCAAGCAGCGTGGCCATGGAGTAGCTCTCGACGGCCGTCACGTGGTCCCCGGCATAGAGCTGAGCCATCCCCATGCCCATCCAGTACTTCTTGCGGTACGGGTTGAGCGACGCCAGGTAGTTGAGCATCGTTTCGGCCTCGCCATACTGCTTCTGGTTAAGCAGATCCATCGCATGGCGGTAGCGGATGTCCATCTCCCGATCGCTCAACCCATACAGATCCTGAAAGGTGCCCCCCTCACCGAAGAAGTCCCGCAGCGCACGGTGGTTCGTATTGAGCGAACTCAAATTCAGCATCTCGCGTAGGGAAAGACCGGTCTGGCGCATGGAACCTGATACTAGTGAATAATTTTTATTATTGGAAGAGGGGCTGGCTCTGTTTGGAAATCGAGCTCAGTGGTAGAGTGTGACGCGCTCAATTCGTTTTTTTAGCAGTCGGGGACGGTCATGGCAATTGCAGATGTGAGTGAGTCGAAGCAGACGGGGCCGTTTTCAGGCGATGCGCTAGAGGCTTCCGGCGCAGAACAGGGCGCTCAAGTGGCGGCAGTTGAGGCGGCGGCAGTTGAGGCGGCGACGGTTGAAGTGGCGGCGGGTCAGGCTCAAGAGGGCGTGCAGGTTGGGGAGGTGACCCCAGTCGAGGGTGAGTCGCCCAAGAAGCCGAGAGCCAGAGGGCAGGGGAGCCGGGGGCGGCCACGCGGGCCAAAGCCGGCGGCGGGTCCGGCGGCTGAGGGTTCGGCGCAGGCCGGGCTTGAGGCAGAGCTGAAGGCGCTGACCGATCCTGCGGAGCGGCTGGCTTTCGTGGTTAAAGTGATGAAGCAGTACGGGATTGAGGCGTTCCCCCCCGACTGGAAGGCGTTTTGGGTCTGGCGTGGCCATGCCCTGGAGCTGCTGAAAGAGGCGATGCCGCCCCTGGTCCGCTCGCAGGGCTGGGCCGAGCTGGCTCAAGTGACCCGTGAGGTGCGCCAGCTCCAGCAGCAGCACGAGGAGGCGGGCGTCTTTATAGCTCAGCAGTTGACGCTGGCGCTCGACCTGCTGGTGACGCAGATGCAGCAGCCCATCGAGGGGTTTGAGACACTGCCCGAGTGGGCCAAAATTGACCCGATTGCTGCCAGAGCCCAGGAGTACTGTGATTGGGCCTCTCGGGGAACGCGTCTTCAGCTGAATCTGCAGCGTCTGGGTGAGCTGCGCGCCGAGCTGGCGCGTACGGTGATGCCGACGCGCGACCGGGCACGGCTCTGGGAGCGGGTGGATGCGATTGAGAAGCTGCTGGTTGTGCAGCGGCAGGAGCTGCTGGCTGCGGTAGCGGGCTCCTTTGTCGAGGCCATCGACCAGTGGGAGAAGACCAACTTTGGAGAACAGCGCAGCCGGGCCCCCGCCTATGCGCTCCTGGATCAGATCAAACACCTGCAGTCGCTGGCCAAGGCGCTGCCCCTCGAGCGGCCCGTCTTCATGGCGATGCGTGAGCGGCTGAGCCGCTGCTGGGAGCTGGCCAAAGAGTGGGAGCGGCAGCATCGTCTGAAAGTGCGCGAGCGGCGCGATGCGCCTCAATCTGAGGGGCCGCAGGGTCCAAGGGCACGTGGCGAGAGGGGCGAACCACGTCGGCGCAGAGAGCGGACCGATGGGGTGGCCGGCGGATCGGGTCCGCCACTGGAAGCGCCTGTACTGGCAGTCGCACCCCCCACAACCAACGTCTTCCCAGATCGCCGGCCATCCGAGCGCAGATCGCGTGAGGGCAGACCGGAGAGGTCCAGAGAGGGCAGGGAAGGCAGGCCCCGTGAGGGTAGGGCTGGTGAGGATCGGCCACGACGCGAACGGTCCGAATCGAGAAGGTCCGATCAGGATGGCCGGATTCCGGGCGGCCGGATCAGGTCGGGTGGCCGCCCTGAAGGCGGCTCGGAGCGGGGCGGCTGGCGCGAGCGCGTTGAGCAGCTGCAGGCTCAGGTAGCCTCAGCGCCCAGCGAGGCGTTGCTCCAAGAGCTGCGCACGGCGGCGCCTGAACTGGTGACTCAGGCACTGGGGGCTGAACGCGAGCGGGTGCAGCTGCAGCTACAGGGGCTTGAAGATCGGCTGGCACAGGCTGTCCATGCGACAGAGGGCAGTGAGGAGCGCAAGCGGCGCGCCCGTCAGCGGATTGATGCCTACAAGCGTGCCAGCAGCAAGTCGGGCGCGTCCTTGGAGCAGGCCATTTCGCTTCAAGAGGCAATGGATCAGGAGCGTGCATTCATCGAGCAGATGACCCACTCTGCATGAGAATAGGGCTCTATGGTGGCACATTTGATCCGTTCCATAACGGCCACCTTGCCCTAGCCATTGGAGTGGCCGAGATGCGCGCACTGGACCAGGTCTGGTTCGTTCCAGCTGCTGTCTCGCCCTTTAAAATGGGTCACCAGCAGACGCCGGCGATCCACCGCCTCGAGATGGTGCGTCGAGCCATTGCCCCTCTGCCCTTCTTCCGCGTTTTGGAGCTGGAGCTGCATCGCGCTGCGCCCTCTTACACGATTGATACAGTTGAGGCGCTGATCCAGGCCGATGGCCAGCTGGGCGTGTCACATGACTACGCGCTGATCCTGGGGGACGACATGATGGCCGATTTCCCCAAGTGGCACCGGGTCGATGAGCTGGTAGGCCTCGCGGAGGTTCTGGTGGGTCGCCGGGGGGGGCACCACCCCGTTCCACAGCACGGATCCGCGCCGGTGCGGGAGGCGCTACGGGCTGGGGCCACCTCGACTCCTATTATGGAGATGAGCGGTACTGAAATCCGGGAGCGGCTGCAGAGGGGCCAGTGTTGCATTCATCTCCTCACTCAACCTGTTTTGCAGTACATCGAAGAGCACTCGCTCTATATATAGTAAAATGTTGTACAATGACAGATGACGGCAAAGGGCTATTCGGATGAATTTAGAGACGATTCGGTGTGTTGCTTCGATTCTTCGAGACAAGAACGCAAAGAATATCGTTGCTCTAGACGTCCATGAGGTCTGTTCAATGACAGACGCCCTGATCATTGCCGAAGGGACCGTGGACCGACACGTCAAGACGCTTGCTCAGGAGGTGGTTAGCCAGCTGGCTCTGCGCGGTCTTCATCCAACATTTACAGAAGGCGCCTCAGAGGGGGACTGGATCGTCCTCGACTATCTCGACTTCATCGTCCACCTGTTTGTCCCAGCCCTTCGCGATAAGTACAGGCTAGAGGAGCTCTGGGGCGCTGGTGAGCTCATAAACTTAAATGTTGATCATCTGGCTTCTGTCTAGCCGTTTCGATATTAAAAAAAGCCGTTTTTCCGTATAATCTCCTCCTTAAGACGGGGCTATTATGAAGCGACAGGTTGTTGTCACTGGAATGGGCATTGTCTCCTGCTTTGGGAGCGATCTGAACCACTATTATGACCAGCTGCTAGCTGGCCGCAGTGGGGTAGGGCCTATCAAGGGGTTTGATACGACGGAATTCCCTGTACGCATTGCGGGGGAGATTCCCGACTTTGACCCGGGCGAGTATCTGAATCCAAAGCAGGCCCGCCGTTTTGACCCGTATCTGGCCTATGGGGTGGTGGCCGGTAAGCGCGCCATGGAGCACGCCGGCCTCAAAGGGCCCTCGCTGGAACAGCTGGATCTGCGCCGCTGCGGCGTGGTGGTGGGTACCGGTATGGGAGGCATGCACACCTTTGCCGATGGGGTCCACACCCTGCGCGATAAAGGGGTGCGCCGCGTCAGCCCCTTCTTTGTTCCCTACATCATCACGAATATGGCTGGCGCGCTGCTGGGTATTGAGTATGGCATGATGGGCCCCAACTACTCGGTCTCGACCGCCTGTGCAACGGCCAACTACTCGATCCTACTGGCGGCAGAGCACATCCGCCGTGGCGATGCCGATCTGATGATCTGTGGGGGGGTTGAGGCGTGCATCACGCCCATGTCTCTGGGCGGCTTTGTGGCCATTGGTGCCCTCTCTGAGCGTAACGACGCTCCTGAGCAGGCGTCGCGGCCCTTCGACCGCGATCGGGACGGCTTTGTGATGGGCGAGGGTGCCGGAGTACTCATCCTTGAGAGTCTTGAGCATGCACAGCGACGCGGTGCACGCCCTCTGGCCAACTTCCTAGGCGGCGCATTGACCTGTGACGCCTACCACATCACGGACACTCGGCCCGACGGAGAGGGGCAGGCACTCTGCCTGCAGATGGCGATGCAGGATGCAGGGGTGCGTCCAGAGCAGGTCAGCTACATCAACGCCCACGCCACAGCGACCCCGGTGGGCGATCCATCTGAGCTGGTGGCCATCCACCGTGTCTTTGGGAGCCACACCCGTAAACTCAAGATCAACTCCACCAAGTCGCTCATTGGCCACGGGCTGGGAGCAGCGGGTGGCCTTGAGGCGATTGCACTGATCATGGGCATGCAGCGCCAGGAGCTCCACCCCACCAAGAACCTGGTCAATCCGATTGCCGAATTGGGCGATCTGGACCCGATTGCCGAAACGTCGCAGAAGTGCACGGTCGAGGTGGGCCTCTCCAACTCCTTCGGCTTCGGCGGCCACAACTCCGTCCTGGCCTTCGGAGCTGTGTGATCGGTAGTCCTCAACATGTGATCGAGTTCTCCTTTGGCGTTGTCCCCCTGCGTCGCATCGACCAGGGCATTGAGCTTCTGCTCATCCACCACCGAAAGGGCCACTGGACCCTACCAAAGGGCCACATCGAAGCCGGGGAGACCCCGTGGGAAGCAGCCGCGCGCGAACTGACTGAGGAGACGGGTTTCTCGGTCGACAGCTGGCTACCCGTGCCCCCCACTCAAGAGACCTATCCCCACGGAGATCATCAGAAGGTCTGTACCTACTTCCCAGCAAGGGTGTCGGGGGAGCTGCACCTGCTGCTGGCCGAGGTGCAGGGTGCCCACTGGTATACCCCCACCATTGCCCTCCAGAAGCTGACCTACCCCGAGACCCGCAATGCCCTTCACAAGGCGTTGGCGTGGCTCTCCACCGACGTATAACCTAACATAATAGCCGAGATGGACCCGCCCTGCGGGCGGCGGCGCCTTTGGCGCCGTGGAATGGGCTTCCGCCCATAATTGACGCTACCGATCCTTGTCCCCTAGCATTGTTTCCCTAACCGTGGGCTTCGCTGCGCTCGCCGGCGCCGCAGGGCCTCCTCAGGGTACCAGTCGGCCGAGCCCGATCGCCATCGACGCCGTTCCAGCGGAGAGCCGCTGCTCGGCCGAGGTTTGGCATCCACACCTTCGCGCGCTGCGCCGTCGCTCTACGGGTCGGCCGCAGCGCGCGAATTTGCGGCGCCAAATCGCCCTCACAGCGGCTCTCCGCCTGCACGGACGTCGCCATCGGGCGGCCTCCCTTACAATTCGCTGCAGTCGCGCGTCCGAAGGACAGCGCCTCCTTTGCTCATTGCATCCCTGAGGCGCCCCCGGCGCTCGGTGGGGGCTGTCGCCCCCAGACGTCTGCTGCGCAGACTGGGGCGATGGCTGCGCCATCGATGCGTGGCGGAGCTTCCTGGCCGGAGGCCAACATTTTATCCCTTCTCCCTTTCTCTTATCCCTTATCCCTTTGGAATAGTCACACGTCGCGTGAGTTGTATTTTTTCTAAAGTGCCGGCCCTTTACAGTGGCCGGTGATGCAAACACTGGCCGCCTGGATCCTGTACTACCTGGGCCGCTTCGTCGCGTCGCTGCGCTACCGCCTGAAGGTGGTGGGGCTGGAAAGGCTCGATGCATTGAGGGGGGGTGCCGGCGTACTGGTAATGCCCAACCACGCTGCACTGGTCGATCCACTCCTGGTCACCGTTGGGCTGTGGCCAAAAGTGCGTATCAGGCCACTGGCCGTGGAGTTCATCTACTCAACTCCCATTCTGCACGGTATCCTGCGCACGTTGAGAGCGGTTCCCATCCCCACGATGGAGATGGGTGGCAACCCAATTAAGGTGCGCCGTCTGCAGAGGGCTCTGAATGCTGTGGTGGAGGGGCTGAGTCGGGGCGATGCCTTTATGGTCTACCCAGCAGGCGAGCTCAAGTCGTCTGGACGTGAGGTGATCGCACGGGCATCAGGCGTCCATACGCTGCTCTCTCAAACAGAGGCCCAGGTGGTTCTGGTGCGAACGCTCGGGTTGTGGGGGAGCAGCTTTTCACGGGGGCCTACGGGGCAGAGCCCATCATTTCTGGATGCCCTCAGCCAGACGTTGGGCGCCCTGGTGAAGAATTGCATTTTTTTTACACCGAGACGCACGGTCACTATTGAGGTGGAGCTGGCCCCGCCCGACTTTCCACGAGGTGCCGATCGAGCCACCCTCAATCGCTGGCTGGAGGAGTGGTACAACCGTGGATTGGGCCCGGAGGGGGAGCCCCTCACGCTGGTCTCTTACAGCCGCTGGCGGCCAGAGTATGCCAAGGTGCTGCCGCGTATGGAGGCGGCGTCGTATGCCGATCTGAGCCACTTTCCAGAGGACGTCCGGCGCACTGTTCTGGAGGAGATTGGGCGGCTGGCTCGGCGGCCGCCCGATCAGCTGACAGGCCAGATGCACCTGGCATTGGATCTGGGGCTCGATTCGCTCGATATCGCGGAGCTGAGCCATTTTTTGGCGATTAAGTACCAGATCCGCTCCGTGACACCGGGCCGCCTCGAAACCGTGGGGCGGGTTGTTGCTGCGGCTTCCGGCGAACTGGCGGGCCTGCAGAGCGAGGAGGTGGTCAAGGGCCCCCTGATTGCCACCAATCGGCCGCGCCGGCCGCCGCCCCGGCTGCTGGAGGGCGATACGATTGGGCAGCTGTTCCTGCGTCAGTGCGAGCGGATGGGGTCGGCCATTGCCTGCGGCGACGCCACCTCCGGGCCGCTCAGCTACCGGCAGCTTAAGTGGCGCGTCCTCATGCTGGCCGACTGGCTGCGCACAGTGCCAGGGAACCGCGTTGCCATCCTGCTGCCAGCATCCGTTGCGGCGATGGTCTCGATCCTGGCAGCCATCATCGCCCGCAAAACCCCCGTGATGGTCAACTGGACCAGTGGTCGTGTCATGCTGGATCGGGTCGCCACTTTGCCTAACCTAGGGCCGTTCATCACAAGCCGTCAGTTTCTGGATCGGCTTGACGGTTTTGATATGAGTGAGTCACTGGAAAAGCGGCTCATCTTTCTCGAGGAGGCCCGTTTTGAGCTGGGGCTCTGGCGCAAGGTGTCCACGCTGATGTTGGCGCAGCTGCCAGCAGCGGCTCTAGAGCGCCACCTGGGGCTGTTTGAGACCCGTCCTGAGAGCGAGGCGGTTGTTCTCTATACGAGCGGCACAGAGGCGCAGCCCAAGGCGGTACCCCTCACCCACGCCAACCTGCTGAGCAATGGGCGTGCCGGCCTGGAGTGCGTCTCCTTCTCCAGCGACGATCGGATTTTGAGCTTCCTGCCGCCCTTCCACTCCTTTGGCTTTACCGTGACGGGTCTGGTGCCGCTGCTAGCTGGTCTCAAGGCAATTTTTGCGCCGGATCCGCTCAATGGCCGCGGGTTGGCGTGTCAGATCGCCGCCTCCCAGGCCACGGTCCTGTGTGCCGCTCCCACCTTTTTGGACTCCATTCTACGCGCTGCAAAGCCTGAGCAGCTGCAGAGCCTGCGCCTCATCGTTCTGGGTGCCGAGCGGCCGCCACCTAGCCTAATCGATCAGGTGCATCAGCTCATTCCGGGTGCCCAGATACTCAACGGTTACGGGATCACCGAGTGCAGCCCCATTGTGACTCTACAACGGCCTGGAGAGCCTTCAGAGGGGGTGGGACGGCCATTGCCGGGGGTGGAGCTACTGGTGGTTCACCCGGAAACGCTGGCGCCGTTGCCCATAGGCCAGAACGGACTCATCCTAATTCGTGGTCCTGGAGTCTTTAACGGCTATCTCGAGGGCCGCTCGCCCTTTGTCGATGTGGAGGGGAAGCGGTGGTACAACTCGGGAGACTTGGGGCTGGTCGATAGCAGGGGCGCGCTGCACCTCTCCGGACGTCTCAAGCGCTTTGTGAAGATCGGTGGCGAGATGGTAAGCCTAGCGGCAATCGAGGCGGCAGTCCTGGAGCGGCTCCGCCAGCGCGATCCAGCAGTTGAACCGAGTGCAGCGGCCGTCATTGCTCAGGAAGTGGAGGGGAGGCCGGACCTGATTCTCTTCACCTCCCATGAGATCAGCCTCGACGAGGCCAATGAGGCGGTGCGTTCAGGGGGAGTGAGTAACCTGGCGCGACTAGCGGGCGTGCGCCGGCTGCAGCCCATGCCGATCACCAGCACGGGCAAGATTGACTACCGTGGGCTGACGCAGCTGCTCAGCCAGGTGCCGGGGGGTTGAGGCCTTTAGGCCCATCGACGCATCAATCGCTGCCCATCTCTGTCTGAGCAGCTGCTGTTGCGGTTCGCTGAGGAGGGTGAGATTGGCAATGATGGCCTCCCGCTGATCGTGGCGGGCGTAATTGGCCCTATGCCACGCCCTCAGTTCAGGAGTCCATGGGGCTTGGAACGGCCGATAATCGCGCCACAGGAACATGTTGCGACGGCTGTTCCGCTGTATAGGTGGCCTATCGGGAAAAGAGGCTCCAAAGTCAATCATCACCCACTGGTCATCGCGTCTCATATAGCTGCCGATCTTGCGATCCAGGCCACCGGCAAGTGCATCAATATAGGCTGCCCTTTCAGGCACCTGTCCCTCATCGGCAGCTCCCGCCTCGCGCGCGTCGTGAGCAAAGAGGGAGAGAGATCCCCATTTGTGTTCGGTCTGATAAAAGCCTGCTCCGGAGAGTGCCGTGAGGTGGGTTTCGGCCATGGTCACGTTGCCCAGATCGGGAAGCTGCGCCAGAAGCTGCCAGGCCGCGGCCTCCGCAACGGGTGCGCCACGGTGCGGTAGGCACTCCTGACCTTGTGGGCGCAGGCACTGCGGTGCGAATCGCCCCGTCTGCAGTGCGTATTTGACCCTCTGGGGCCACTTAGGACTATTATCCGTCTGTTCATCCACCGGTTTGAAGACTCCACGGTTGTGGCCAGCACGATCCTTCAGAAAGTAGACTCCGGTGGTTCCAGCATCCTTGGTGATCCAGTTCCAGAGCGAATTGCCGCCCGCCAGCTGCACCGCTGGGCAGCGCAGCCGCATGGCAAGGCGAATTTCAGCGCGAGCATTCAGCCAGGCGGGAGATGCAGGACGAGCGGGCCCATCCCCTTGAGCGCGCTCGTGAGCAGTGAGCACCCCCGCCTTGAGGATCGTAGCCACATATTCAGGCAGATCATCGTCCCGACGGAACTGACGGTGGCTCAGCTGAGCAAGTCGGTCAAAACAGAGGCGGCGCACCCGATCCACATCGGTACCACCGTCTGCTGGTACGCATCCCAGAAGACTACCCACGGCCATACGCACCCTCAAGTCGACGGCAGCACTGTTCCAGCCAATTTTGTACTGAAACCACCTCCAGCCGCTCAGCTCCCTAAGACTCCCATTGGCCGCGGCATCTAAGGGCGCCGTGAGATCGATCCGCGTCTCTAAGAGGCGCAGGTTTGCACTGGAAACCGGATCTGCGGCGACCCATTCGGGCGCTATCCATCGTGCTGCTGCTGCCATTGACCCTCTACTGTTACCACCAGTATATCACAGCTCCATCAGCGTAGTATAAAGAAACATTATAGAATACTCTGTGCCATCTGGCCTGATAGAATCGGCCGCATGACTCTCTATGTGTCCAATAGCTTAACCCGTTCTAAGGAGCGGTTTGTGCCTCTGGGTGATCTCGTGAAGATCTATACCTGTGGCCCCACGGTTTATAACTTTGCCCATATTGGCAACTTCCGGACCTACCTGTTTGAGGACCTGATGCGCCGCACGCTGCAGCTGCTGGGCTATCGGGTGGAGCAGGTGATGAATCTGACCGACGTGGACGATAAGACCATTCACGGTGCCACCGCCCAGGGGGTTTCCCTAGCTGTTTATACGCAGACCTACATTGACGCCTTTTTTCAGGATCTGGACGCGCTGGGAATCCAGCGCGCGGAGCACTATCCGCGGGCGACCGACTACTTTCCCCAGATGATCCAGATGATTGAGCAGCTACTCGAGAAGGGGACGGCCTATCGCGGCAGCGACAAATCCATCTATTTCTCCATCGCGCGATTCCCCCAATATGGCGCACTGGCACATTTGAAGCCGGACCAGAAGCTGGTTGTGGAGCGTACAGACGATGATGAGTACGACAAGGAGCAGGCGGCCGACTTTGTGCTCTGGAAGGCGTACGACCCAGCCCGAGATGGCACCACCTTCTGGGAGAGCCCCTTTGGCCGCGGCAGGCCGGGTTGGCATATCGAATGCTCGGCCATGGCGCTGAGCCTCTTGGGCCAGACCCTCGATATCCACGTGGGTGGCATCGACAACCTGTTTCCGCACCATGAGAATGAGATCGCGCAGTCCGAGTCGATCACAGGCAAGCCGTTCGTGCGCTACTGGCTCCACGCCGAGCACCTGATGGTGGATGGCCGCAAAATGTCCAAGAGCCTGGGCAACTTCTACACGCTGCGTGACCTGCTGGCCAAGGGCTATACAGGCAGTGAGGTGCGCTGGCTGCTGCTGCAGGGCCATTACAAGACCCCCCTCAACTTCACCCTCGCCGGCCTGGAGGCGGCCCGTCAGAGCCTCCAGCGGCTGCGCGACTGCATCCAGCGCGTCGAAAAGCTGCCCCCACAGGGCGCCTCGGAGCCCATGGAGCCGCGCCTCACCCAGGCCCTCCTCGACTTCAGAGCGGCCCTTGCCGACGACTTCAACAGTGCCGCTGCCGTGGCGGTCCTCTTTGACCTGGTCCGCGAAATTCACCAGCTGTGCGACACGGGCCGTCTAGGCCAACCGACCGCCGTACTGGCCTTCTTCAACGAGGTCGACAAGGTGCTCAACGTGCTGCACCCTCAATCCGCCCCGCCACCTCCCGAAGCCCTCGAGCTACTGCGTCAGCGTGATGCAGCGCGTGCCTCCCGCAACTGGCCGCTTGCCGACCAGCTCCGCGACCAGATCACGCAGCTGGGCTTCACCATCGAAGACAGCCCGACCGGCAGCCGCCTAAAATAATTTAGCTAACGGTTCGATCGGGCTACAAACGCAAACCACATAAAGTAGTCCTCTAGCTTTGGGTCATCCTTATCGGTGAGGATTGCCTCTTTGAACTGCTCGCGCGCCGTCAAAATCTCTTGAACTCTTGGCGACTTTCTCTGCAGCCAAACCATGACGGTGGCATTCAACAGATCGACTCCACGGTATAACGCGCCCATCATACGGGCCTCATCGCCTCTTCTCTTAGCAGCTAATGCGCGGCCAACTTCAGAACCAATATTTCCCATCTGCTCTTCGATGGATAGCTGGTCCCATGTCTCAGGAACACCACTAATCAACATAAACTTTTTCATTAACTATCTGATGAATTCTTGCACGTATAGTCGCATCATCCACGCCCCTCGATCGATTACCTTGACCAGGCCGTAGGTTAATCATCGAATCAAACTCTACAAAGTCGTCTGTTCCATATTGCTCAACGTGAAGGTTAATGCCCCATATGTTGGCCTGCTTCGACCCATCTTCCAGCATGCCCCTCTCACCGTCGACATGTAGGCTCATGCCCACGATGAGTATTTGTCTTTCCACATCAACATTGGCCTTTACAATGCCGTTCAGGGGTACCGACAGTCGGCGCAGTTCGGCGAGTGAGATTTTCGTGACCGGTTGCATTCAAAATTAATGGGTTAGATCTCTCCAGCTGAGTGGCGTGAGGTGACCATTGGGATGAACCATATGGGCGACAGCTCAACATTAACAAATTCGTTATTTACGCAGTAGCGTCATGGTTTGGGCTCAACCCACCTGACGGCAAGAAGAACTCGGCGCGCAAGGGCAGTCAGCGGGTCTGTCGGGAGCCTTGCAAGCACGTTGCCATGCTTTCCGCGTGCGGCCACATCCCAAGCTGTCAAGCCGGCACGTGTGGCGGAGTCGGGGTTGGCTCTGGCTCTCAGGAGGGAGTCAACCGTCGTTACATGGCCCTTCGCTGCAGCCGCAATCAGAGGTGTTAGTCGATCGGCAAGACCAACGGTGCGTACGACGTTGGCGTCAGCCTTGGCCCTCAAGAGATCGGCAACCACACCTGCATGGCCTCGCACTGCTGCCGTGTGTAGAGGCGTGGTACCATGTCTGTTGGGTGAGTGGACGTTAGCTCTGGCGCCAATAAGGCTCTGAGCCACTCTCCAATAGTTGTTGTGTGCAGCGGCATGCAGAGGGGTGGTTTGGGTCACTGTGGCTGCATTGGGGTTGGCTCTGGCTGCGATGAGGAGGTCAACTATGATCACATCGCCTACGGATGCGGCAGCAAACAGAGGCGTCGTGCCAGCTAGGACCTCATGAACGCGGCGGGCTGCATTGATGTCGGCCCTGGCGTGAATGAGGTGGCGAACCGTGTCCGCATGGCGCTCGAGAGCGGCCATAAACAGAGCCGTATCTCCATTGGGGCAGGTTGCGTTGATGTCGGCGCCAGCTCCGATGAGGTCCAGTGCATCTGTATGACGACCCGCGTTAGCTGCACGTATGAGGGCAGTTTTACCAGCAGCATCACGGTCTTCAATGCCGTCTCGTACTCTTCTAGCGTTCCTCAATGTCATCGGCAGCTCTGCCATTGAAGGATCCCGTCGTCTCCCATACGCTAGGGCTGCTGGAAATAGTGCCCCCAGCCTGGCCCTCAGGGCCGGATAGCTGGTGAATTTCTGAAGTGCCACTGCATACATTCTCGGATTGCGTCTGCCCTGCGTCGTTGACACAACCACCTCGAACAGGGCAAGAAAATCTCTGCCGTGATCCAGCTGGTTCACAACTTTGGAAAAGCCGATTGGCTGGGGCTCCCTGGACTGTGGCAAATACTCTCTAGAGGCGAAGAGCGCAATCGTCCACAGCGCATTCATCTTGATGACGGAAGGATCGGCCACCCTCCCCACGGTCGAGAGAGGAGCCCCTATAGGACCGCGGGTGGCTGCAACTGACATGCGAAATCCTTTATCGAGATTGGTTCAGGCGGCCTTCGGCCGTTTACTTATGCGATCCTTTGGAGCCAAGACAATCTCATAGCCGATGGCATCGAGGATCCTGGATAGGGTCTGAACGGTGATGTTGGTTTTACGACCCGATCTGACGCCCTGAATAATTGTCGGCGATACTCCTGCTGCAGAGGCCAGTCGTCTGACAGACAGCTGGTCCTCCTCCATGGCAGCGAGCAGTAGCTCCGTGAGCAGTAGGTCGTGGTACTCCTGATCGAGCAGCACCCTCTCCTTGCGGTCAGTGGTGAACTCTTCGTAAGTTGACTTAGGTTTCCTCTGCATAATATCTCTATAGCTAAAGGATTGTACCACTTCTCTGGCACAGAGCAACAGCAAAAACAGATTCAGTCCCTCTTCCATCTGAGGTAGAATGGGTGGTGCCATGCAGTCTCCCCCTCAAGCAATTGTCTATCGCGATGAGCAGCACGCGCTGCTGATTCGCCCTCTTGAGGAGGGGGACGCCGAGCCGATCTACGATGCGGTCCAGGCGAGTCGGGAGATTCTGCTGCCGTTCATGGACTGGGCGCATTCGGAGCTGAGTGTGGAGGCCGAGCGTGAGCGCATCCAGGGGCTGCTCACGTCGGGTGCGGACCATGATTGCGTTGTGCTGGATCAGCTCACGGGGCAGCTGCTCATGTGCTCGGGGTGGCGTCGGGGTAAGGCGCTGAATCGGCGATCCATCGAGATCGGCTACTGGACCCACATCGGTTACCTGAACCGTGGTCTGGCAACGCTCGTGACGCGGGCCATCATCGTGGCGGCGTTTGATCACCTGCAGATCGATCGTGTGGAGATCGGCTGTAATCGGTTCAATGAGGCGAGCCACCGGGTGATCCAGAAGTGCGACTTCCGGCTTGAGGGGCAGGTGCGCAACTACTATGCTCAGCCGAGCCCAGAGATGGTTGCCAACGGCTACTGCGCGGACCGCACCTACCTGCAGTACGGCCTCGTGCCTGACGACATCCCAACCCTGCCCTGGTACGAGGCCACTCGACGCTGTGTTTCAGTCGAGGGTCGCCTTTAGGCGAGGGAGATTCAAGGGGAAAAGACCCCTACCCGCAGCTGTTGATTGCAGGCAAACTCTCGGGTGGTCCCGTCCCCTATAATACCAGTCACCGTCTCTGCGTTCACCTGCATGACACGCCACCAGCTATCACTGGCACCGCGTATCCACATCGATCCTCCCCTCTGATAGCGGAGCTGCGTGAAGGCGGCTTGAGCCCTGTCGATGAACCCACGGGCCAATTCTCTATTGAGCTCATCTCTATTCCAATCCCGTGTATTAGGCAAAAATGCTGTTGTCAGACTAAAGTCACCCTTACCAATGAATTCTTTAAGTGCCCGCTCGTCGAAGGGGCTATTAGCTGCCACAGTGTGTGGAGGGGGTGCAGCAGGTGCAGTAGCAGCCGCAGAAGCCGTTGAGGGGATGGTCGGGGGTGCTGTCGATGAGGTGCCTTCAGGTGCGGCAGGTACACGGGAGGCCGATATGGGCTCAGGATCGGAGGGAGTCGCCGCAGGCGCAGAGGCCGGTGAGAGGTCAGTGTATTTGCTGTGAAGGACCCCCACAATGAGGCGATCTCTAGGACCCGTGATGGTGCCGGTTTCACCGCGCCATTCTGTCGTGACAGTCCCACTGGGGGTCTCCACAGCCCTGATGGGCCGGTAGGGGGCACCATTCTCCGAGATCCAGATGGATGCAAGGGGGGTTGTCGCGACCCTTTGGGCCTCTTCAGCCAGATGGCGGATGAAATGCTCGTGCGTCAGCATCATCGTGTACTGGAATCGAGCAGGGTATCCAATGCGTGGAGGAGTGACGTTTCCAAATGCAAAGGAGTGATTGAGCTGTGTAGATGGGTCCTCTTCAATGTCCGCTAGCGTTTGAGGCCCCCCTAAAAGCCACGATCCAACCGGATCGGGTAAATCAATGCGCCGGACCGGCTCAGCTGGCCGGGGGGCAGGCGGGAGACCAGGCGAAGCGGCTGGTTGATGCGGCAACAGCGGATGCGCTCGATGGCAGCAGCCCAAGACCGTGCCTGCAAGACGCAGCCCACCTAGAGCACCAAGGGCCGGCGCTATGGTACGATTCTGAAGGTTGAGGTGACGGGTCAGGAGGAGGCCGACTCCTAGACCAACGAGTATCGTGACCATCAGAGAGCAGCTGGCAACGCGCCAGTCTCGGCTCCAGTGGGGGTGGGGTTGACCCACAGGGGCGAGTGAACGCTCAGACATGAAATCTCCTAAATGCTGGTGCCATCATAGTCAGTTCCTATAAACTTAGTATAAAGATTTGTATTAGGGGCGGAAGACCTGGATGACCAGCGGCTGATTGAAGGCAAACACGTGTGTGGTGTCACGCCATTGAGCGGTGACCGTTGAATTGGCCGCATCCACAGCTGTGACGCGCCAGTAACTGTGTGAATAACCACGGGATTTATCACCCACAGGGGTAGCTATCCACATGGATGATCTCGTCTCATTTTTTATGTTATTGAAGTATGAATAGATCAGTCCGATGAACTCTTTTGATCCCCTGAACTCATTAGGATCAAATGACGCATAATTAAATACGGGGGCGCCGATAAATGTCATAAGGTCCTCGGCGGAGGAGGGCTGAGTTTCTGGCCACCGTTGCACCTCAGCGGCCTGCTTGGGACGAGAGGAGGAGGTGTCGGTGGCTGCGATGGCGGTGCCAGAGGTCGCTGAATGGTCAGGGGAATGGGTTGCGGTCGAGGAGGCGCCACCAGATGCGGTTGGCTCCCCATGGCCCGAGGTGGGTGGGCGACCAGCGGCAGCAGGAACCGGCGTGGTAGAAGTCGCTGCGGGGCCAGCAGAGTGGGATACGGTGGATGGGCCCTTAGAGCCGATCGGGCGCGTCTGACAGCGCCGGCAGATGATCCAGGTCAAGCAGCCGACGGCTGCGCCAGCAGCAGCACCGGCCACCGGCACCCATGTGCGGCATGGGCCCTGCAACTTGTGACGTGCCAGCAGCCAGGTCAGCCCAAAGCCAATGAGGGCCGTGATCATCAGAGAGCAGCACCCAACCCGCCAGTCTCGACTCCAATGGGGTCTGGTAGGCCCGACTGGGGCGACTGAGGAAGCGCTATCAGACATAAAGTCTCCTAAATTCAGCCATAATTATAGGCCTCTATGGTAAATTATGTATAAAGACTTGGTGGGTTGTCCGGGGAACCCGCCCAGCCACTGTCCGTCGAGGAGAGAGAGCCTGGTGAAAGGCTCAGGCTGGGGCGAAACGTCAACACGAGCAGGCTCCGATCACAGGCAAATACGCGGGTGATATCACGCCATTGACCCGTCACCGTCATATTGCCGAGGCTTACAGCGGCGATGCGCCAGCAGCCCTCCGCCGAGCTGGTGAATATCCACATGGAGGCGTTTGCATCGCCTTGTATGAGTGAAAAATTTGTTTGAACGTGGACCATGAAAACGTGTGGCCCCTCAGTCGTCTCGTGGTAGGCAACAGAATCGAACCGCGCGGTCGGATGGTTAAACAGCATGCTCGTAGATGCACGGCTTCCGGTATGGGCTTCAAGATCCGCCGCCGTGACAGGTCGGGTGGCTGGCCACTGCCGTACGGGGGAGGTCAGGTCGGCCGGTGCGCTGGCCAGGCCATGTGGGGAGGAGGAGGCGGGTGAAGTCGCAGCGCCCTCAGTGGGCAACGCAGATACGATCGACGCGGTGCGGCGAGGTGAGGCGAGGTCATCAGGCAGCCGGATCGTAGAAAGGGCTGCGGAGCGGTGAGGTGAGGTGGGGTCAGCAGGTGTGTGGGTCGGCTCCAGGATGCGTGTGGGTTCGGTGCGAGAGGGGGCCGTAGCCGCCGTGGCAACTGTGGTGCCGCCCGTCGAACGGGAAGGGGCTGTGGGGCCAGCTGACTGTGGCCGACGGCCGCAGGACCAGGCCGACAGACCGAGAGCTGCGCCAGCTAGCGCACCAGTTACCGGCACCCAGGTGCGCGCCGCGCCCTGTAACTTGTGACGTGCGAGCAGCCAGGTCAGCCCAAAACCAAGGAGTGCCGCCGCCATGAGCGAGCAGCACCCAACTCTTGGGTCTCGACTCCAGTGCTGGGAAGTTGTTGCACCGATACTTGCGGGGCCACTCGACATAGATTCTCCTGGGTTCTGCTACCAGTATGCTGCGTTTTATAAATGTTATATAAAGACAATGTCTTCCCCTCGGAACTGCACAACCAAACTTGCTAGTTCGTCGCCTCACAGGTAAACCTTGAACCGCTCACGGTTACGAGAAGAGGCGTTTTCCAGAGTCGGATCTGCTAGTGGGAGCTCATTCTTTGCAGGTGGGACACAGTAGCTTCAGACCGATAATTCCGCCGAGGATCAATACAAAACAGAGTATGCGCAGCAGGCTGCTATCCTCATGCAAGTAGATCATCCCGTAGGCTGCGGTGCCAATCGCCCCAATCCCGACCCAGACTGCGTAGGCAGTTCCAATTGGCAAGGTCCGAGTTGCGAGTGAGAGCAGGTAGATGCTGACCGCCATGAAAATCAGACTCAACAAACTTGGCCAAAGACGACTAAAGCCATCCGTTCTAGGCATCACGACAGCCCAGACGACCTCCGCCAAACCGGCAATTAACAGATAAATCCAGCTCATCGACCAGTGATTTTGCACAACCCGAGCAAAGACGGGTATGCCAAACTTCGGCTCCCAACCCCTCTCAAGGCCGTGCTATGAGAAAATCAGCGCTGCTCCTGGTTTTTTTTAGCTCCGGACAAGGGCTAACCAGTTACGCGCATCAGAGGGAAGAGGAGGACGTCGCGGATGGAGGGCTGGTTGCAGAGGAGCATCGCCATGCGGTCGATGCCGAAACCTATGCCGCCGGCAGGGGGCATGCCCTGGCAGATGGCCTCGATGAACTCCTCGTCGAGCGGGTTGGCCTCCTCGTCGCCGGCGGCACGCAGGGCCGCTTGTCGTTCTAGAAGCGTGCGCTGCAGGACCGGGTCGTTGAGCTCTGAGTAGGCGTTGCACATCTCCTGCGTGCCGACGTACGACTCAAAGCGCTCAACCCAGTGGGCGCGCTTGGTCGGGTCACGGTGCGGTTTGCACAGAGGCGTCGTCTCGACCGGGAAGTCGTAGATGTGGTGGGGCTGGATCAGGTGCGGTTCGACCGACTCCTCAAAGAGCAGGGCGATCAGGTTGCCGCGAGGGAGGGAGTCCAGCTCCTTAGGGGCCAGCTCGTGGTGGGCGTGCAGAATTGCCCGCATCTGCTGGTCGGAGAGGGCGTCGATGTCGTGGCCGCCGTACTTGAGCAGCGCCTCCTGCATCGTGAGGCGGATCCACGGGGCCTTCAGGTCAATGGTGCCGAGGGGTGTCGTGATCTGTGTCGTACCGAGCAGCTGGAGGGCCAGCCAGGAGTAGAGCTGCTCGGCCAGCTCCATCATGTCGTTGTAGTCAAAGTAGGCGGCGTAGGCCTCAAGCATGGTGAATTCGGGATTGTGCGTGCGATCAATACCCTCATTGCGGAAGACGCGCGCGATCTCGAAGATCCGCTCCATGCCGCCCACGAGCAGCTTTTTCAGCGCAATTTCCGGTGCAATGCGCAGAAAAAGCGGCATGTCCAGAGCGTTCAGGTGGGTGGTGAAGGG